>JAAUXZ010002874.1_pt1 | contig 11772 bp, 7 predicted proteins | sample 7278131 | NCBI WGS metagenome assembly JAAUXZ01 (sample SAMN14350119, study PRJNA611818) | marine sediment metagenome | isolation source: surface marine sediment (3m) | place: French Polynesia: Moorea | collected 2018-08
CAGTTACGACGGGGCCAACTGGCAGCTGGTTTCCAGTTCCGGTTCTGCATCGACCGCCGCGAATGTTACGCCGGATGTGCCAAATATCGGTGATACCACGCTGACCTTTGAAGGCCTGACCGTGGTTATCGATGCCGCCAGCCTGCCGGTCAATGGCGATACTTTTACCATCAGGCCGACCGAGCAGGGCGCCGGTAGTATCAACCTCGCTGTCTCTGACCCCAATAAAATTGCCGCGGCGTCTTTAATTCGCAGCGATACGCCGCTGACCAACCTCGGCGACGTGGAAATTTCGCCGGGCATTATCAACGATGGCTATGCCTTCGCCAACGCGTTGCCGACCGCAGGAGATCTGAGCAGCTATGTGCCGGTGACGATGAATTTCATCTCGGCGAGCCAGTTTACCGCCACTGAAACCGTCACCATCGATGGCGGTGCCAGTTTCATTGCCGCGGGTACGCCGATCAATTACGTCAATGGCATGACCATCGAGGTGGTCGACGCCAGTAATACCAGTATGTACCAGTTCTCCCTGACCGGAACCAACCCGCAGCTGAACGATACTTTCACGGTTGAGGCCAATACCGGCGGGGTGGGCGATAACCGCAATGCGCTGGGACTGGCGAACCTGCAGACCACCAATCTGTTCGACAATAGCTCGAATACCTACCAGGAAGCCTACGGCATCATGGTCGGTCGGGTTGGCACGCTGACCCAGGCCGCCGAGTTGGATCGCGATGTGCAGGGCGCGCTGTTAGCCCAGGCCGAGGATCGCCAGCTGCAGGTTTCCGGGGTCAACCTGGACGAGGAAGCTGCCGACATGATCAAGTATCAGCAGGCTTACGAGGCAGCAGCCCGGGTCATCACCACGGTCCAGGTATTATTTGACACCCTGATCAATTCCACGAGGTAGATTATGAGAGTTGCCACTACCCAGGTTTACCGGCAAAGCCTTGATGCATTTGCCACCCAGCAGGCCAAGTTGAACAAACTGCAGGAACAGATATCCACCGGCGTCAAGATTAACAAGCCATCGGATGATCCGGCCGCGTCCACGCGGATCCTGGAACTGGAGCAGACGGTTGAACTGTACAGCCAGTACCAGACCAATATCGACCTGGCCGAGTCGCGGCTGGCGTCGCAGGAATCGGCAATCGCGAGCATGGAAAATATCCTGCTGCGGGTCAGAGAGCTCGCCCTGCAGGCGAATAATGCGACCCAGGACGAGGCATCCAGAAGAGCGATTACGTTTGAAATAGAAGAGCGCGCACAGGCCCTGTTGGCGCTGGCCAATACGGTCGATCAGAACGGTGACTATCTGTTTGCCGGGTTTCAAAATCAAAGCGAACCCTTTACCGAGAATACCCTCGGCGATGTCGATTATGTCCAGTTCAACGGTGATGGTGGATCACGCAACACCCAGATCAGTCAAAGCCGGCAAATCAATGTCGATACCCAGGGGCGTGACCTGCTGATGGCGATCCCGAGCCTGGTTGGATTGAATGAATTCAGCACAGCAACCAATGCCGGCAACGCGGTCATCGCACCGGCCTCGGTGGTGGATAATGTCAATTACATCGCGGATACCTATACGATTAGTTTCGATACGGTGTCTGCGCTGCCGGATACGGTGTATAACGTCGTCAATGCGGCAGGTACCACGGTAGCCAGTGGTACCTATGTCGAGGGCGAGGCGATCGAGTTCATGGGCATCCGAACTTCGGTGGTTGGTGTTCCCGCCAACAATGACAGTTTTACCGTCAGTCCAGGCCAGTACCAGGATATCTTTTCCATCGTTAACAACCTGATTGATTCGATCCAGTCCGCTTCTACTGCTACCGCCACCGGTTCATATACCTTTGGTTCCGCGGTCACCGTATTTGATTATTCGGTAGAAACTGCAAGCTTCGAAGTGGATGGTAACCTGATTTCACTGAACGCCAATTATGGCGGACTCGATGGTTTGACTACCGAGATCCAGAATCAACTGGATCTGGCGGTTGGCACCGGCATCTACCAGGCCAGCCATGATGGCGTCACCGTTAGCATTTCCCAGACTACCACAGGTCCAGCCAGCGCCGCACCGGTGGTAAATAATTTCAATGGCGATGTCGACGGCAATGGCACCCCGGCAACGTCCGGCTCAGCGACCTCGCTCGCGGTCTCGGTGTTAGACTACAGTGGCGCCAACGATATCAGTTTCGATGTCGACGGATTCCAGGTAATACTGGATGTGAATTATGCTACGGTGGCCGGAGTCAGCGCGGAGATCCAGGCGGACCTTGATGCCACGGCCGGACCCGGTGTTTATAATGTTACCGACAATGGCATCAATATCACCATAGCCAGGGTGGCGACGGGTGCGGCCAGCACCGCACCAGTGATCAATAATCCCGGTGGTACAGGGACCAACCAGGCTGAATTCACCGGTGCCGCAACGACGAATGGTGTCGATGCGATCAATACCGTTGCCGACTTTACGGCTAATGGGGTCAGTGTCAATGGTCAGCTGGATAGTAGTGTACTGAATGCCAATATTGCCCAGGCGCTGGATGACCTGGATAGCGGTTTTACCAAGTTGATCGAGGCCCGGACCAGTATCGGTGGGCGTTTGAATGCGCTGGAAAACCAGTATGAGGATAATGATGCCTACATCTTATCCACCCAGAAGATCCTGTCGCTGATTCGTGATACGGACCTGGCCGAAGCCATCAGCAGGCTGACCCTGGAACAAACCACGCTGGAAGCAGCACAGGCGGTATTCACCCGAATCACCGGTTCCTCGCTGTTCTCCTACCTGCGTTAAATCTCCTTCCCGCCGCTACCCGCGAGTGAATTATTTACCGCGGGTTTAGCGGCGTTAACCCTCTACCCAGATTAAAGATTTTCCCGCTGCGGCCGATAACTATCTGCAAGCGGGACGGATCAGAACTCTGACGATTTCCATAATTTCTCTAAAGTTTTTGCATTCGCTGCCGTTAACAATCCTGAGTGGGGACACCTGTGTAAGCAGGTAACCTGGATATTTTTTTAAATTTAGCGCTGTTGAAAGCGAAATTTAGGAGATAACAATGCCACAATTTATCAATACTAACGTAGCTTCGCTTAATTCACAGCGAGCTTTAAACTCTTCCCAGAGTTCGTTGCAGACGTCTTTGCAGCGTTTATCTTCTGGCTTGCGCATTAACAGCGCTAAAGATGATGCGGCCGGTCTGGCTATTTCCAGCCGTATGACTTCCCAGATCAACGGTCTGACCCAGGCCATGCGTAATGCCAACGACGGTATTTCACTGGCCCAGGTCGCTGAAGGTGCTCTGCAGGAATCTGGAAACATTCTGCAGCGTATGCGCGAACTGGCTATCCAGTCTGCGAATGCGACCAACTCTTCAACCGATCGTAAAGCCCTGCAGTCTGAAGTTAACCAGCTGATGCAGGAAATGAATCGTATCGCTTCCGATACTACTTATAACGGTCAGAAATTGCTGGATGGCACTTTTGCTTCCCAGTTGTTCCAGGTCGGTTCCGAGGCTAACCAGGTTATCCAGGTTAATGTCCAGGGCGCAGATTCTGAAACTCTGGGTACCAATAGCCTGTCAGTCAACAATACCGCCGGTGTTAACGCTGCGACTACTGTCGGTGCGACCACTACCGATGGCACCGATATGGATGTAGCGCTGGTTGGTGCAACCTCAGCCGCGGTTCAAACCGCGATTGACACTGCACTGCAGAATACCATCACTATCACTGCACCGGATGCAACCACTACTTCGGTTGATCTGAGTGCCGCGACCAATATCTCGGCAGCTTCGATTGCAACTGCGGTAAACGCTGAATTTACCGATAGCGAGGTCGTCGCTTCTGGTCAGAACGCGGTCAATATCGACATTTCCAACCTGACTACCGGTTCAGATGCCACTGTTGGTGACGTGATCCAGCTGGACGTGCAGGTCGATAACACCACCTATAACCTGGAATTCTTCGGTGGCGCCAACGCGGCAGCAACCCAGGCTAATTTCCTTGCCGAATTCCAGGCCGAGGTGGGTGATTCTGATATCACGATCAGCCAGGACACTGCCAATGGCAACCTGTTCTCGATTTCCAGTGCGACCGGTAAGAATATCGGTATCGACAACCTGGATATCCACAATGCGGCTCAGTTGTCACTGGATTTCAGTGGTGGTCTTACCGTTGCGGCGAATGACAATGTTGTCATCGATCTGGGTAACGGTGCCAACATAACCCTGACCGACAATGCGGGTGCTGCTGTAAGTTATACCGGAACTGAGATCTGGAATGCGATCAGTAACGCTGTGCTTGGTACCTCACTGACCGAGAAAGCAACGGGTTCAGTATCCGTCGGTGGTGTTGGTAACCTGAATACAGTTAGTAATGCTGGTGGTGTGATCACCTTCACTGGTGCACAAACCGCAGGAGCTACTGTTGAATTTGACCTGGATGCCGCTACTGGCAGTACTATCACTACAACTACCTTCAGTTTAGCGGTGGGTGATGTCGGTCAGTCAACCGTTGCCCTGGCCAACTTACAGGAGACCACAGCTTCTGGTGGTACCACCGTATCGGTGACTGCAGACAACGATGATGCGACCATTGCTTTCGATGATGGAGCGCAGACCGTATCTGATGAAAACGCGGGTGGTAACAACGCCGCGACTAAGGTCGGCTTCGTTTCCTTCACCCTGGAATCTGGTTACAACATCCAGTCCGATGACGCAGGTATCTTTTCTGCTGGTGCTAATAATGACCAGACCCTGTCAACCGGCGGTGGTAGTACTTCTATCGTCAATGGTAACAATGTCGGTACCCAGGTTCTGACCATCGCGGGTGTTTCCAACCAGACTATCAATGTCTCGGAAAACGCCAGCGCCAAGGATATTGCTGACCTGGTCAACAATTCCGCTGGTAGCACCGGCGTTGAAGCATCAGCGATAACCACGGCTACCCTGTCCAGTCTTTCTGCTGCAGGTAAGGTAACCCTGGATCTGACCGGTAAAAACTCTGAAGCGGTAACGGTAGCGGCTACTGTGACCAGTACGGATATGACTGCCCTGGCCCAGGCCATCAACAATGTCTCTGGTGCCACCGGTATTACTGCAGAGATCACTAACTCAGGTGCATCGCTGACCCTGACCCAGTTGGACGGTTATGATATCGGCATCGCCAACTTCAGCCACTCCGCTTCCGTGACTGATACTACCGATGTTAACGACGTCACTCAAAGCGTCCTGGTCACCGGTTCTACCGGTACTGCGACCACCCTGAGAGACGGTGGTATCCTGCAGGAGTCTGGCCAACGTGACTCTACCGTGGTCGGTGGTGAGTTGAAGTTCAGCTCTGCCGAGGCAGCCTTCTCCGTATCGTCGAATGCTGCGGCCAATCGCGGTAGCCTGCTGGCCGGTAGTGCCAACAGCAGCTATGCCAGTGACCTGCAGAAGGTATCTTCGGTCAGTGTCGCCACTGCTGATGGAGCCCAGGCAGCGATCGATATCCTGGATGGAGCCATCCAGCAGATCAACTCTATCCGGGCTGATCTGGGTGCGGTACAGAATCGTTTCGAGTCTACTATCTCCAATATCGAGATCTCGGTTGAGAACTTCTCAGCTGCCCGAAGCAGAATCATGGATGCCGACTTCGCTGCTGAAACAGCGGAATTGAGTCGGACCCAGATCCTGCAGCAGGCCGGCCTGGCGATGTTGTCTCAGGCGAACGCTCAGCCGCAGAACGTCCTGGCTCTCCTTCAGTAATCAACGGAATAGGGGGTAACCCAAGGGTTACCCCCGACTAACCGGAGAATTAAATATGGCTAACAATATTTCAAGTACGGTAAGGGGCATGCTCCCCAACCCGACTGGTAATACAGGCCATTACGTAGAGCAAAAGGCTGCTGCACAACCTGAAAAGACCAAGACCTTGCCGCAAAGCGGCGGGGTTTTGCCGCAACAGGCGACCCAGCAACCGGCAGCTAACGAAGGAGTTGAGTTGGAAGAAGCGGTAAATCGTATCAACGATTACGTGCAAAGCGTTCAGCGTGACTTATCCTTCAGCATGGATGATGCGACCGGCAGGACCGTAATCAAGGTCATGGACCGGTCCTCGGGCGAGGTGATCAGGCAAATACCCTCGGATGAGGTACTTGCCCTGGCAACCTACCTGGGTGACCAGGCTGCAGCAACATCAAAAAATGGAGAAGCTCTGCAAGGCTTGTTGTTTTCACAAACAACATGATACTGGCCTGATATTTGCTGTGAGTTAAGTAGTATGGACCCACGGGGGGAGTTCTGCTCCCCCTTTGTTTTTTTGGGAGGTCAAGATTGGTTGGTTTCGACTGACCGGATTATGCCCTCCAGGAGCCATAACTAACGGTAAAGAGTGAAATAGTTTGCCGCTAATCGGCATTGGTCAGATTCAAGAAACAAACTAATTTGCCGTTAACAGTTATAGTGGTACTCGGTTTGGCAACCGTGGTGATGCAACTCCCCGATCGATTCGGGTAGATAAGCGGAATTAGTATTATGTCAACAATCAGTTCATTGGGAATAGGCTCGGGTCTGGACCTGGCCGGGATCGTCGAGGGCCTGGTCGAGGCGGAACGAGCGCCCACCGAAGCCCGACTCAGCGTCAAGCAGGAAACGATTACCACCGAGCTTTCCGCGTTTGGTGCCCTGCGCAGCTCCTTGTCTTTGTTCCAGAGCAGCCTGAGCAGTCTTAAATTCACCACCAGTTTTTCCCAGATGAGCGCCAAGCTATCCGATAACTCGGTGTTCAGCGTGGACGTCGCCGAGGGTGCACCGACCGGCAGTTTTAATGTTGAAGTCAATAGCCTGGCGACTAAACATTCGCTCGCCACCAATGCCTCGACTGCATTCAACGATGTCACCGAAACCATCGGTACCGGTACCCTGACCATCCGCTTCGGCAGCACCGCAACCGATCCTTATTCATTTACCCCGGACCCAACCAAGACCACGCAAACCATCGAGATCAGCGAGGCCAATGACAACACAACAGTCGAAGGCTTTCGAAACTATATCAATACCAATGATTTCGGGGTCGAGGCATCGATCATCAACGATGGTAACGGTTATCGCCTGGTGATGACCTCCAAGGACACCGGCGCCAGCAATAGCATGGAGATTACCGTCACCAATGATGGCGATGCCGATAACGAGGATAACGCCGGATTGTCACAATTGGCTTTCAATGCAGCAGCCCAGAGCAGCGCCACCCAGACCGTTGCCGCCCAGGATGCCAATCTTTTGATTAACGGTCTGAGCATCAGCCGTGAGACCAATACCGTGACCGGTGCCATCGATGGCATCACCCTGAACCTGTTAAAAGCCGATCAAGACAACCTGATTTCGGTTGAAATCAGCGAGAGTTTTGCCGGCGCCCAGTCCTCGGTGCAGGAATTTGTCTCTGGTTATAATTCGCTGGTCGGTAATATTCAGACCCTGACCAGTTATAACGCGGTGGATGAATCTGCCGGTATCCTGCTCGGCGACTTCACCGTACGTAACATGAGTAACCAGTTGCGCTCGGTCATCAATAACATGATCAATTCGTCCGCATCCAATATCCGCACCCTGGCCGATATGGGGATAACCACCGAATCTGATGGCCGCCTGAGTATCGATAGTGATCAGTTCGAAGCGGCCTTCAGCGAATATCCCGAAGAGGTAGAGGCCTTGTTTATCAACCAGGGCAATGTGACCGATTCGAATATCGAATATGTTGGCGCCAGCACCTCGATAACGGCGGGTGAGTACTCGATCTTTGTCGATGCCCTGGCCACCCGCGGGGTTTATAGCGGGGATGTCATCAACTCGTTGACGATCGATGCCGACAATGATGAATTCACCATCAGTGTTGATGGTGTCGAGTCGAATACGATTATTCTGACCCAGGGTTTGTATGCCGATGGCGACGCCCTGGCGCAGCATATCCAGGCCCAGATCAACGGGGATGTCAAGCTCAAGGACAAGCAGGTGGGGGTACTGGTCGCCTACGACAGTGCCAGTAACCGATTCGACATCACTTCGCAATCCTATGGCTCCGACTCATTGATATCTCTGACCAGCATCGACACGGATATGGAAAATGATCTGGGTCTGTCCATAGCCACCGGCTCCAGCGGCAGTGATGTAACTGGCACCATTAACGGGTTACCGGCCAGCGGTAATGGCCAGATCCTGACCAGCGAGACCAGTCTTGGTATATCGCTCAAGATCGACGGCGGCGCCACGGGTTCGCGTGGAGCGGTTTCGATCACCAACGGCATTATCGGCAAGATCGATGAGTTGCTGGATGGTTTCCTCGATAATTCGGGTGCATTGAAATCCCGCGAGGACGGCTTGAGTGATGAATTGGAAGAGATCCAACTGGAAAGAGAGGAACTCGAAGATCGCATCAGCAAACTGGAAGATCGTTTCGTTCGCCAGTTCAGTGCGTTGGATAGTCTGCTGGCTCAATTCAATGCGACCAGTTCTTTTCTGGAGCAACAGCTGCAGAGTTTGCCGGAACCCAATTCAGTGAATAGAAACTAAAAAAGTTAAGCTAAGTATTTAAGATTTGCTTTCAACCGTCGATAAACTATATAAGCTCTGATGATCAGAGCAGGAAGTTGATCTCATCAAACAGGAGAGTAAAAAAATGAATAGTTATGCTCTGGGTGCACTAGAGGAGTATAAAAGTGCCAGTAACAGCTCTATCGCTTATTCTGACCCGCATACGTTAATTCTGCGCTTGATGGATGGTGCACTGGAAAGAATTGCCCAGGCCAAATGTGCGATTCAGCAAAAGGATGTCAAGAACAAGGGCGAGTTGATCAGCAAAGCGATCTCGATTGTCGGTGGCCTTAATGCGGCCCTGGACCACGAGCAGAAAACTGAAATCTCGGCCAACCTGGCGGCACTCTATGACTACATGGGCATGCGTCTGGCCGAGGCCAATGTGCATGAAGATATCAGTAAACTGGATGAAGTATCCAAGCTGATGGCTGAGATCAGGTCGGCGTGGAAACAGATTCCCGAACTGACCCAGAGTAAATAGGATTTCCCATGGGCCAGGCGAATCAACTTCAACAGGCGCTGGATCTGACCAAGCAGATACTGCGCGCGATTGAAGAGGTGGACCTGGACACCGTGGCTGAACTCGATCGTCAACGCCAAATGCTGATCGAGGAGTACTACCAGCAAGATAAGCAGATCGATGCCGGGCTTACCCGGCAACTGAAGCAATCGAATGATGAGGTAGTGACCCAACTGCATTCCCTGCAAAAAAATACCAGGACGCGTCAATTACAGCTCAGGCAATCCACCCACGCGAGCAATGCCTATCGGGCGAATGCTCCGAAAAAAGTCTCATCCGCAGGGACATTCTAATTTAATTTCAAAGACTTATTGCAACTTCCTCAAAAAACTAGAATAATTCTGTCGAATTTCCGTCAACATCAACTAAACTAGTCTGGCATAACCTGGCAACAGGCCGCGGCTAACTGGTTTTTGCAGACAATAAATAAAGGGAAAACATGACAGAAACTAAGGGCAGTAGCATCGTCCATGACATTTTGATTATCGATTCAGATTCCATTCGTGCATTAGCCTTCCAGAAATTTCTGACTTTTCTCAAATATCAGTCGCAAGTTATCACCCCCGAGCAATTACCAGAGCTGGAATCAACCAGCCTTGAGCAATTCACTGTCATTTTCAGCGTCGACGACGCCGGGGTTAAACAATACCTGCTGGACAAAGACAAGGAAAATCGCTGTCAGTACCCGGTGGTGCTGCTCGCCGACAAGCAGGAACTGGATGAGCAGAAAGTCGTTGCCCACATGCCCTATATCACCGCGCTGGATTTCAGCCCTGATTACTATTCCCTGAGCCAGGTCCTCGACCTGATGAAGAATCACAATCGCCGCGAGCGACGCCTGACCAGCCGCGCCTGCCAGCCCTTTATCGGCCGCAGCCCGGCGGTGACCTATATCAATCACATGATCACCCAGGTCGCCGATACCACCGCCTCGGTGCTGATTCTCGGTGAGTCGGGTACCGGCAAGGAAGTCATTGCGCGCAATATACACGCCCAATCCAATCGTCGTGATAAACCCTTCATCCCGATCAACTGTGGCGCGATTCCCGCTGACCTGCTCGAAAGCGAGCTGTTCGGACATGAAAAGGGTGCCTTTACCGGTGCCATCAGCAGCCGCCAGGGTCGCTTCGAAATGGCCGAGGGTGGGGTCATATTCCTCGATGAGATCGGGGACATGCCGTTGCCGATGCAGGTCAAGCTGTTACGTGTGCTGCAGGAGCGTAACTATGAACGCGTGGGTAGCAACCAGACGATCAAGACCGATGTCCGGGTCATTGCCGCCACCCATCGTCGCCTGGAAGAGCATATCGACGAGGGTAAGTTCCGTGAAGACCTCTATTACCGGCTGAATGTTTTCCCGATCGAGGTGCCGCCGCTGCGCGAGCGGCGCGAGGATATACCGCTGCTGATCGGCGAGCTGATCGAGCGGATCGAAAAAGAAAAACGCGGTTCGGTCAGACTGACCCAGGAAGCGACCGAAATCCTGTCGCACTATGAATGGCCGGGTAATGTGCGCGAACTTGCCAACCTGATCGAACGCCTGGCGATCTTGCATCCGCATGATGTGGTCAATGCCCGGGACCTGCCGAAAAAATACGTCACCGAGGATTTCGATATCCCGGAACAAACCGCGCCGATTGCCGACAAGTTTAACCTGACCCCGGCCGCCGGCGGCTTCACCTACCTGCCGGAAGGCGGTATCGATATGAAGAAATACCTGGCCGATATCGAGATCTCCCTGATCGAGCAGGCCTTGAACGAAAGCAATAACGTGGTGGCGCGGGCCGCCAACTTGTTACAGATGCGCCGTACCACCCTGGTCGAGAAAATGCGCAAATACCAGATCGTTCGCTAGCGTCATTTTAGCGTCCCCGAGATCGTCAAAAAGCTGTCAACAAGTCTCTCGGCTTTTTCCTAAGCCATTGAATTTAAATATAAAAATCATTATGGATTGAATCCTGCAGTTTCACTCTGGTGTTTAATCAGAACCTAGCCAATGAGTCAGCAGCAATCGGCAGAGCTATTACAGGCCTTCAATCAATTCAACCAGGTTTCCGATGCGCTCGATAAAAGTTTTGAGTTATTAAATGAAACCGTCAGCAACTTTCAGCAGGATATCCATGCCAGCCAGGATCCGCAGGATTCCCCGGCGATGAGCCAGCATCTGCGGGAACTGGTGGATGCCATTCCGGGTGCGGTTATCGTGCTCAATGCCAATGGCCAGGTAGTGGATTTCAATATCGCCGCACGCGAGCTGCTGGGCGATTTGCAGGCCGAGGCCTACTGGCGTGATATCGTCGGCCGTAGCTTCCTGCCCGAACTGGACCAGGGTGAACTGCGCACCCCGGATGGCCGGCAATTCAGTATTTCCACCCGGCCGCTGGGTTACCAGCCCGGACAGATCCTACTGCTCAGCGATGTCACCCAGACCCGCCAGCTACAACGCGCGGCGCAACAGAACCTGCACCTGATGACGATGGGCAAGATGATGGCGAGCCTGGCCCACCAGATCCGGACCCCGCTGTCATCGACGATGCTGTACCTGTCGCAAATCAGCGACGGGCAACTCGACGCGGAAAAAAGTCAGCGCTTCACGACCAAGGCGCTGGACCGGATCCGCCACATCGAGAAGACCATCAACGACATGCTGGTGTTTGCGCACGGCGG
>JAAUXZ010119168.1_pt1 | contig 11772 bp, 13 predicted proteins | sample 7278131 | NCBI WGS metagenome assembly JAAUXZ01 (sample SAMN14350119, study PRJNA611818) | marine sediment metagenome | isolation source: surface marine sediment (3m) | place: French Polynesia: Moorea | collected 2018-08
GCCCTGCAGTTCGGTACGGTCGCTGCCTGCAAATGACTTGAACCATCCTGGTGTTGCAATCCCTCACCCGATAAGGTGGTGCGCCCGGAAGTCGCGCCGAAAAGGAATCCGCGGGCTCGCTGATCAGCGGCCGCCCAGATCAAATCGCCAACGCGCTGGAAACCAAACATCGAGTAGTAAATGTATATCGGCAACATTTCGACATTGTGCGCCGAGTATGCCGTTGCAGCCGCGGTCCAGGAACTAATTGCACCGGCTTCGGTGATGCCTTCCTCCAGTAACTGGCCAGTGGCTGACTCCCGGTAAAACAGCATTGAATCAGCATCCTCTGGCTCGTAGAGCTGACCTTCCGGCGCATAGATACCGACGTCTTTGAACAAGCCATCCATACCAAAGGTACGCGCCTCGTCCGCGACGATAGGAACAATCCGCGGCCCCAGCGATTTATCTCGCAACAGCCCGCTAAACATCCTGACCGCTGCCATCGTCGTAGAGCGTGACTTACCGTCAGTTTCCAGCGCAAAACGCGCGTATTGTTCAATCGCGGGAATGATGGAAATGGGTTGCCGGGATACTGCTGTGCGTTGTGGCAGATAACCGCCCAACGCGGCTCGACGTTTTTTAATGTATTCAATTTCGACACTGTCTTCGGCCGGCCGATAAAACTCGAGATTCTCTACTGCCTCGTCGCTCAACGGCAGATTAAACCGATCCCTGAAGGCCAGTAGCGCGTCAACGTCGAGTTTCTTTGCCTGATGGGCAGTCATTCGCGACTCCCCTGCGCCACCCATACCAAATCCTTTTTTGGTTTTGGTGAGAATCACCGTGGGTTGCCCTTGATGCGCCTTGGCCGCGGCAAAAGCAGCATAAAGCTTCTTTAAATCGTGCCCACCGCGTTTTAACGCGTGGATCTCGGCATCGGTCATATGCGCGACCAGTTCAGCGCTCGCCGGATCTGCCTCAAAAAACTTATGGCGGTTGTAGTCACCGTCTTTGGAGCCAAGCGTTTGATATTCACCGTCAACGGTTTCGGCAAACCGCTTCAGCAAAATATGGTCCTTGTCCCGCGCAAACAGGTTATCCCACTCCGACCCCCATAAAACTTTGATTACATTCCAGCCTGCTCCAACAAACAAAGCCTCCAACTCCGGAATGATCTGGCCATTACCGCGAACTGGCCCATCGAGGCGCTGCAGATTGCAATTGACTATAAAAGTCAGGTTATCAAGATTTTCTCGCGCGGCGAGTGTCAGCGCCCCAATCGATTCAGGCTCATCCATTTCACCATCACCAAACACGCCCCAGACATGGCGCTCGCTGGTTTCGGCAAGACCACGCGCCTCCAGGTAACGCATGAATCGCGCCTGATAAATTGCCGACATTGGACCAATACCCATCGAACCGGTTGGTAATTGCCAGAAATCCTTGAGTAACCACGGATGAGGGTAGGAACAAAGGCCATCGCCCATTGTCTCCTGTCGATAATTACCGATTACTGACTCATCCAGGCGACCCTCGAGAAAAGCCCTTGCATAAACACCCGGCGCAGAATGCGGCTGAAAATAAACCAGGTCACCATCGAAATCGTCTGTTCTGGCGCGAAAGAAGTGATTAAAACCAACCTCAAAAATTTCCGCCGCAGAGGCGTAGGATGCTATGTGACCACCCAGCTCACCGTAAGCTCGATTCGCCCGCTCCACCATTGCCAGGGCGTTCCAGCGAATGATTGAAGTGATGCGGTTTTCCAGTTCCAAATCACCGGGATACGGCGGTTGCCGGGCAACGGGAATAGTATTTCGATAGGAGGAATACGGCAGTCCTGCCGTGGTAACCCCGAGTCGCCGGGCATGTTCCTGCACGCGTCCCAGAATGAACTGGGCTCGCTCTCTGCCGGCTTCAGTGGTCAGCGTCGATAATGCTTCCAACCACTCGGAGGTTTCTTCGGGATCTGCGTCTTCGGTGGGTGAATTTAATCGATGTGCTGCAGCCATCGGTCTCTCCTCCAGTTAGTCGACAAATAATAGGACTTTTGGCAGAGCGAATGTTGCTAAATATTGATTATTCATTCGATAATATTGGCTGAAACGGTTAAAAGAATGCAATTCATTGGTGATTAATAGCTCATATGTCTCAGAAACCGGATAATGTCGATCGCTCCATTCTGCGCGAGCTGCAATCAGATGGGCGTCTGACCACCCAGGAACTCAGCGCCCGCATCGGTCTTTCACCATCACCCTGCGCTCGCAGAATCAAGCAATTGGAGACAGAGGCTTATATCACTGGTTATAGCGCTTTGATCGATGAAGCGAAAATGGGGTTTGGATTTAGCGTATTTATTTCGGTGCGCTTAGATCGCCAGGTAGATGATCGTCTGGTTTCATTTGAACGCGAAGTGGCCCGTTGCCCTGAAGTTGTCGACTGCTGGTTGATGACCGGCGGCTTTGATTATTTGTTGCGCGTGGCGGTTGCAGATATGAACGAGTTTGAGCACTTCCTCACCGGTCGACTGACAAAAATTCCCGGGGTGGCTTCTATTGAGTCATCGATTCCGATCAGACGGGTTAAAAACCAAACCGCCAGACTGGTCTAAAACCAATTAGCAGGAATCGTCAGGATTCCTTTAACCAGCCCTGCTCGACCGCATGGTCGAGTTTTTCAAGAAGCCAGGCGTAGATTTCGGGATTTTCATCTTCGATAAATCGATGCATGTCCAGCACCTGGTGCCTTTTGATGCCGTGATCTTTCCAGGCACCGCCCTCGCTGGTGATGTTGTGGAGAAATGGTAGCAATCGATCGATTACTTTTAACAGTTTCGCCTCTTTGCTGTTACCCGTCTCTTGCTCATCCCAGAGCTCAAGCATATTTTTTATAGGATTACCGGGGTTAGAGGCAATCTCCGTTACGCTCTCACGCTCTGCAATATGCGCAGTGTCTCTGTTATCACTGTACAGAAAGGTGTCGCCTGCTCCGATCTCACCGAGGTCATGCACAAGCGCAAGCTGAATCAGTTTGGGGATGTCATAGTCATCATGCAGTAGCTCTGCAAAAGCCCAACAGGCCATCGCCAGATGCCAGGAATGCTCGGCAGAATTTTCCAGGCGCTCACCGCCATTAATATAATTTTTCCTGTTTACTGACTTCAGTGCATCGAGTTGCAGCAAGAAATCGGTAATCTCTGTAATCCTTTCGCTCACAATGCTCTCCGACTATCAGGCTGGCGGAAACCATAGTTGCCGCCATTTACATTTGGGTCAATTAATCCCAGGGTGGCGGACATTCAAAGTCCATGGTTTGCTGTTCGCTTGCCAACCAAAGTGATTTGTCGTCGCGGATGCGCGGTTGTCGCGTTGACGGCAGTGTGCTGTCGGGCACGCTACTCAGCCTTCCACGAGAGGTAATATATTTCTCAAGATACGCTTCAGTGAAACAGACTGCGAGGATTCTCTCTTCCATCGTCGTTTCAGCCACTTCGCGCCGCAAATTTCTATTGGTCCTGGCTTGCGTACCTTCAGTGCCTAGCCCGCGCAAATGGGTTAACAGAAACAGCGCATACGAGATAGACCTGTTCTGCGCCACACCCTGGCCATCTCGATACATGACGCCAATGTTATTGTAGGCATCACCGTGGCCTCTCAGAAAGGCCCCGATGTAAAAATCCATGGCTCTCTTGTAATTCAGGGGCATTACCGTACCGCGGTGATACCACAGTGCGATCGTAATTACGGCATCCATATCACCCGCTATGGCCAGTTTCGAGTACTCCTCGTAAGCGGTTTTATAGTCTCCTCTCTCAATGGCCGCACGCCCCTCGGCTTCGCCAGCAAACAATGGCACTGGTAAATAAAGAAACAAAGCAAAGACCAAAAGCCGTTTTATTTTCTCGATTGTCACTGTGGTTTAACTCAATCCAGGTGAAAGGTTTTTACGTCGCCTCATTGTTTATTTCGGCGCCATTCGTAGAGCAAATCCGGCAAGCCTTCCTCGTTGTTTTTGCCTCGACTTAGTAGCTCGAAACCGTGTTTTTCATAGAATCGTCGAGCACCCTGATTACGCTCAAAGGTGTAGAGCCTAAGGAGACCGCCTGATTTTTCTTTTGCTGTTTTCAACAGCTTGTTGCCCACACCCCTGCGTTGAAAATTTACATGAACATAAAGCTGACTGATAAAGTCACCGTCTGTGGCTAATAACCCAACGAGTAATTTCTCGTCTCGCCTTATGGCAAGATAGACTGAATTAGTTTCGACCAGTGTGTCTTTCAAATAAAGCAGGTGATCATCGAACGAGTGTATTTCCGGTATTCCCAAAGCCTTTTGCTTGCTTTCCCGCCACATCTTAACGGCAGCGGTTGCATACTTGTCCTCGAATTCGATGACATCGATTTTGTTTGAATCAACCATCAAGGCGGGGATATACCGAGCCTCTCTAGTTCATCACCGTATAAGTCAAAGAGCTCGAAATTGCCGGTGCCAAGCCGGTCGGCCATTGAGTCACAGTAATCCTGCGAGGAGTCCGAGATAACTTGGTACACCTCGGCAATCGCTCTCGATTCCAAAGTAGCCATCATCTGCAGCAACCGATTATTGGTATCTGCCAGCTCCTCTTCGCCCTCTACCATTGTCTTTAAGGTTTCATAAAAGAGAGAGACTGTCTGCTCAGCGACCTCGCGGTTTCGAGCCATCCAACCACCAAAAATCTCATCGTATCGATTTTTATCAGTAGAAAATGCTTTCCCGCATGCTTCTTGAAGCGCCTGTACGGCAAAATAGGAACCCCATATACGCCCAAGATTCTGGCTGACGCCCTCAGCAGTGGCAGTCGAGGCTACCAATAAAAGGCATAAAAACAGGTTTGCTTGAATTAATCGTTTCATGGTTCCGCCACTCACCAGCCAGAATCGGTCTTAGTATTTAGCCACCCATCTCGGGTGGAAATTGATCGAATACGGGAATATTAGACGGCAAGATCGCCCACTCTGGCGCCGAGGCGGTAAATATGGCCAGGTTGGGTTTGAATTCATCATTACCTTCAATATTGGAAGCGGCGACCGTATGGAAGCCGGCAAACGCAAACTCCACACTTAAACTGACACCACAATTAGGACAGGTATAGCAGTGGATATCGCCCCCATTGTCGGCTTTAGTCGTGTATACCGACGGCTTGGTCTCGCCGGTAAATTTGAAATGATCACTGGGCACCCAGATTCCGAACCAATGATCGCTACCCGTTCTTGACTGGCAATCCGTGCAGTAACAAAACACTTGATTGATGGGATCACCGCTGAACTCGAAGCGCACCTGACCACACTGACAACCACCCTTTCTCATCTTTGTCTCCATATAAAGCCGCAGGATAACGGCCCCGTTTCGCCATCACCCTGACAATGCACTAGGATACTAACTGATAGCGCCGGAAAGGACAGAAACTATTCCATGAAAATTATCGCCCTCGTCACCCTGTTGTTATTGACTGGCTGCAATGGCGGCAAGCATCAGACCTCCGGGAGCTTTGCAGCCACAGACTGGCAAGCCATCAAAACATTGGCAAACCCGGTCGTACACCTGCCGAATGAATATGCAACGCCCAGGCGACAACCACTATCCACGCTGGCCTGGGAGGATGGGCTTTTTATCAGTCGGGATGGTCTGCATTTGTACGCTTTTTATCTACCCGCCGACCTGCTCAGTTTTATCGCCTATTTCAAGCGCATTAAGGCTTGTCCGGAAGTGCAGCCTTTTCTTCGGGGCCCACTACTAGATCTGGACATCAAGACCAATCCTTGGAATTGTGCGGAGATTATTCATAGCAACATCGCTTATGCGACGCGCCAGAGTACCGATGAAGAATTTGGTAGCTGGCAGCGAGCGAAAATCTCAACGCCCGCGAATTGGGAAGGCGCTCCGCAGGTTGTAATCCGTAATAACGGTTCTATTGACCTCTTCGTTTTCACGCGAACGGTCAAGGACCGGGAGACGGAGATATTCTGGATGCGTGATGTTCAACATAATCCGGCAGACCAGGCGGTACCGATGCCGGAACCAGTGAACTCAGAGAGATTTGAGGATAATCCTCATATTGAACGCATCGACGAAAAGACCCTGGTATTGCTATTCGATAATCATGCCGGCAGCGCCGAGGGCGAAACCGATATTTTTTACAGCTACAGCCGTGATGATGGCGCGAGTTGGGATCGGCCGTTGCCGCTAAACAGCCTTAACTCGGATGAGGATGACCTGCACCCGCACTTATGGAACGACGGTGACAACTGGTGGCTATATTTTGTTTCAACGAATGAAGTGGGCACGCTCTCTATTTACAGGGCCAGGCAAACGCTTAAAAACGACTTCAATAGCTGGGGAGAACGCGAGCTGGTAATCAGCCCGGGCGGTTCTGTGCTGGCGGTTGGAGAACCCACGCTTACAGCCGCTGGAGATATCAGCTTCGTCGCGGTTTATCAGGCGGAGAACAGTGATAACCCCAACGACCGTTTTGACATCGACCCGTGGTATTTACCACGCATTCAATGACTGATGGCAGTATCCAGGCACGGGCTAATTGCACTATTCCAGATCCTGGCCGACCATGATCCTGTGGCCATCGCCCGTACGGACCGCAAACTCGCGCATTCCCCAGGATTCGTCGCGCAGCGGTTTAAGAATTTCGGCGCCATTGTTTTTGACTTCCTTATAGTAGGCCGCGGCATCCGTTACCAGCAAATAGCCAAAATAAGAGTGGTCTCCGAGATCATTTGGCGGGATGGCGTCCGGGCATTCGCCGGCCATGATGCGACAGTTATCCCTGACGAACATGCGCCAACCAGGATCGCCTATTTCGCGAACTTCGAAGCCCAGCACATCGCGATAATAAGAAGATGATTTTTGCAGGTCTGGCACCGCAAGCACGTACATGGTTTGCTCTATCAAAACAAACTCCTTATACCAAGCACCACGATCCTACCGGCTGGCAACTAACTTGTCAGTCTTAACCGACAGGTGTCGTGCAACAACGTCGCTGAGTTCTTTTTTCACCACAGGCTTCGAAAGAAATCCCGTGCAGCCGGCCTGCTCAAAACGTTTCCTGTCCTTGTCAAAAACATTAGCCGTTAATGCATAGAGCGGGGTTTCATCCCCTCGTTGCCTGATGATGGTAGTCGCTTCAATGCCGTCCATAATTGGCATTTGCATATCCATAAAAATCAGGTCAAAGCTGCGATGCTCAAGCAGCTCAACCGCTTCCTTGCCATTCTCCACCAGCGTGACCTCGGTTCCCAATGACTCCAGCAGTCGCCTGACAATAATCTGGATCGGTTTGGTGTCTTCGACCACCAGGATGGATCCGGAAAACTGCAGGTAGGTATGCTGTCTGGGTTTTTCTGTTTCAACAGCAGGTGAATCACTTTGCCTGTAAGGAATGGCAAAGCTGAACTCGGAGCCATGACCTTTTTCACTGACCGCCGAGACCTTGCCACCCATTAATTCGGCCAGATTCAGTGATATGTACAAGCCGAGACCACTGCCGCCAAAACGCCTCGAAATGGAGCCATCGACCTGTTGAAATTTTTTGAACAAATGAGCCTGTTCGTCTTCGGTCATGCCAATGCCGGTGTCTTTAACAACAAAATACAACCAGCCATTTTCAACCCTGGTGGTTAGCCTGACCTCGCCCTTCACCGTGAATTTTATGGCGTTGCCAACCAGGTTGATTAACACCTGGCGTATGCGGTTTGGATCTCCGAGCAGCTGATAGGGCTCGTCATTTTTTTCATCGACAATTAGCTCAAGGCCTTTCTCGTGCGCAACGTCATTGAGGATGTTATGAACCTCCTCCAGCAAATGCGACAGGTCGAAAGGCAACTCTTCAATCGTGAAAAGACCCGATTCAATCTTGGAGATATCAAGAATGTCATTAACCAGAGAAAGCTGGACGTTGCCAGCGGCCTGGATACTGCTAACCAGCTCCTGCACCTCGGCATTGGTTACCTTTTCCGAAAGCACCTCGGTATTGCCGATAATGGCGGTCAATGGTGTGCGAAGCTCATGACTCATTGACGCCAGGAATTCGTCTTTAACCTGATTAGCCTTGTCCAGCTCTTCGGTGCGCTCGAGTACTCGCTGCTCCAGATTATCGTTCATGTCCTCGAGACTTCTGGAGAGTTCGCGCTCGTGTTGCAGGGAGCGACGGATTTCTCTGGAGTAAATGAACCCAATCAAACAGAGCAGCAAAAATATGGCCACCACCAGATAACGATTGATTTGGGTTAACTGGTTGGACTGTGCGATTTTGTTCTCACTGACAACAATGATTTCCTGCAGCACATTGGACAGGTTGTCGGTGTATAAAACCTTCTTGTCGATGAAGACCGGGTCGTTCACCAGCTCCCAGGCTGCGGTCCAGTTACGCTCGTCGATAAGACCAATGGCCTCGGATTCCATTTCCTCCAGTTCTTCCTGAATTTCAGCCATTCTGAAAAAGGCATCTTTCACCACTTCACTTTGCGAATGATCGAAAAACTCGTTCAGTGCCTCGTATTTACTGTCCTGGAGATCCTGGTAGTTCTGTATGTGTTCGTCGGTCTGCAGCACCGCCGACAGTCGGATGCCGGTAGTTCCGGCATTATCGAGATTCAGAATTCTCTCAGCACTCAGTGTCAGTATATGAAGGTCCTCGAGATCCTTCTTGACCGCACTATCGGTTTGCAGCAGCGCAAAAAACACCACAAAAAATACCGCAGCCATGAGAAACAGGCTGAAACTGCTGCTGAGTATTTTGAAAAAAGGCTTATGCACAGTAGAGCAGGAACCGGCTAGCGATAACTCTGGATAATTCTGTCGATCACACCTTCGGCTCTTAACTCATCAATGGTCTGCTGCAGCGGTGCCAACACCTCGGGATCAACCGCCTGGTGGAAGGCGTAACCCATATGCCCCTTCCTGAGCGAATAGACGACTTCATACTCCGACGAATTACCACCCGAGCGCTTTACCGAGTCGAGAAACACATCGGTGGCATAAGACACAACGTCTACCTTGCCCACCTTTAACAGGAAGAGAATTTGTTTCAGCGAATTTTTGCGTTTGATGACATCCTTGTTGATGTCGAGCTGGTTAACCAGTTGATCACCGATGTCATCGCGTACCACGCCAATGTTGTAGCGACTTAGATCAGACTCGTCGCTAATGCTTACCCTGCGATTCTTCGGCGCAATAATGCCAACCTCTGAGGGGATTGACGGCCCGACAAATTGCATGATCTTCTCGCGCTCGGGGGTTTGATTCATGCTGAACAGCGCGGTGCCCGGCCGCGTCTGAATATATTTATAGCTGCGGTTCCACGGCACGATTTTGATATCCTCGGCCTTGATGCCAACCTCAAGTCTTTTGAAAGCTTCCATGAGGATATCAATGGCCATACCGGTCGGTTTTCCGTCCTTTCCCTCGAAGTTATAGGGAGGATATTCCTCCGTATACCAGTCCAGAGATTCCAGTTGTTTCACCGCTTCCTGCTGGGTGAGCGCGTGCGCCAGCGGCGACGCCAAAACAAACCCTAAAAACGCTAACAGGGCGATTCGAATTCGATTCACAATTTCCACTCCGCCAATACTTTGGAGACGAGCAGGAGAAAACCTGCAGGTCAGTCAAATGAGTATAGGATAAATATCAATAATGACACGGCGGATCGCAGCCCGGATTCGCGCAGTTTTACTGGTCAGCCAGAGGCTCGATGCTGGTAATCAGCAGGGTCTCGCCCTCCACTGACCAGAGGATATTGTGGCCGTAGAGTGTAACGCCATATTCGCGGTCCATTTCCTCTGCTTTGTAGGCTGGCCTTGGGTCCAGCGACAATATGGCTTGCAGCGCGAGACGTATTTCTGCAGCGGCTTCTCCGATCTGCGCCAGTTGAGTTTCGGCGGCCTCGCTAAACCTCACTTGCAAGCGCCGTTCTGGTTTACCAGGCGCAAAACCGGCCAATGCGTCGGGTAAGGCATCCGAGTATGGGACATAGGGTTTAATATCGAGCACCGGGGTTTGATCGACCATATCGGGTCCGCTGATATTAAGCAGTAACCGATTTTCGTCGAATTCATGACCGTGATATTTAACTACCGACAGACCGATCGGGTTGGGCCGGAATGGTGAACGCGACGCAAATACCCCTACCCGGGTATTACCGCCGAGACGCGGTGGTCGAACCGTCGGTGACCAATCCTGATTCGCCTGTCGATCGAAATGAAAAATTACCCAGAGATGGCTGAACCTGTCCAGTTCGCGAATCGCATCTACATCGTTGTAGGGGGGTAATAATTCAATTTGTCCGCGAACCTCGGGAGTGAGGCCCGGCTGACGGGGCGTCGCGAATTTTTCCGCAAAAGGCGTTAATACCTTACCGATGTAGTCGACAATCAGCGAACGATCACTCAAGCCGCTATCCGGGTATGAACATTGGCTTAGCGCAACAGGTCGATAATGGCAGACAAGTCTGACTTACCTTCTGCAATCTCTTCCAGCGTCAGGCCATCGAGTTCATGCGGAAATACCAGCCACTCTTCGCTTTTGTGCAGAAAATAATCCGGATCGAAATCGACCTTGTTATTACCAGGCTTGAACCAGGGACAGGCCACCCGAATATCTTCAGGTGTATTAAGCCGGGATAGTTTGCTGATTTGTTTGATCAATGCGTCAACGCTACGGCCCGAGTCAAATACATCGTCAACAATGAGTAATTTGTCCTCGGCGTTGGCGTTTTCGATCAGATAGTGCAGACCATGAACGCGTATTTCCTTGGATTGCTGATTGATCCCGTAATAGGAGGATGTACGCACCGAGATATGGTCAGTCTTCTGACCTTTGAACTCGAAAAATTCCTGCACCGCAATACCCACCGGGGTGCCACCACGCCAGATGCCGATGATGAAATCCGGTATGAAACCATCCTCGTACACCTGGTGCGCAAGACGAAAGGAATCCTCTAAAAGCGACTGAGCAGTAATGTAGGTTTTTTTCAAAACCAATCCCCCTGGTTAAAGATTAATTTTGGCACAGGCAGTGATTGCTTAACAAATACCGGCGGACTATTCGGGCTTGATTAAAATCTCGCGCTGCTGGTTTTCGGGTATCGGGAAATCAATGCAATTGTTGCCGGCACCGTCGCGGTCAACGCAAATAAAATCCATTTCAGCATAGGGCGTTAATAACACATGATGCCAGGTGCCGGGGTGGTAGTTGATACCCTGGCTACCATCCGTTTGAAACGCCCTGACGCGAGACAGGTCTGGCTGCTCACCCGCCTCCGCCACCACCACCACAAAAGGCGTTTTATCGACCGGGATAAAGGCCTGGCTACCGAGCGGATGATATTCCATGTGGTCGAGTTTTCTTGGCAATTCAAAGCGTCGACTTTTTACCAGACTGATGACGGCTTTCGCATCGTCCCCATTGGTCTCGACTTCGGCCAACGCATGATAACGATCCGCCATGCCGTTATTAATCGGATAAAAATCGTTGCCCTGGTAGGTGACGACGTCGCCAAAGGGCGCAAATCCTTCCGCGGTTAACGGCTCGACGCTTATTGGTGCTGGCTCAGACATCGATTTTTCCAAATAACCGGACCCGGCTTAATCCGCCGTCCGGATGAATGTTTATCCTGACGTGGCTTACGCTGCCGAGATCGTTCAATTCTGATTCGAAGTTGTGCTCGCAATCCATTTGCAATGATTGCGGCGGCATCAATTCATCCCAGAACTGACTCTGTGTGATGATCGATTCGGTCGTACCGCTA
>JAAUXZ010103615.1_pt1 | contig 11765 bp, 12 predicted proteins | sample 7278131 | NCBI WGS metagenome assembly JAAUXZ01 (sample SAMN14350119, study PRJNA611818) | marine sediment metagenome | isolation source: surface marine sediment (3m) | place: French Polynesia: Moorea | collected 2018-08
AAAGCGTGTAAACACACCCATTTCCACAGGGTGATCAATGAGGGCAGCATAATTTTCTGCTCTAAAGAACCCAAAGCCAAAGTCAAAGGCATCGTTACGATCTTCAACCGGTAAGGTCGTTGCTAATGACCACTCTTGACTACCTGTACACTGCGGTCTGCAAATTTCAACCCGGCATGGCTTATCAGACTGACCTACTACTTCAAGGAAAACACTGGTGCCATTGAAGAAACCATGGGTAGTATCGAGGTGTGCACCGCGTACCGATAAATCCCAGGCATAAACTCGGTACGTAATCTTAAGATTGACTTTACAACCGGATACTTGCCATGCTGACTTGTTCAACTGTTCAATCTGTAAAATTTTTCCATCACTATTTGCCTCAAGCGATACGATATTTTTGGCGAAATCACGAATCATATAACTGCCCGGAATCCAGGTTGGCAAGCGCAGTAGCTGACCAGTGGGGTCTGGATTGGGAATAACTATTGAGATATCAAAATAATGACCAGCGGGGTTTTCGCTACTTATAGAATATTCAATCATTTTTATTCATTAGGGCAGGTTTTCCTGTATAAAGGTATCAAAGTCGCTGACATGAATAATCTGTGTACCATCGCAGTTAAACTGCAAACGTACCACTGACTGCACCGTAGAAATAGAAAAATTCCTTAAGTAGTATTCTGGTAAATTCCGCATTAACTTAAGACTGTTTAATACCTTGCACACTTCTGACTCTGACATCGGCTGCCATTTTTTATGCCTTTTTTTGGCAATATTCTGCAAATGCTCGGGCAGGTAATGATAAAGGTCTGATTTTAACAATGCCTTGTATAATTGACGCATAATCCGGGTTTTTTCTTCATAGGGGATCAATGCAAAATGCCGGTTTATATAATCGTCGGATATCAGAGCCGATGCATCATGTATTTCTTCACGTAATGGATCAAAGATGGAACTGGTACGCACTTCGTTATTATTAAACCCTATAAAAAGACGAAAAATGCCACGCTTCAATAACAAATCTTCGAAAACAGGTTCAATGTGGTTAAACAGGCGGTCAATATCACTTTCGTAGCGACAGCGATCCATAGCCGTTTCCCTTAAAGAAGGATCACCTTTAATACCAATTTGCAGCTGGGCACTGTCTAACCCCACAGCACTGACGATATTTTCCTGCAGAACCAATTGTTCTAAATCCACATTGTCTAAATGAATGTCGTTTGTCACCCGCTTACAACCTGTATTGTCTGGCTTGTCATCGATTTGTCATATTGATTTGAATAATACAAACCTGAAAATGAGAGTATACAGAAATGAATGAGATCGCTATTCGACATTTCGTCGAAATGACAGAAAAATTTATCGCCCAGCACAAAAAAGATATGGATCCCCAGGATCTGGATAGAGTTACGGAATTATACGAGGACCTCAGTGCTGAATTATGTCGGCAACAGGTTTTTGATGACCTCTATCATTAATTAGATTATTGCTTGGTTGGGGGGGGGCTGGCTGGTTTTTTATCAGGCTTTGCTTTACGGACTTTTTCGAAATTGATACCCAATCCGTCAGCACTGCCTGAAACTTCGGATTTTTTACCGACATATCGACCCCCTTTGGCCTGCTCCTGCACGACTTCCTCGGTCTTTTGGTGCAAACCGACCTGGTAGGGTAATTCATATAAGCGTGGTGATTTTTGACTAGACCCACTTTCTCGAATCCACCAATACATCACCCCTGATTCCCCGGTTTTTTTATCTGGTTCAATCACTTCTGAAGCGATCAGAACAAATTCTTCGGGCAAATCATCGGTAGTCGGCCAACCAGTATACTGTTGTAAAGAAGCATATTGTATCCAGTAAAAAATGGTGCAAACAACCAGAGCCAGTATTTTATAAGCGGGTGCCAGGGCTGTCTTCAACAGGAGGATATAGAGCAGCACCAGCACCAGAATAAATCCCGCCATCAAACCAATGATCGCCCAGGTCATTACAATACCTCCAGACCAAAATTAGTGAATTTTTTCTGCAAGTGACTGATCCCGCTGACTTCACCTCGAGCATCCAGATTGAACCTGAGGACAGTCACTTCATCATCTTCACGCAGCAAGGTCACTTTATCCACAAACACAGCTTTTAAAGACGGGTTCACTTTCTCAATTTTCACGGTAGCTGTCACCGGTTTGCCTGTTGTGCTTTTATAATATTGCAGATTCACGATGTACTGGCCTGAGACGATACCTCGAATCGTAACCACTTCCTGGTTAATCGGATAAACCGTTTCAACACCATCAATCATAATTTTGTCATTTAAATCACCCTGGTCGTCACGGTCCAGATGTAACCAGCCGACGTCACTGTCACGATAGGACAATAGGTTTTGATTCGGATCCTGTACCCAAATATCAATATCATCCGGCTGATTATCGGGCCAGGTAACCGTGATAATATACTCTGCCTTGAAATTCACATTACCCAGCTTGGCGATCGGATTCATGAAGATAATGGAAATAAAAAATAACAAGCTGAACCCCAACAAGGTATTAAACAATAGATCTGTAAACGGATCGGATAAGTGTCGTTGCTTGATCATCGACAGGCCAGGGATTCCCGAATTTCATTGAGCAGATGGTCTACTGCCCAATCGACCAGGTTGTATTTAACATTAAGGATAATACCCGCCAGTATTCCGGTCAGCGTAGTGAACAGTGCCACCTTCATCCCCCCTGACATCTCAGCCAGCAAGTTTTGCATAACCGTTATATCAACACTATTCAGGTCAGTCAGTGAACCTAACATAATGATAAATCCGATAACCGTACCGAGTATACCCAGTTTCAGCATGAGGTCCGCCAGTATAAATCCAAAAGCATAAGTACTGCGCAGGCGAATATCCAACACCTCAATGAGTTCCTGTAATTTATGTTGATCCTTCCCTATCTGGTCGACCCTTTGAAAGAATTGTTTTAATACCTGGCTGCGAGAATCTTGTGCGGGTGACAGACCAATATCAATAAATTGCTGACTGGTGGAATAGCAGGCAAACAGAAAATGCAGGGTCGCAAGGACATAGATGGCAATGATCAGGGCTGAGACTCGACTTTGATCTTGCTCAATAAGACTGGCCAGTAATCCTACCTCGCCCAGATAAAACCAGACAAACAATTCAACGCCGCTGAACAAGAGCGCGAACAGGATCAGACCATAGGATGATTTTACAATCGACAGCATAAGTGAGTTAATGGATTAAAGGTTTCTTGAGACTAACTTGATCAGTTTGGTGATATTTCTGCCTGATCATAATAGCTGAACCATAGTGGTAAGGTACATCCAACATATCTCGTGTTAAACGAGTAATGAGCTTACGGGCCTGATTCACTAAGTTGAGTGCAGGATCGGGCATTAGATAAATGGTCTCCAATAATAATGATACCGGGGACTCTAACACACTATCCTGGATAACCCACTCACCCTGGTCTCCTGGTATCAGGCTATTGTTTTGCTGAACCCACCGATCTGCCTGTAAATATAACTCTAGGGCTCTTGTGGTTAAATCTTGAGCCAATTTGGCCGCCTCTGGATACGCTCTATCAAGGGCATAAAGCTGGAAGGCATGAGCCATTTGGGCATAATCCATCAGGGTCGTATCTGCGGAACTGGCATGACCACTGAAGCGAATGACTTGACCTGCCCCGATAAAGTGCTCAACCATATAGTCATACAATTGGTCGGTTTGAGTTTTTAGCATTTTGTCTTCATCAAAGGATTCCGCACTGAGTAAGGCCTTTAATGCCAGCGCGTTCCAACTTGCCAATTTTTTATGATCAACTGGCATCTCGGGTTTGGGGTAATTTCTCAATTTAAGTTTGATCGTTGACAACACACCATTGCCTTCTTGATGACTCAAATTTTCCAGCGGTTTAATGAGCAACCTATGTTCGGGGTCTTCAGGTAACCCCCATTGTTTGGCTAATTGTTTAAATTCTTTTTCTGAAAGCGCCTTTTTAAGTTCAGCAATGCTCCAATAATAGGCGGCACCTTCCACGTTGTCTTTGTCTACAGCTGATAGACTCGCATTAAAACCACCCGTAGCGTCCGCCAGGAAATCAAGCATGAATCGAATGGTTTGCTTGCCGATTTCGGCATAACCCTGCTTTGGCCACAAGGACGCTGCCTTGAAATACAATTGGGCCAACTGTGCATTGTCATACAACATCTTTTCAAAATGGGGGGTTTGCCAATCTGGGTCCGTCACATAACGGAAAAAACCTCCATTGACATGATCCATCAAGTGGCGTTCAGACATGATCTTGAGGGTTAATTGCACAAAATCAATAACATCTGTGTCAATGCCTGGTTCGGTGTTAATGATATCCAATAGGGCATTTAACTGAGGGTAGGAAGGAAACTTGCTGGTTTCACCAAATCCACCTTGTAGCTCATCGGCTAACAACATGGCCTGACTGACAAAAGCCTGTATGACTTTGTCAAAATGCTCGTCAGGTAATTTGAGGAGTTCTGAACGAGCTTCGTTAGATTCAGTCTGAAGAAAATAATCACGGGCTAATTGTTTAATTTCCTCATGTTTGGATTGCCACTGTTGATCCAGCTGCTTGATGACTTCATAAAAATTATCCCTGGGTAGGTAGATAAATCCTGTAATGGGATAACCGCTGGGTGTCAGAAAAACATTAAGCGGCCATCCTGCTTGGCCTCGAACGGCCTCGACAAACCGTAACATGCGACGATCCAGTTCAGGACGTAATTCACGGTCAACCTTAACCGTTACATAATGTTGGTTTAAAAATTGGCCGACCTGTTCATCCTGATAACTCTCCTTTTGCATCACGTGACACCAGTGACAGGAGAAATAACCAATCGACAGATATATTAATTTATTATCTGCCTGGGCCTGCTGCAGTATGGATGGACTCCAGGACTGCCATTTTACGGGATCATTGGCATGCAATCCGAGATAGGGTGAGGGATGATCTTTGAGTGACGAAGCCTGCACTATCTGCATCAGGATTAAAGCATGCAAGATCATCAGACCGCCAATGAATCGTATAAAACTATCAAACATCTCTGTATCCTGATACGGTGAATGGTTAATCTATCTTTATTATCGACGACAATATTGATGCCGAAATTCCATCAAGTAAGACCAAAAAAATGAATGATCTATCCTTTATAACCGAACAAGCATCGTGTCCGGCCAACAATCTGGATGAACCGGCACCATCCTCACAACAACTTGAATTAATCTTACAAGCCGCGATGAGTGCGCCGGATCATGGCGAACTGACGCCCTATCGTTTTCTGGTTATCGAAGGTGAGGCACGCTATGAATTATCCCGGGTATTTGAACAAGCTACCATACAACGTTTACCAAATGCGGATCCAGCTACCGTAGAAAAACAAAAAAATAAACCTTTACGCTCACCCATGATCATCGTCGTGGTTGCCAGCATCACGGATAATCCCAAGATTCCAGAAATTGAGCAAATTTTAAGCGCGGGATGTGCTGCTCAGCATATACAATTAGCGTGTCGTCAGCTCGGTTTTGGATCAATCTGGCTGACGGGTGACAACAGTTACGATATGAACGTTTACGAGGCGCTAGGCCTGGATATCAACGAAAGAGTGATTGGTTTTATTTACGTGGGCACGGCCAGTCAGGCACTGGGTAAAAAAAACCGACCATCGGCTAAATCGCGCACTACCTTCTGGAAGGAGCCACAACATACTGATTTTGCAGTATAAATTGTGTATTTAAAGGGCTATCTCAACAAATAATCCGCAAAAAGGGATGGTTTCCATCCCACTCAAATGAATATTAAACTTGACTTATATTAGAATTTTATAATATAGTTTACCCCGTCAATTTTTTACCGACTTAATAACCACGGTCTTAACATCAATTGCTTGCCGAGGGTTTGGGGTCATAAATTTTAATCATTCGAAGGAGTAATCCAAATGAAAGTAAAAACTTTAGTTGCTGCGATCGCAGTTGTTGCTACTACTGCTGCTCAAGCTCAATTTTTTGATGACGGAACTGGTTACGGTTACGGTGATGGACGTTGGGACAGCTATGGAAACAGTTACGGTTATGGTGACGGCAGTGCTCGTGGCGCTGGTCGTGGTCGTGGTCGTGGTACTGGATCTGGCGATGGCGAAATGGATTTTTCAATGAACTTTAAAGGTCGCGGTAATGCCAACCTGGACGCTGATACTGATTGGGATGCTAACACTGATTGGTACGGTAACGGTTATGGTAATGTTTACGGCGACGGTTACGGCAACACTTACGGTAACTACTATGGTAACAGCGGTGACTACTACGGTTACGGTTACGCTCCTCAGCAACAATTTGCTCCGCAAATGATGCAACAGCCCAACCAGGCTGAGTACATGAAGCAAATCGAAGAGCGTCGTGCTGCGGCTCTGGCAGAGCAGCAAAAAGCTATGCAAGCTGCCAAGGCTCGTTTCGAAGCTGCTCGTGCAGAAGCTCAAAAGCAGTACGAAGCTTCAATGGCTGCTGCTAAAGCTGCTCCTGCTCCTCAAGCACCCGCAGCTCCTGCTCAGTAATTTCTTATTACGCAGTTAAAAAAAGCCGACCTAAGTGTCGGCTTTTTTTTTACCTGTAAACTTTTGCATCTCGATATGGCCCTGGCACTCGAATGATTCGTAGATATTTGGTCCTTCAAGTCTTAGTAATCAGTTTCCGCTGACGGGGAGTTCAGGTAAACTCCATGCATGTTTTTATCGTAGCAATAATCAATGACAGACGAGCTTGGCGCCAGCAAATCATCCAATTTTATCCGCGATATCATCAGTACCGATTTAGAAAACAAGAAGCATACTCAAATCGTCACCCGGTTTCCGCCTGAACCCAATGGTTATCTCCATGTAGGGCATGCCAAATCAATCTGCCTTAATTTTGGGGTGGCCGAGGATTTTCATGGAATCTGCAATCTTCGTTTTGATGATACCAACCCGGAGAAAGAGGAAGTTGAGTATATCGAATCCATTCGTGAGGATGTTGAATGGTTAGGTTTTCATTGGCACAGCAATCCATCGGCTTCGGATTACTTCGATCAGCTCTATGAATATGCGGTTGAACTCATTAAAAAAGGGCTCGCTTATGTAGATAGCCAGACAGCTGAACAAATACGAGCGGGGCGAGGTACCTTAACCGAGGCCGGTACCAACAGCCCTTATCGGGACCGTTCCATTGAAGAAAACCTGGATTTATTCACGCGTATGAAAGCCGGTGAGTTCAACGATGGTGAACATGCCCTGCGCGCAAAAATTGACATGGCATCGCCCAATATCAACATGCGGGATCCGGTTGTATACCGGATTCGTCATGCAACGCATCACAACACCGGGGATGACTGGTGCATTTACCCGATGTACGACTTCACACACTGTTTATCAGATGCCATAGAAGGCATTACCCATTCCTTGTGCACCCTGGAATTTGAAGACCATCGTCCACTCTATGACTGGTTTCTTGATGTACTGGAAACGCCCTGCCACCCGCGCCAGATTGAATTCGCACGTTTGCAACTCGAATTCACTTTAACCAGTAAACGAAAACTGAATCAGTTAGTTCAAGAAGGACATGTAGATGCCTGGGATGACCCACGTATGCCGACCATTTCCGGAATGCGACGTCGTGGCTATACCCCAGAATCCATTAAAACTTTCAGTGATATTATCGGTGTAACCAAAAAAGACAGCACGATTGAAATGGGGGTATTGGAAAATTGTTTGCGTGAGGATTTGAACCAGCGCGCACCGCGTCGCTTGGCCGTACTGGATCCTTTAAAAATCATTATTGAGAATTACCCCGAAGGTCAAACAGAAATGGTGACCGGGAAAAATCATCCGCAGAACCCTGACTTTGGGACTCGAGAAATTCCTTTTGGCCGCGAACTTTATATAGAACGTGATGACTTTATGGAAGAAGCACCTCGCAAATTCTTCCGTCTGGCACCAGGCCGTGAAGTACGACTGCGATTTGCTTATTACATTACCTGTCAGCAAGTTATCAAAAACGATGACGGCACCATTAAAGAGTTGATCTGTACCTACGACCCTGAATCCAAGGGAGGAACCGCTGATGGACGCAAAGTGAAAGGTACCATCCACTGGGTCAGTGCTGAGCATGCTCAGAATGCGACAATCAGGGTTTACGATCGCCTGTTTAACGTTGTGAATCCCAGTAAACTGAAAGATTTTCACCAGGGCCTCAATCCAGATTCACTCAAGGTTTTTGACCAAGCCAAGCTAGAACAAGAAATGGTTTCTGATGATCATTCATTCCCATTCCAATTCGAAAGACTGGGTTACTTTTTTGCTGATACACATTCGGTATCTGATCATTTGATATTTAATCGCACTATGTCATTGAGAGATAGTTGGGCAAAAATTGAAAAAGAACAGCGTCAGTAATTATCATTCTGCGCCATTATTGCACTACATTTATCGGTTATTGTCGACTTGCTCTACCCGTTGTCTATTTCGTCTCGCCCGGTTAATGGCTTTGATTATTCGGCATACACAAAACAAAATATCAAGGCAATGCCGAAAGAATATTCAGCTGTGTTTTCCTGAATTGACCGCAAAACAAAAAGATCATCTGGTTATGGAATCCATTATCCATACCAGCTCTGCTTTCCTTGAGCTCGCGGCACTTTGGTACCATCCAATTAACAGAGTGCTTGGGGATATTACCATCGATGGTGAATTGCATTTTCAAGACGCCCCCCCAAAACCTCGAATTATCATCGTACCGCATCACGGTAGCTGGGAATTGATGATTTATTGGTTGGCGCAATGGGGCAACTTCTATACGCTATATAAACCCGCCCGCAATAAAAATTTGGACCAGTATATCTTTGATAAAAGAAGCCGGAATGGTGCCATCATGGTACCCACTAATACCGTAGGCCTGAGAAGCCTTTTGAAAGGTTTACGTAATAATGCTACCTGCATGATATTACCTGACCAACGACCAGGTAAAAAAATGGCACAGGCTATGGCGCCTTTTTTTGGGCATGATGTTTACACCTCACTATTGATAAAAAATCTATGCTCAAAAGTCGACTGTGATGTTTTCATTGGAGCCATGACCCGCGACCTGGATTCGGCTCAATACAGACTGAGTATGCGTCAGCTGGATCATTCGCAATTCCTGCAAAAAGATTCGTATAGTGCTGCTTATTTAAACCAGGCAATCCAGGATTTTGTGGCACCGAAACTTTCACAATACCAATGGAGCTATCGTCGTTTTCCCTATCAGGCTTATCGTTCATTGGATTAGGGGGACTGCAAAGACTTACTTCCAGCCTTATAGGCTGGTGTTTTGGTTTAACGCTAAACAAGGCTGACTCACTGGCAGCTTCGGAATCTACTGATCGTCCATACAACAATGGTCATGAATAAGCCCGGACCATTAGACTGAGGCAACAAACGAAGCTTGCAGGTTAATTGATAAGATATTTTCGAGTTTCCCGCTAGCGCCACTGATTAGGGTTTGGTCACACTCTTGTTTTTTGGAAACTTGCCGAACTTTTTGAGTCGTCCCGGCTCTACTAATAATGGACTTACTACCTCGTCGACTTATAATTTTCCTATTGTTCTTTCCGCTGTACATCCCATCTGTTGCGGCACAGGAAGAGAGTCTGGATGCATTATTTGCTGCTTTAAAAGAATCCAAGAATGAAACGACAGCCCGTGAGTATGAACATCAAATTTGGTTACACTGGTTTAAATCCGGAGATGAACGCATCAACACGCTTATGTTAGATGCCGTGAGCAAACGTAATCAATATGATTTTAACGGTGCCCTTGAAATATTAAACAAAATCATTGAGATGAAACCTGATTATGCCGAGGTATGGAATCAGCGCGCTACGGTTTACTTTCACCAGCGTGAATACGAGAAGTCATTATGGGACGTCTCTAAAACACTGGAGCTAGAGCCCAGGCATTTTGGCGCCATGGCGGGACGCGCGGTGATTCGCCTTTTCCAGGGAAAACCAACACTGGCTTATCAGAACATATTACAAGCATTAGAGTATCATCCCTATATTAAGGAACGCGAGTTTTTTCCGAATCTTTAAATATTGATACTTTATACCCTTTTTTCTGGGTCACTCATAATCATATTCGAGTATTCACAGCTATACTTAGCAGCAAGAATCTTTGATTTCACTCCAATGAATTTTGATAAAAAAACAAAAATTTTAAAGGTCATCGGGTTACTGATAGGTAGCGTGATGGTTTATACGACTGGCGTTGCTTCCACAGAAATCAAATCTATCAATGTCGTCACGGAATCTTGGGATAAATATACCAACCTCGATGGCTCTGGATTGTTTCTCGATATCACCCGGACAATTTTTGAACCTTATGGCATTGATATCAAGATCGATTACTACCCATATAAACGTGCATTACACCTGTTAAAACATAATAATGCTGATGCCATGTTTGGCACTTATTCTGCAAATAAAGAAAAAAAATCTTATATCTTTACACCACTAAATCCTATAGACATAGAACGTACCGTTGCAGTTTTCAAAAAGTCTAAATCGAACCCATGGCAAGGGGTCAATTCTCTAAGAAATCGCTCTTTGGCTTGGGTAAGAGGTTATGATTATCATGACAATTTAAACCTGGATATCAAAAAATTTGCCGAAGTGAATGACACACAGCAAGGCCTTAAAATGCTCGCTGTTGGACGTTTTGATTTTTTCCTGGATCACTTCGGCGAGTTAAACGACACTATAAACAAAACCAACTTCAATAAAGAAACCTATCAAATTGAAACTGTGATTGAAGAAAACATCTATATGGCATTTACCAATACCGATAAAGGCAAACGACTGGCACAGATGTTTGATCAGGGTATTGATAAATTGTCGAATTCTGGAAAACTCAAAGCCCTATATTCTAAATACGACATTGAATATCCATTTACGAATGAGTAGCCATAAACTTAAATTATCGATTCTTTTTCGTACCAGAGTGACCTAAATTTACAGCATCGGTTCTTACATCCTTAAAATAGAACCATAAAAAAACCCCGGCATCTTTCGATACCGGGGTTTTGAATTAAATGCCTGGCAATGACCTACTTTCACATGGGGAGACCCCACACTATCATCGGCGCAGTTCCGTTTCACTTCTGAGTTCGGGATGGGATCAGGTGGGTCCAGAACGCTATTGTTGCCAAGCAAACTGTTTTAGTGAACAGAGACTTTTCTGTCACTGTGCAGAATCGCTTAAACGTTTCTACGAAATTTGAAATCTGTAATTCAAGTATGTTGCTCTTCTTACCAACACCACTCAAGGTTTCCTGTGGAAACTGCTTGGGTGTTATATGGTCAAGCCTCACGGTCAATTAGTACTGGTTAGCTGCACGCATTACTGCGCTTCCACACCCAGCCTATCAACGTCGTAGTCTTCAACGGACCTTCAGGGGTCTCGAGGACCCAGGGAGATCTCATCTCGAGGGAGGCTTCCCGCTTAGATGCTTTCAGCGGTTATCCCTTCCGTACATAGCTACCCGGCAGTGCCACTGGCGTGACAACCGGAACACCAGAGGTACGTCCACTCCGGTCCTCTCGTACTAGGAGCAGCTCCTCTCAAATCTCCAACGCCCACGGCAGATAGGGACCGAACTGTCTCACGACGTTCTAAACCCAGCTCGCGTACCACTTTAAATGGCGAACAGCCATACCCTTGGGACCG
>JAAUXZ010157135.1_pt1 | contig 11755 bp, 6 predicted proteins | sample 7278131 | NCBI WGS metagenome assembly JAAUXZ01 (sample SAMN14350119, study PRJNA611818) | marine sediment metagenome | isolation source: surface marine sediment (3m) | place: French Polynesia: Moorea | collected 2018-08
AAAAAAAAGGCCTTAACCGGGTTCAGGTTAAGGCCTTGGGTTGGTGGAGACGGGGGGAATCGAACCCCCGTCCGCCAGTCCTCTGCCATCGGCTCTACATGTTTATTCCGACATTCGTTTTAACTGGCTGCTACCCGCCGGACAGGGAAGACAGACAGCGATTCCGGTACTTGTTTAGTGCTTCAGCCCCGAACGAGCATCCATCACGATTCCATGAAAGCGACGCCAGGATCTGGACGCATGGACACGGCTCCAGTCTGACGGCAACCTACCGGTTATTAAGCGGCGATTGCGTAGTTGTCGTCGTTGGCAACTATACATTTGCAGCGAGATTAACGAGTTCAGCTACATGCTCGACATGCACCTCAGGTTTCGCAACCGACGTCGAAGCCAGGTCGTCCCCGAAGAGATCCTAGTATAAACGATTAGCTATAGAATCGCCTAATGTCATAAATTTTAGAGGAATTAGCGATCAATTAGTTCCTGAACGGTGATGGTGGTGATGGGATATTTCCGTTATTATGCGCAGCTTAAAATCGCCCCGGTTAACCAACAATAATCGCCCTAATCGCATGATCAATATCAAAGGCAGTCCTGCATTATCAGAATTCAGGATTCAGAAGCTTATGGCCTCCGTCAAGGCATACGGAGTGCGCAAGATATCCAGTCACTACATCCACTTGATCAAAACCAGCGCTGAGCTGAGTGATGAGGAAAGGTCAGTGCTCAACAACCTGCTGGAATACGGTCCACAAATGCGGGAGGTCGAGGTTGATGGTCCAAGTTTATATGTCTTCCCGCGCGTGGGTACGATCTCCCCGTGGTCGAGCAAGGCCACCGATATCGCGCACATCTGCGGTCTGGATAAGGTCATTCGGATCGAACGCTGCATCGAATACCAACTTGAGTTTTCTGCGTCATCCGAGGACCTGGATTTGTCCGCGATCGAGGCGAGCCTGCATGACAAGATGGTGGAACAGGTTTTTTCATCACTGGATAACTGTGCGGCCCTGTTTGAACATCACAACCCGCAACCTTTAACCACGGTGGATATCCTGCAGGGCGGCAAGGCAGAACTGGTCACCGCCAACAGTGAACTGGGGCTGGCCCTGTCCGATGATGAAATCGATTACCTGGTGGAGAGTTATCAGCAGTTAGCGCGCAATCCCACCGATGTCGAATTGATGATGTTCGCCCAGGCCAACTCCGAACATTGCCGACACAAGATTTTCAACGCCGTCTGGACGATAGATGGCGAAGCCCAGGACACTTCGCTGTTCGGCATGATCAAGAATACTTACAAGATGCATTCGGCAGGTATTCTGTCTGCCTACCATGACAATTCCGCGGTGATTGAGGGTTTTGCCGCGCACAAGTTTGCCCCTGACAGCCAAAACGCGATCTATCGTGATGAGGCGACGCGCCTGGATATCCTGATGAAGGTCGAAACGCATAACCACCCGACTGCGATTTCCCCGTTTCCCGGCGCCGCCACCGGATCCGGTGGCGAAATCCGCGATGAGGGTGCCACCGGCCGAGGTTCCAAGCCGAAAGCGGGATTATGCGGTTTTTCCGTTTCCAACCTTAATCTGCCGGAGCTACCGCAGCCCTGGGAACAGGATTACGGCAAACCCGACCGGATCGTGTCGGCCCTGGATATCATGCTCGAGGGGCCGATCGGCGCGGCCGCATTCAACAATGAATTCGGTCGGCCCAATATCTGCGGTTATTTCCGCAGCTTCGAACAAAGCGTCAACGGTGCAGATGGCAGCGAGGTGCGCGGTTACCACAAACCGATCATGCTGGCGGGCGGGGTAGGTTCAATCCGGCCGGAGCATATCGACAAACTCGGTATTCCCGAGGGCAGCAATATCATCGTGTTGGGTGGCCCGGCAATGCTGATCGGTCTAGGTGGTGGTGCTGCATCTTCGATGACCAGCGGCAGTAGTAGTGAAAACCTCGATTTTGCCTCGGTCCAGCGTGGCAACCCGGAGATGCAACGCCGGGTGCAGGAAGTCATCGATCGCTGTTACATGCAGGGCGATGAGAACCCGATCCTGTCGATCCACGATGTCGGTGCCGGTGGCCTGTCCAATGCATTGCCGGAACTGGTCAACGACGCCGGGATGGGCGCGTTACTGGAACTACGCAAGGTGCCCAATGACGAGCCTGGAATGTCACCCAAGGAAATCTGGTGTAACGAGAGCCAGGAACGTTACGTACTGGCGGTGGCGGATCAACGTATCGATGATTTTATCCGCTTATGTGATCGCGAACGCTGTCCCTATGCGATTCTGGGTAAGTCGACCAACGATAAACAGTTGGTCGTAACCGACGAGGTATTTGCCAACAAACCGGTGGATATGCCGCTGGATATCCTGCTCGGAAAACCGCCCAGAATGCATCGCGAGGTTGAGCATATCGCGGTTACTCAAGAGCCCTTCGATACCTCATCGATCAATCTCAAGGAGGCGCTGCACCGCGTGCTGCAAAATCCGACGGTGGCCGATAAAACCTTCCTGATCTCGATCGGCGACCGTAGCGTTGGCGGTCTGATTGCGCGTGACCAGATGGTCGGTCCATGGCAGGTGCCGGTGGCCGATGTGGCGCTCAGTCTGAGTGATTTTGAGGGTTACAGAGGTGAGGCGATGAGCATGGGTGAACGCACACCACTGGCGGTGCTCGATGCGCCGGCTTCCGGCCGGATGGCGATCGGTGAAGCCCTGACCAACCTGGCCGCGGGCTATACCGGCGATCTATCACGGATCGTACTGTCCGCGAACTGGATGGCAGCTGCCGGTCATGCCGGCGAGGATGCGCGCCTGTTCGATACGGTCAAAACCGTGGGCATGGAGGTCTGTCCACAACTGGGTATTACGATCCCGGTCGGCAAGGATTCATTATCGATGAAAACGGTCTGGCAGCAGGCAGGCGAGGCCAAGGCTGTAACCGGGCCACTGTCGCTGATTGTTTCCGCATTCGCGCCGGTGACCGATGTCCGCAAAGCGGTGACCCCGGAACTGGTCGCGGATCGGGACAGCGGTCTGTTTGTATTCGACCTCGGACAGGGTAAGAACCGTCTCGGGGCTTCGATTCTGGCCCAGGTCTACGGCCAGATCGGACAACAGGGTCCGGATATGGATGATGTCGAGCTGTTCCGCAATTTTTACCTGGCAGTGCAGGAGATGCTGGACCAGGATTATATTATGGCTTATCACGACCGCTCTGATGGCGGCCTGATCACCACCCTGTGCGAGATGGCGTTTGCCGGCCGCTGCGGAATCAAGGTCGATGTTCAAAAGCTGGGTGACCAGGTGCTCGATATCCTGTTTGCGGAAGAACTGGGTGCAGTCATTCAAGTACGTAGAAATAACTTTAATAATATAAAGCAAGTTATTGAAAAATATAATTTAAATAACTGTTTTCATGAGATAGGAAGGATCGATGAAAATGCTGAAATCAATATCCTGTTAAATAAGAAAAAAATCCTTTCCGAATCCATCAGCAAGCTCAGAGCAAGCTGGTCTTTGACCACTATGCATATGCAAAAGTTGCGGGATAACCCGGATTGCGCCGAGCAGGAATATGCGCAGATCAAGGACGATGAGAAGCCAGCACTGTATTCAGAACTAACCTATCAAAGCGATGATGATATCTGCGCAGCCTATATCAATTGTGGCGAAAGACCGCGCATCGCAATCCTGCGCGAACAGGGGGTCAATGGCCAGGTGGAAATGGCGGCGGCCTTCAACAAGGCGGGCTTCGAGGCGGTTGATGTGCATATGAGCGATATCCTGACTGGAGGCCTTGATCTGGCGTCGTTTAAGGGTATCGCAGCCTGCGGTGGCTTTTCTTACGGTGATGTTCTTGGTGCCGGTGAGGGCTGGGCCAAATCGATTCTCTATAACAGCCGGGCTTTTGATGTATTCGCCGAATTTTTTATGCGCAGAGATAGTTTTGGCCTGGGTATCTGCAATGGTTGCCAGATGATGTCCAATCTACATTCAATCATACCGGGTGCCGATAACTGGCCTCATTTCGTCAAGAATCGCTCGGAACAATTCGAGGCCAGAGTAGCAATGGTCGAAGTGTTGGCATCACCCTCTATCTTCCTGCAGGGCATGCAGGGGTCGAGAATGCCGATTGTCGTCGCTCACGGTGAGGGCAGGGCGGAATTACGTGACTCTGAACAGATGGAGGAATTGGCCTGTCTGCGCTATATAGACCGCCATGGCGCGGCAACAGAAGTTTATCCGACCAATCCCAACGGCTCGCCGGATGGTTTGACCGGCTTCACCAGCGATGACGGACGTTTCACCATCATGATGCCGCATCCGGAACGCGTATTCCGGGCGATCCAGAATTCATGGCAAGCAGCGGATTGGGGCGAGGACGGACCCTGGATGCGGATGTTTCGCAATGCCCGGGTCTGGGTGGACTGATAAAAAATACCAAGAAGGGCACGAAGCCCACGAAGAACGGCTAGTTGAACGGTTGCACCGAACCGACGGCAGATAAAACATCATGACGGTTGATCAACAAGAGATACCCTGAATAACTTCGTGACTTGCGTACCCTCCATGGTATGAGGCAATCTTTGGTCAAGCGCTACTCTCGTACTGCCATGTACTTGGCAGCATACTAGGCTATGGATGGCCGTAGGTAGACAATGCAGGAGCATATTGTCGAAGGACATCCCTGTGCAAGCGCTACTCTCGCACGTCCATGTCCTTCGCAGCATAAGGCCATCCCTGGCCAAGCACCCTTCTCGCCCATCCCTGGGCTTCAGGGTATAAGCACTTCCCTGTGCAAAAAAAAGACGGGCTGAGAAGCCCGTCAAACAATCACCAAGAGGATAAAACTAAATCAGGCCGTTTCAGGAGGAGGAGAGCGAAACGACCTGAGTTAGTTTCCTGGGGAGGTGACCCCCAGGAAACTTAGGCCAATTACTTAGCTTCTTCAGTTGCAGGAGCTACAGGAGCAGCTGCTACAGGAGCCGGAGCGTAGTAACCGAAGTAAGGGTTGCTGCCGTAACCGTCGTAGCTGTAGTAACGGGTGTTACCGTAACCACGGCCATCCCAGTAACCACGACCGTCTACGTAGCTGTCACCACGCCAATCGGTGTCTGCGTCCCAATCGGTGTCAGCGTCCATGTTACCGCGTCCACGAGCTTTGAAGTTCAGGTCGAAAGAACCTTCGCCGTCGCCATGACCAGCACCGCGACCGCGACCGCGACCGTAAGCACGACCACTTCCGTCGTAGTTTCCGTAAGTAGAACCATGAGAATCGAAATCAGAGGTTCCGTAAGTGTTGGAGTCATCACCACCCCAGAAAGCTTGGGCAGAAGATGTAGCCAGGATGATAGCTGCTGCAGTGATTAATTTTTTCATTTCAGTATGCCTCGTAAAGTTAAAAATAAAATCTGTATAAATTCGATGTGGAGTAGAATATTAGAAAATACTAATAAAGTCAACTATTAATTTCATTTAATTTCCATATATCCGAAATTAATGGCCGTATATCCCGCTTTAGGTACCGATAACACCAGGTTTTATGCGGGTAGAGGACAAAAATGAACTGTGCTATTAAATAGGAGTCAACTGGACAAGATTATAAAAACAGGAACATCCCCGTGATAAAAATCAAACAAAAATCCGATCTTAACGAATCGGAGGTCACCCCCGAGGCCATCTACCATAAGCGCCGCGAGTTTCTCAAATACGGCAGCATGCTAAGTTCTGCACTGATATTGAATACCGTTTCCAGTCGGCTCCAGGCCTCGGTCGATGTCACCGGTTACAAGCAAGGAGTTATAACCCTGGATGAGGAACTGACCCCGTTCAAGGATTCAACGCGCTACAATAATTTCTACGAATTCGGTACCGATAAAAGCGACCCAGCCAGGAATGCAAAAGATTTCGATACGTCCAACTGGAGCATAGAGGTGAGCGGAGCCTGTGAGAAAAAAGGAGAATTCATGCTCGAGGATATTCTCCAGGGCATGGATATAGAGGAGCGTATCTATCGCTTGCGTTGCGTGGAGGCCTGGTCGATGGTTATTCCTTGGCTGGGTGTTCCGCTCGGTAAGGTCCTGCAGACCTTCAAACCCACATCGTCAGCCAAATACGTGGCATTCGAAACCCTGCATGACCCCACGCGGATGCCCGGCCAGCAGCGAGCGGTGCTGGACTGGCCTTATGTTGAGGGCCTGCGCATCGATGAGGCCATGCATCCGCTAACCCTGTTGGCCGTGGGCATGTATGGTAAGACCATGCCGAACCAGAATGGCGCACCGGTGCGCCTGGTCATTCCGTGGAAGTATGGCTTTAAAAGCATTAAGTCCATCGTCAGGATAAAATTCACCGACCGAGAACCACCCACTACCTGGAATCTGTCCAGTCCTCGGGAATATGGATTTTATTCCAATGTTAACCCCGAGGTAGACCATCCACGCTGGAGCCAGGCACGAGAGCGGCGTATCGGTGAATTCTTCAAACGGGAAACCCTGATGTTCAATGGTTATGCCGAAGAGGTTGCTTCTTTATATAGTGGTATGGACCTGAAGAAGTTCTACTGAGAGCCTGATTTGCTCAAACACCCACTAGCCAAACCCCTGTTCTTTATATTCTGCCTGCTGCCTCTGCTATGGATAGTAGCTAATGCAGTATTCGGCGACCTGGGGGCCAACCCGGTCGAAACCGTCACCCACCAGACCGGTGACTGGGCCTTGCGCCTGCTGTTACTGACCTTATTACTGACCCCGCTGAAAAACTGGACTGGCAATCCGCAATGGATACGGTTCCGGCGGATGGCCGGTTTATTCGTCTACTTTTATGCATTCTGCCATTTTTCGATCTGGTACCTGGCAGATCATGGGCTTGATGTTCTATCGATGTTGAATGACATCAAAGACCGTCCTTACATTACCCTCGGCTTTACCGCTTTCGTATTGTTAACTCCGCTGGCCCTGACATCCAATCGCTGGATGATGAAAAAACTGGGTAAACACTGGAAATCCCTGCATCGTCTGGTTTATCTCATTCTGGTCCTGGTCATTGCCCATTACCTGTGGCTGGTCAAGGCGGATTACCGGGAGCCGATCGTCTATGCGCTGATTGGCGGCTTGTTGCTGCTGTTGCGGTTACCTGTGATCAGACAAAACCTGCTGTACAAGCAGGGCGTGAGCTAGCCGCAACATCACTTATCCAGAGTCTGGCCATACCAGTAAGTGGCAAACTGGTTGGCGATACGTCCACTGCGTGAACCACGTTGGGTTGCAAAGCGGATCGCCTGGGTGCTGACTTCTTTATCCATAGCGAGGTCAAAACGCTGCAACGCCAGTTCCACTACATCCAGGTATTGTCGCTGGGTAAAGGGATGAAATGACAGCCACAGACCAAAGCGGTCGGACAGACTGATTTTTTCCTCGATTGCGTCACTGGGGTGCAATTGTCCATCGACCATGCTGCTGTCGAGATTGTCCTGCATCGATTCAGGCATCAGGTGGCGCCGATTGGAGGTTGCGTAGATCAGCACATTGGCCGGTTGTGCTTGCAATGAACCTTCCAGCGTGGCTTTCAGTGCCTTGTAGGATTCATCGTCACCCTCGAATGACAGGTCATCCATATAGATGATGTATTTGCGCTGATCCAGCGACAGGGTGCCGATGATATCGAACAGGTTCTCGCTTTGTTGCTTGTTGACTTCAACCAGGCACAAGCCCTGGTCCTTGAATTCATGCAGCTGTGCCTTGATGATCGAGGACTTACCGGTACCACGGGCACCCCATAACAGGGCATTGTTCGCCGCATGGCCCTGGAGGAACTGACGCGTATTGGTGGTCAATAACCCGGCCTGGCGTTCAATGTGCAGCAGCTCCCGTGGATCGACCTGGTGATAATCCGGAATACCCTGTAGATGTCGATCAATCCAGCGATAGGCCTGGAAAGACCAGTCTTGTTCGCGCGCTTTGTCCGCCGGCATGATCAGTTCCAGCCGGTCCAGCAGTTCGTCGAGACGCTTGAACAGTTTGTCGGTGTCTCCGCCCATCACATATCCAACTTTTTGTACTTGATCCGATGCGGTTGATCGGCCTGTTGCCCCATGCGTTGTTTACGGTGTTCCTCGTACTCGGAATAATTGCCCTCGTAAAAATACACCTGGCTATCACCCTCGAAGGCGAGGATGTGGGTGGCGATCCGATCCAGAAACCAGCGATCGTGCGAAATCACCACGGCACAGCCGGGGTAATCCAGCAGGGCCTCTTCCAGCGCGCGCAGGGTTTCTACATCCAGGTCGTTGGTAGGTTCGTCCAACAGCAACAGGTTGCCGCCGCTTTTCAACAGTTTGGCCAGATGTACCCGGTTGCGTTCACCACCCGACAGGTCCTTTACCAGCTTTTGCTGGGCGGCTCCGCGGAAATTGAAACGCGATACATAGGCCCGTGAGGCAACCTCATAGTTACCGACAACGATCGAGTCCTGGCCATCGGACAGTTCTTCCCACACCGTGTTGTCGCCATTCAAAGCATCACGTGACTGGTCGACATAGGATGTCTCTACCGTATCACCGATCTTGATGTCGCCCTGGTCGAGGGATTCTTCCCCGGTGATAATCTTGAACAGGGTAGACTTACCGGCGCCATTGGGGCCGATCACCCCGACGATACCGCCGCGCGGCAGGTTGAATTCAAGATCCTGGTACAACAGTTTGTCACCGAAGGACTTGCTGCCGCCCTCGATTTCTACCACGATATCACCCAGCCTGGGGCCCGGCGGGATGTAGAGCTCGTTGGTCTCGGTGCGTTTCTGGTAATCCTGGCTGGACAATTCCTCGAACCGCTTGAGCCTGGCCTTGCTTTTGGACTGGCGACCCTTGGGATTGCTGCGCACCCATTCCAGTTCATGCTTCATGCTCTTGATCCGGGCTTTCTCCGCGCGTTCTTCGTTTTCCAGGCGTTTTTCCTTCTGTTCCAGCCAGCTCGAGTAATTACCCTGCCAGGGGATGCCGTGTCCACGGTCCAGTTCCAGAATCCAGCCGGCCACATTATCCAGGAAGTAGCGATCGTGAGTAACCGCGATCACGGTGCCGGGGAATTCCTTGAGAAAACGTTCCAGCCAGGCCACCGACTCGGCATCCAGATGGTTGGTCGGTTCGTCCAGGATCAACATGTCCGGGTTGGATAACAGCAGTCGGCATAATGCCACCCGGCGTTTCTCACCCCCGGAAAGATGCTCAACCTGGGCTTCCCAGGGTGGCAGGCGCAGTGCGTCGGCGGCGATCTCCAGCTTGCGGTCCAGTTCCCAGGCGCCGGCCGCATCGATTTTTTCCTGCAGTTCTGCCTGTTCCGCCATCAACTGGTCAAAGTCCGCATCCGGGTCGGCAAACTGGGCACTGACCTCGTTGAACTTATCGAGCAGGGCCTTGGTCTCGGCGACACCTTCCTCGACATTACCGCGCACATCCTTGGCTGGATTGAGCTCCGGCTCCTGTGGCAGATAACCGATGTTGATCCCTTTCTGCGGTCGCGCTTCACCGGTGTATTCTGAATCGACGCCGGCCATGATCCGCAACAGGGTGGATTTACCGGCACCGTTGTAACCCAGCACGCCGATCTTGGCGCCGGGAAAGAAGTTTAAAGAGATATCCTTGAGGATCTCGATTTGCGGCGGAACCACCTTGCCTACCGCGTTCATTGTAAATATGTATTGAGCCATGAGATTACCGAGTCAAAATGAGGGCGTATTCTACCAAGTTGAGGGTGAATTTTAACCCGCTAATTTGACCGGTTCGAACGTTAGAATCCGGTTGAATATCCTTAGAGATAATACGTCTGAAAATTCCTGATCTGGTCTGGTATTTTACCCTGTAATCGTTTTGTAACACGATGCATAGCGCTATTTCTAAAAAAGTATAAGATTTCTACAATTTTATGAGTACATTCAACTATATACTTAACATAGTTGAAGTTATACCGGCAGCCCGGGAAGTCGACCCATGTCCATGAAAAAACAGCAACAGGAGAGTTACCTGTTCGGCAATAATGCAGCTTATTTCGAAGAGCTGTACAGTGAGTATCTGACCAGCGAAAACAACGTCGATGAAAAATGGCGTGAATGGTTCAAGTCGTTAAAAAATGGCGGCGGCGAGGATGCGGATCATCTGAGTATACGCGAACAGATGAAAACCGCGGTTCAGCACAAGAAAGCCACCGGCGCCGCGGTCAGCAGTTCGCAACATGCGCAACGCCTGAAACAGGTTGCGGTTTTACAGCTGATCAACGCCTACCGCTTCCGTGGTCATCAAAAAGCCAAGCTCGATCCGCTGGGACTGACCACCAACGATGTCGATAACGAGCTGTCACTGGAAGCGCACAACCTCAGTGAGCGCGACCTGAAGACGGTATTCGAATCCGGTTCCATGTTCGGGGTCGAAGAGGCCACCCTGGAGGAGATCATCGATCGCCTGCAAAAGACCTATTGTGGTTCGATCGGCTCCGAATTCATGTACATCGCCAGTACCGAGCAGAAGCGCTGGATTCAGAAACGGCTGGAAACCTGCCTGGCTCGTCCCGATTTCAAACATGGCCGGCGGATGCGGATCCTCGACCGGATTATTGCCGCGGAAAACCTGGAAAAATACCTGCACACCCGCTATGTCGGGCAAAAGCGTTTCTCCCTGGAGGGCGGTGAGTCGCTGATCCCGCTACTGGATCGGGTCATCCAGCAGGCGGGTAAGGATGACACCCGCGAAGTTGTCATCGGTATGGCGCACCGTGGCCGCCTCAACGTGCTGACCAACATTCTCGGCAAGGTGCCCAAGGATCTGTTCGATGAATTCGAGGGTAATGTCAAATGGGACGACAAATACAACTATGACGTCAAATACCACCAGGGTTTCTCTTCCGATGTCAACACCGTGACCGGACCGGCCCATCTGGCGCTGGCCTTCAATCCTTCCCATCTGGAGATTGTCAATCCGGTGGTCGAGGGTTCGGTGCGTGCCCGACAACGCCTGTACAACAAGAAATCCATCAGTACGACCGACGTGTTGCCGGTGCTGATCCACGGTGATTCGGCGTTTGCCGGCCAGGGCGTGGTGATGGAAAACTTCAATATGTGCCAGACCCGTGGTTATCACACCGGTGGTACGATCCATATCATCGTCAATAACCAGATTGGATTTACCACCAGCCATCCCAAGGATATGCGCTCGACCCTGTACTGTACCGAGGTTGCGCGGATGGTGCAGGCACCGATATTCCACGTCAACGGCGATGATCCGGAAGCCTGTGTGTTCATCGCTGAACTGGCAGTGCAGTATCGCAAGAAATATCATCGTGACGTGGTCATCGATATGATCTGTTATCGGCGTTATGGCCACAATGAGGCCGATGAACCGGCGGCGACCCAGCCAAAAATGTATACCGCGATTCGCAATCATCCACGTATCGTCGAAAAGCATGCCCAGTCGCTGATCGATGAAGGGGTCATCGATCGAGAGACTGTGGATAATATGATTCATGACTATCGTAAGGCGCTGGAACAGGGCGGTGCGGTTGCCCTTAATTTGATTTCGGGGCTGGAGGAGCAATACCGTCAAACCTGGTTGAATTATCTGCATGGTGATATCAACCAGATCCCGGAAACCGGCGTGGAAATGGATCAGCTCAGGGAAATCGGTAAGCAGGTTGTGGAATTACCGGAAGGCTTCGTCCTCCATCACCGGGTCAAGAAAATCCAGGATGCGCGGGAGA
>JAAUXZ010035134.1_pt1 | contig 11754 bp, 7 predicted proteins | sample 7278131 | NCBI WGS metagenome assembly JAAUXZ01 (sample SAMN14350119, study PRJNA611818) | marine sediment metagenome | isolation source: surface marine sediment (3m) | place: French Polynesia: Moorea | collected 2018-08
GCCGCTCCCCTTTCAGGTGAGAGCGGCTTCTTTTTGTAACTGGTAGGCGCCTGGGACCGAAGCAAAGGTTCATACCGAGGCTGGCAAAGCCAGCCGACAAACGTCGCCGCAGGCGACGTTCATCTTCAGTCGTGTGCAATGGGCTTATCGGTGAACAGGTAATCCTGCAGTTCTTTATCGAAGGCCGGGTCCTGCCTGCGAATCCACTCGAGCACCATCGCGGCGTGTTCTTTTTCTTCGTCTCGATTGTGCGCCAGGATCGCCCGCAGCTCATCATCGCGACACGCGTCGACGCGCTGGTTGTACCAGTCGACCGCTTCGAGTTCCTCCATCAGCGACACGATTGCGCGGTGCATGTCGCGCGTCTCGTCACTGAGTTCCTGGATCGCCTCGTGGTATCCCTCATTTGCCATGTCGTTCTCCGTCAATCGTCACTGGCGACGGAGTCGGGACACGCCTTCGTTCGCCGCCAACATCAGTGCCAATAATGACAGCGTCAATGCCGCTCCGGAAACTTCGGGAGTTGCGGACTGCTTGACGTATATCCCGTATGCAGCCCAGGCGATGACCAGCACGAACGCGGCGTCACGTGTGCGTGCGATGACCGTAGCGCCGATCGCTCCGGCAAGTGCGAGCTTGACGAGCGTCCACTGCACAGCCGTCAGCCCGGCATCGTTCCAGCCGTTGGCCGTTTGCAGCACACTGATATTCGCGATGGTTGCGATAGTGATCCAGCCGGTATAGAGGCTGAACGGCAGGTAGAGCGAAAGGTGCTGCACGATCCCGGCATCATCGATGCGCTTGAGCAATTCGCGGTAGATCATCACCAGCGTCGCAAGAATCACGAGCATTAGCAGCAGCGAAATCACAAGCAAATCGTAGTGCCAGACGACAATCCACAACGCGTTCGCAGCACAATTGATCTTGAACCACTTGCCGATACCTGAGAGCGCCGCGCTAGTCCGCTGCGCGGGCAGCGCCTGGTAAATCACGAACCCCAGCAGCAGCAGGTAGATCACGCCCCATATCGAGAAAGCAAAGCCGGCTGGCGTGAACAACGACGGATACTTTGCCGAGATCTCCGGCATCGTCTGGCCGTTGATCGGCAGGGCGTTTGACAGCACGTTCAGCAATATGACGAACGCAAAGGCGACGAGGTTGCCGCCCCAGTCGGAAACGGGTCTTTGCATGCTCAGGCCGGGCTGACGGTTGGTAGCTTCTTGTCCTGGATGCCGAGCAGGATCGGCTGCGCGGTCTCCCTGTAGATGTTCACCTTGGCATTGAAAGCGACGCGCGACAAGCCGTGCTTGTCTTTGATCGTCAGGCGACGAATGTTGAACTGGCCCTTGCCGATGTTCTCGCCAGTCAGGTAGCACTTTATGGCGGTAACCCGTTCGCCCGACAACACCATGCCGCTAAGCTGTGACAGGTTACCCTGCGCCCTGGCGAGAAACGTGACCGCATCGATATTCGGGTCGACGAGCTTCCCGTTCCTGAGGGACTCATCACGGATGTTGGCCATGAAATCGCCAACCAGGATCTGGCCCGGCAAAGCTGCTTCGATCATGCGTGCCAGCTCGATGGTCACGTCGCCGACAATGAAATCGTGCATCGTCGGGTTGAGTCCCTCCGCCTGGTGGAACTCGTAACAGCTGCCAACGTGGAAACAGGCTCGCAGCCGCGGCACCGCCTTCGACGCCGATTTGCTGCGGGCGATGGCATTGTCAGCCAGTACGATGTGCATCAGGTGGTACAGGTTGACGCTGGCCTCGAGGCCGTCGTCGCGATTCCAGATATAGAAGCCGTCGCCACTCGACGAGCGGGCAAAGTTCAGATCGACATCCTGCTCCAGCATCTTGGCATGCGCGGAATTCAGCGAGTAGGACAGGATATTGAGCTGGGTCATCTGCTCGAACGGGGTCAGCAGGCTGAAGCCCACGATGTCGAACAGGGCGACGGCCCGGCTGGCCACGTAGTTGATGCCGTAGCGGCGGATCATCTTCTCGATGATCTCGGTTTCCACCTTGCTGCCGCTCAGCGGCTGTCGCAGCGGGATATGGACCGGCTCGACCTCCAGCAGGCGCGCAACTTTCTGCATCTGCGCAATCGAAAGCTGTCGCTCACCGGAAATCAGCTCGGTGATGAAACGCGGCGACAGCCTTGGTGGCATGTCGTTGTCTCTCGGTGACGTGTACTCGGCGATCGCGTAGTGCGGCACGACGAGGATCAGCACCCCGTCGTCGAGAGGTGCCCAGCTCAGGATGTTGTTCTGCCCCAGAGACCAGTGACTGTGCAGGCACTTTTCGAGGTGGACGAGATTGCTGCGCTGCCGCAGGCCCATTTGCTGGGCAAGCCCGGCTAATTGATCCAGGTACGGCGAATAGTCAGCTATTCGTCGAATCCCGGATTTCGACAGGTTCTCTAGTTCCATCCCATTGCCCGCAGCGACTTTCGCGATCGTGGATTCTCTGCCACAGTTCGCTGCTCTCAAACTAATCAAGTATGTCCGGCAGCGCAAGTACTATAAGGAAGTTGTCGTATCTGCTTTAAATTACGGACAATAGGTTCTTGCTACCGGCCATGAATTTTACATAAGAATGACAACCGCAGGCCCCATCATCGACGAAGTCCGCGCAACGGCGGAGCGACTGGCACCGACGATCGTCAATACGCCAGTATTGCGCTGCGCCGCAATCGAGTCGGCCGTCGGCGGCGGTACGCAGGTGCTCGCGAAGCTCGAGTTCCTGCAGCGCACCGGCACCTTCAAGGCGCGCGGCGCACTGGCGACCCTTTTTGGCCTGGATGACGAGCAACTTGAAGCCGGCGTAACGGCCGTCAGCGCGGGCAATCACGCAATCGCTACCGCGTTTGCGGCGCAGGCCGTGGGTACCACTGCGAAAGTGGTGATGATCTCGTCGGCGAACCCGGCGCGCGTCGCCGCGTGTCGTTCCTTCGGTGCGGAGGTGGTGTTTGCGGACGACGTTCACGAAGCCTTCGACGTCGCGGAGCAGATAAGGACCGGGGAACAACGTTATTTCGTACATCCCTTCGAGGGTCGCGGTGTTGCGCTCGGCACCGGTACGCTCGGACTCGAGCTTTGCGAGCAATGTGGAGAGCTCGACGCCATCATCGTTCCGGTCGGTGGCGGTGGCCTGATCGCCGGCGTTGCCAACGCAACAAAACAGCTGATGCCGGAGTGTCCTGTCTTCGGCGTCGAACCGGAGGGCGCCGATTCGATGCACCGCAGTTTCGCGGCCGGCGAACCTCGCAGAATCGACGAGGTACGGACGATTGCCGACAGTCTCGGTGCACCCTTCGCGATGCCTTATTCATTCGAGCTTTGCAGGGCGAACGTCGACCGGCTGGTGCTGGTCGACGACAGGCAGCTGCGCAGTGCAATGGGATTCCTCTTCAATGCGATGAAGATCGCTGTCGAGCCGGCCTGCACCGCGAGCACGGCCGCGCTGCTGGGACCATTGAATGACGAACTCCGTGGCAAGCGGGTCGCACTGGTCATGTGCGGTAGCAATATTGACTGGGCCACTTTCGAAGCACAGGCTGAATTCCATGTCGACGCTTGACGCCCGTCTCAAAGCGATTGTCGGGGCGCGAGGTTGGAAAAGCGACCCGGAAGACCTCAAACCTCATCTCCAGGACTGGCGCGGAGTGTACGAGGGCGACACGCGGCTGCTGGTGGCGCCGGACACGACGGAGCAGGTGTCGCAGGTCGTTGCGGCCTGCGCGGAGGCCGGTGTCGGTATCGTTGCGCAAGGCGGCAACACGGGGCTCTGTGGTGGCGCGCTCCCGAACCGGGACGAGGTGCTGTTGTCCCTTGCGCGCCTCAATCGTATCCGCAAGGTAGACGCCCTCAATGACACCATCGACGTTGACGCGGGTTGTATCCTCGCTGACGTACAACAGGCGGCTCGTAACGCAGGAAGATACTTCCCGCTCAGCCTCGGGGCAGAGGGCAGTTGCCAGATCGGTGGCAACCTGTCGACCAACGCAGGAGGCATCAATGTCATTCGCTACGGCACGGCGCGGTCGCAGGTGCTCGGTCTCGAGGTGGTTCTCGCCGACGGAACGGTGCTCGACAGCATGCGGTCATTGCGCAAGGACACAGCCGGTTACGACCTTAAGCAACTGTTCATCGGCAGCGAAGGCACGCTAGGGATTATCACCGGCGCGTCATTGCGGCTGGTGCCCGATCCGGGAGAGACCGCCACCGCGCTTGTGGCGATCGGCGACAGTGGCGATGCGGTGCACCTGCTGGGCGCGTTACGTGCCGAGGTCGGCGATTGCATCGAGGCATTCGAGCTGATGTCGCGGCGCATATTCGAGACCGTGGAGCAGCATTTGCCTGACGCGAAGCTGCCGCTCGACGAGCCGTATCCGTGGTACGTCCTCACGGATGTAGCGACCGACGCTGACCGTCTCGCGTCGGCATTGCAGACGGCGGCCGAAGCGCACCTGGTGCTCGACGCGGTAATCGCGAAAAACGCGTCAGAGTCCGGGAGGCTCTGGCAGATGCGACACTCGGTCGGTGAAGCGGAACGACGACTCGGAAGGGCGCTGAAACACGACCTCTCCGTGCCCTTGAGCCGCATGCAGGAATTTTTGACCAGGGGAGAGACACTCGTCACCGAGATGCAGCCGGAGGCAACGCTGTTGGCCTTCGGTCACGTCGGCGACGGCAACCTGCACTACAACGTGCGATTGCCCGCGGGGCCCGATAGCGAAGAGGGCAGGCAGCTTACCGGCGCAATCTACGATCTCGTTGACGAACTGGGTGGCAGTTTCAGCGCCGAGCACGGCATCGGAATTGCCAAGAAGGCCAGCCTGCAACGTTACCGCGGAGTCGAGTACGAACTGATGCGGCGCCTGAAGCAGGCCCTCGACCCGCGGGGCATACTGAATCCGGGCAAGGTAATCTGACGACCAGTTCCGGGTTTGCCCTTGACCTTGCGGGTAGACTGGACCGTTAAACATGAGCGCAGAGTCCGACGACATACGCGACACGTTCGCCGATCAGCTATCCAGCTTCGAAGACCGGCTGGGCGCGAAGGCGGACGACGTCGAGATGCTGGCCGATATCCAGAACGGCATCGGCGGCCTGCTGGCGTCCGACAGGAACAGCGAGGCAGAGATTCGTCGGGTCCTGCACGAACGCTACGAAGCAGGGCAGCTGCGCAAGGAGACCTTCCAGCTCGTCAAGTCGATGCTGGATGGCTTTGTGACCGAGCGTCTCCCGACGAGCACGAACCCGGCACCACAGCCGCCGAAGGGCCCGTCGATCCTCGACGACTTCGAGGAAGAGCCGCAGGACGAATTCGGTTCGACGACCGTCCTGCCGCAAGACATCCTACCCGATACGACAGCCGAGGCGCGGGTCCAGGTCGGCTCGCTGCTGCGCGACCGCTTCCTGCTGCAGGAACAGGTCTCCGGCGGCAGCATGGGCGTCGTCTACAAGGCACTGGACCGTCGTCTCGCGGAGGCGGGCTCGGCGGAGCCGCACGTCGCCATCAAGATACTGTCCCCGCAACTCGCGGAGAACGCGCAGGCGCTGCGTGCGCTGCAACAGGAAGCGAGCAAGGGCCGGTGCCTCGCACATCCGAACATCGTGCGTTTCATCGACCTCGACCGTGAAGACGACCTTTACTTCCTGATCATGGAGTGGCTGGAAGGACGCACGCTCGCAAATATCCTCGATTCGAAGGACGCCAGGAGCGTCGACCGTGACGCGGCATTTCGTATCGTTCGCCAGGTCGGTGACGCGCTCGACTACGCGCACCGTTGCGGCATCGTGCACGCTGACGTCAAGCCGGGCAACATTATGATCATGCCGAATGGCGACGCCCGGCTGTTCGATTTCGGTGTCGCGCGAGTACGGCAAAAACAGGAGGCGGGAGATTTCGACCCGGGCGTGCTGGGAGCGATGACGCCGGCATACTCGAGTATGCAGGTACTCACCGGCGACGAGCCCGTCGCCGCAGACGACGTGTTCGCTCTCGGTTGCCTGCTGTATCGCCTGGTAGCCGGTTACCGCGTATTCGGTCCCCGCAATGCCGCCGAGGCCTCCCAGGAGGGCATGAAGCCGCAACGCCCGCAGGGCCTCAATGACACCGAATGGCGCGCACTGAAGAAGGCGCTTTCCTATGCGCGCGTCACGCGCTTCCAGTCGGTGCAGGAATTCATCGACGCGCTCGATGCGGCCGGTGACGACACCATCAGTCTCGACGAGCCACAGCGTTTCGATGGCCGCGAGGCAGGCGGCAATGCGAAGTGGATCATCGCTGCGGTCGTCGTGCTTGGACTGGCGATTAGAGGCGCTTACGAATTCGGGTATCTCGACCGCTGGCTCGACGATACGCCACCGCCTGCCGAAAACGACGTCGTGCCGTTGGCTGACGAGCCGGTAGCGCCACCCGTCGAAGCGCCGGAACCTGTCGTGGAGCCCGAGTCGACCACACAACTCGTTCTGACGGAGCCAGAACCCGAACCGAAACCCGAGGTGCCGCTCATCGACTTCTCGACATTGCCGCCGGCGACGCTGGAGATCCCTTTTCGCGTTGGCCAGGCGGCGGGACAGCCTGTTCGGCTCAGGCTGCGTGAGGACGGCGAGCCCGCGATTGTCGACTTCGTTCGCTCCGGCGAACTGGGCGTGCCGCTAACACTGAAGTTGGACGAGATCGGCTTCAGCGGCAATCGATCGCCCTGGAGCTCCGGGCAGTATGCGCTGTCGGACGATGGCATCGTGGAATTCCCCGTCGGTCAGGATCGCGGCCGCATAAGCATCACCATGGCGTCAGACCCCTTGCGCGAGGCAGACCAGCAGTCGACCTTGCGTCTCCGCGAGGCCGATTCGGCCGGATCCGAGCTGGCCCTGTTGACCGTCTCGCTGGAGGACGACGACCAGCGTGCCTTCGAGGCGGGCCTGCCGGTCAACACGGTTGCGTTTGCCGCCGGGCAGGCGTCCATTCGCGAAACCGACCCGGCCGTGCAGATCGACATCGTGCGTTTCAATCCGGACGACGCCACGCTCGAAGTGAGCTATTCGGTCTTCGGCGTCACGGCGACGGAGGGCGAGGACTATTTCGCTCCCGGCAGCAATACGATTTCCTTCGGTCCCGGACAGCGCGCGGCACGCTTGCTGATCCCGCTGGTACAGGACTCGGCGGTCGAGGGCGACGAGGCATTCATCGTCGAGCTCGAGAGTTCGGGAACCGCGGAGGGTATCGACGTGTACCAGCGTATCGCCGTCATGATCAGGGACGACGAGCCACAAGCACAGTGATTTGCTGCTAGACTTTCGCTCCCGCCTGCAGCGCAGGTATCGAGACGGAGCGTTTCCAGAGGATGAGCGACAAAGACCCGCGACGTTATTCACGCGTCGTCGTCGACGGCATCGAACAGGCACCGAGTCGCGCCATGCTGCGCGCAGTCGGTTTCTCCGAGGAAGATTTTGATCGTCCGCAGGTCGGCATTGCGTCGACGTGGAGCATGGTGACGCCGTGCAACATGCACATCGACGGTCTGGCCGAGCAGGCCGCGGAAGCGGCCGACGATGCTGGCGGAAAGAGCGTCGTCTTCAACACCATCAGCGTCTCCGACGGCATCTCGATGGGCACGCCGGGGATGCGCTATTCGCTGGTATCCCGGGAGATCATCGCCGATTCCATCGAAGCAGTCGCGGGCGCCGAAGGCTTTGACGGACTTATCGCCATCGGTGGCTGCGACAAGAACATGCCAGGCTGCGTCATGGCACTTGCGCGACTCAACCGGCCCTCCGTGTTTATCTACGGCGGGACCATCAAGCCTGGAGAAAAGCGGCGGGATATCGTGTCGGTGTTCGAGGCCGTGGGTGCACGCGCCGCCGGCAGCATCAGCGACGCGGAACTCCTCGAAGTCGAGCAGACGGCAATCCCCGGACCGGGCGCCTGCGGCGGCATGTACACCGCTAACACGATGGCGTCCGCCATCGAGGCCCTCGGCATGAGCCTGGCCAACAGTTCGGCACAGGAGGCGGTATCCAGCCAGAAGCTGGACGACTGCCGTCGGGCCGGCGAGGCGGTCGTCGAACTGATTCGCGACGATATCAAGCCGCTCGATATCATGACGCGCCAGGCCTTCGAGAACGCCATCGCCGTCGTGATCGCGCTGGGCGGGTCGACCAACGCCGTGCTTCACCTGTTGGCGATTGCCCGCGAGTGCGGCATCGATCTCACGCTCGAGGATTTCACGCGTATCGGTGAGAGGACGCCGGTGCTTGCCGACGTCAGGCCGAGTGGCAGGTACCTGATGTCGGAGCTCATAGAGATCGGCGGAATACAGCCGCTGATGAAGCGCATGCTTGACCGTGGGCTGCTGCACGGTGACTGCCTCACGGTGACCGGTCGAACATTGGCCGAGAACCTCGCCGACGTCGCGGACTACCCGGAAGGCCAGGACATCGTCCGGGACTTCGACGATCCCATCAAACCGGACAGCCACCTCGCAATCCTCTATGGCAACGTCGCGCCTGAAGGCGCGGTCGCGAAGATCACGGGCAAGGAGGGGCTGCGATTCGAGGGTACCGCCCGCGTCTTCCATTCCGAGGAAGATGCGCTACAGGCGATCCTCGACGACACCGTAAAGTCCGGCGACGTCGTCGTGATCCGCTACGAGGGCCCGAAGGGAGCGCCCGGGATGCGGGAGATGCTAAGCCCGACCGGCGCGATCATGGGCAAGGGACTGGGTTCAGAGGTCGCGTTGATCACGGACGGCCGGTTTTCCGGTGGCAGCCACGGCTTTGTCGTCGGCCACGTCACGCCGGAGGCCGCCGTCGGCGGGCCGATCGCGCTGATCGAGGATGGCGACGTGCTGGTGATCGACGCAGAGACCCGGGAGATCAATCTTCGGGTAGGGGACGAAGAACTGGCCGACCGGCGTGCCGCGTGGCGGCGACCACCGTCGGCGGTTCGGCGCGGGGTGCTGGCCAAGTACCGCAACGAGGTGTCCTCGGCGTCCGAAGGAGCGGTAACGATCGCGCCCGAATGGGACGAATAGCCGCCCCGGACTTGACCTTTGTGGTCAGGTCGGCTCTACTGTAAGTAGTTCTTAACGACACCCACGTAAAGTGCCAACATATCGACCGTTTCGATATGAAAAAAACGTAAAACTATGGCGCGCCAGAGGTGCGTGGGTGCGAGTGGCAACTGTACCGGCTAATCAATAAGGCCCGGGCATTGTCAGCGAACCCGCCGGGATCATCCTTGCGGGTTTTTTTTTGGCCAGGACGGCCGCTCTTGACCAGGTAGCTGCATGACTGGGCACATCGACGAAGCCGGGTTCGAGGACAGCCGGGCACTTGGAGCACCCGCGGCCGTGTCCGACTCGCCCTGGATCGTTATGAAATTCGGTGGCTCGAGCGTCTCCTCGCTGGACAACTGGACCACGATCGCACAGCTGGTCCGGAGGCGACTCGATGACGGCTATCGGCCCGTCATTGTCCACTCCGCGCTGAGCGACGTCTCGAACCAGCTCGAAGCGCTGTTGCAGGAGGCGGTCGCAGGCGAGGGCTCGGACGGGCTGCAGCGCATCCACGAGCAGCACATGAAGCTGGCGGACTCTCTCGGCCTCGACGGCGTCGAGCTCCTCGGTGAGTACCTGCACCAGCTCGAGCAGCTCGTGGCCGGCGTGCGCCTCGTGCGCGAGGTTAGCGTACGCGTACGCGTGCGCATCATGTCACTCGGCGAACTGATGGCGACGCGCCTCGGTTCCGCATTCCTGGCCAAGGAGGGGCTCCCTGTTCAATGGGTCGATGCGCGCGACTTGCTGACCAGCCGCTCGCGGCCCGGCCGTAACCCTGCTAAGGCTTACCTGTCCGCAACCTGCGACTGTGCGCCGGACGACTCGCTTGGCGACACGCTCGCGGCCCAGGGCGGGGTCATACTGACGCAGGGGTTCATCGCCCGGAACCAGGCGGGCGATACCGTGTTGCTGGGGCGCGGAGGCTCGGACACCTCTGCCGCCTACCTGGCCGCCAAGCTGCAGGCACGCCGTCTCGAGATCTGGACTGATGTGCCCGGAATGTTCACGGCCGATCCGAGAGTCGTGCCGTCGGCGCGCCTGCTAGTGGCGCTGCACTTCGATGAAGCGCAGGAGTTGGCGTCTGCCGGGAGTTCCGTACTACACCCGCGCTGTATATCGCCGCTACGCGACAACGAGATACCGCTGTTCATCCGCAGCACCGCATCGCCGGAGATCGCCGGTACCGTCATTTCCTCGGTCACGGAGGAAGTGGAGCCGCAGGTCAAGGGCATCTGTATTCGCAACGGCCTCACGCTCGTGTCGATGAGCAGCGTGGGGATGTGGCAGGAGGTCGGGTTCCTTGCGCGAGCCTTCGCCGTGTTCGCCGAGAACGGCGTTTCGGTGGACCTGGTTTCGACGTCGGAGACCAACGTCACGGTCTCCATCGACACCAGCGACGGCATGCTGCAGGAGGATGTCGAGGCCGCGCTGATACACGACCTCGAGGGCTTGTGTCGTGTGCAGGTGATCAGCAACTGCTCCGCGGTCAGTCTCGTCGGTCGCAAGATCCGGACTATCATGCCGCGGCTGGCGCCGGCGCTCGAGGTCTTCGAGGAAGAGCGCATCCACCTGATGTCGCAGGCGGCGAACGACCTGAACCTGACTTTCGTCGTCGACAGACAGCAGGGGCCACGGCTGGTCAGCAAGCTGCACGCGTCGATCATGCGCAAGACGGGCGCGACCAGCGTGTTCGGGCCAAGCTGGGAACGCCTGTTCGCCGCCGCCGATGCCGTCACGCAGTCGTCGGACGCCTGGTGGATACACAGGCGCGACGAGCTGTTGGCAATCGCCGAGACTGAACGCAATGCCTACGTTTACGATCGAGCCAGCGTCGCGGAAGCGGCCCGTAACCTGCTGGACCTGAGAAACGTCGACCGCATCCTTTACGCCGTGAAAGCCAATTTCAACGCCGAATTGCTTCGCACCCTCGACGACACCGGTGTCGACTTCGAATGCGTTTCACCGGGCGAAGTCACGTGGCTCGAGGAGACGATCCCGGGCATCGATGCGGGCAGGATCCTGTTCACGCCGAACTTCGCACCGAGAGACGAGTACCGCTGGGCCTTCGAGAAGAAACTGCAGGTTACGCTGGACAACCTGTTCCCGCTGCAGGCCTGGCCCGACCTGTTCTCCGGCCGCAAGCTGTTCATACGTATCGATCCGGGCCAGGGCAGGGGACATCACGAGCACGTCAAGACGGCGGGCGTGCACTCGAAGTTCGGCATCTCGCAGTTCGAGATCGAGGAACTGCAGAAACTCGTCCACGATGCGGGTGCAGAAGTGGTCGGTATCCACGCGCACAGCGGCAGCGGCATCCTGGACCCGAACAACTGGCGTACTGTCGCCGGCGAACTCGTGCAGATCGCGGAGCTGTTTCCCGGGGTTACGACGATCGATCTCGGCGGCGGACTCGGCGTCGCGGAGAAGCCTGGCGAGCAGGGCTTCGATCTCGAACGCCTCGACGACACGCTTTCCGAGATCAAGCAGACCTACCCGCAGTACAAACTCTGGCTGGAGCCGGGGCGTTTCTTCGTCGCACGGGCAGGCGTGCTGCTGACGCGCGTGACACAGACCAAAGGTAAGGGCGACATGCCCTACATCGGCGTAGGCACCGGCATGAATTCACTGATCCGGCCGGCGCTGTACGGCTCGTACCACGAGATCGTGAACCTGACGCGCTGTGAA
>JAAUXZ010082085.1_pt1 | contig 11752 bp, 8 predicted proteins | sample 7278131 | NCBI WGS metagenome assembly JAAUXZ01 (sample SAMN14350119, study PRJNA611818) | marine sediment metagenome | isolation source: surface marine sediment (3m) | place: French Polynesia: Moorea | collected 2018-08
GATCGACCAGCAGTTTCACACCGCTAACTTTTCCAGTTTTCCGGTTTGGTACCGAATTTTTAACACTCAATCTCCCGGGGATCAACCTTTAACCTGGGATGAATACCGTTCCGGGGTATACTGGTCATCGCAGCCGGCAAGACGAGGCTATGATTTGGGCCCGCCGGAAAAAAATCGACCGTTTGGTCCTGGCGTCGGCCGGTCATCTGGCGCATCCGATCTGCAAAACCCGCCCTCGTTTAGGCCCTTGCCGGAGCCGGGACCGCGTGTCCACGGCCCCGTAGCGAATTTTTCAGCTGCGACTGAGCGCGCTTGCCGGGGTGGTGGTAAGTTTATCATAACAATTTGATAATAATGGTAATTTTATTTTTTGACCGGTCATGACGACTGATGGTGTGGCTACCAAGCCTGAAAGGGCAGGCGGCCATGGCGGCTCGCAGGAATGGGAAGCGTAACAACCGTGACCGTTTGCAGCTGTGGAAGCCTCCCAGGAGACCCGCAGCCTTTCCCAAGGGGTGTCAGTGCCCGCCTTCAGGTCAGAAAGTCGAGATTCGCGATGGTTGCGCCCCACCCGCCGGCCTCGGGCGGCGCATCCTGATAGCTGTGAACGTCCGGGTGTTTCTGCAGCAGGCCGCGAACCCGCCGGCGCAGCGTGCCGGTGCCCTTTCCGTGAATGATACGGACCTGCCGGATGCCGGCCTGGCGGCAGGCCTCCAGATAGTCGTCCAACAGATCAGGCAGTTCCGAAGGCCTGAAGGTGTGCAGGTCCAACACACCGTCGATCGTCATGCGGATGGGCTCCTCCCAGGGATCTTTTTCGTTTGCGCTCATCGTCGTGCTCGTTTTATCCGGGCTTGCCAACCCCTTTCGTCGAAGCTATGGTGCAGGCGTTTATCCATCCAGGCACAGGGACAGGGGCCAATGGAACCCATGCAGGGTCTGACAGCCATCATTCTACCGTTTGGCGCTTATGCGCTGGGCTCGATTCCATTCGGCCTGCTGGTCGCCAGGGTATTCGGGCATGCCGATATCCGTGAGAAAGGCAGCGGTAATATCGGTGCCACCAATGTGCGCCGAACGGCCGGCAATCTTCCGGCGCTGTTGACCCTCTCGGGCGACGTCCTCAAAGGGGCGCTGCCGGTCTGGCTGGCGGGCGGCCTTTTTCCCGCTGGAACGTCCACCTGGTCCGATGCCTACCTTTGCCTGACCGCGCTTTGTGCCTTTGGCGGTCATCTTTATCCGCTTTACCTCCGGGGGCGCAGCGGCGGCAAAGGCGTGGCCACGGCCGCCGGTGGTCTTGTGGCCATTTCTCCGCTCGCCTTGACGGTATCCCTGCTGGTTTTCGTCATGTCGGCCTGCTGGTTCAACCGGGTTTCGGTCGCTTCCCTCCTGGCCACTGGGCTGCTGCCGCTGATTGTATGGAAAACCACGAATTCGGCCGTTGTTTGCGGCTGGGCCCTGCTGACCTTCATACTGATCGCCTGGCGGCACCGGGAAAATATCGTGCGTCTGGCCAAAGATGCCGAACCCCGAATCTGGGGCGATTAACAGGTATCCGGCCAAGGGATATATGCCGGCCGCCCTCTCCGGCCACGATCGGCACACCGGACTGCGGACACTGCGCTCGGGTGACGAAAGCCAGGTAGGGCGGGGCCAGCCGCATCTAGCTGGAAAGATGCCATATCAGGCTCAGCAGCCCGGTCAGAATGAAGTGGGAATCCATCAAAAATTCGAGACGGGCACCGGATGGGATATGGCCGCTTTCATGGGCCCGTATGACCGCGGCCATGGCTGCTGGCACCGGCAGCAGCAGGAAACCCAGCGATGGTACCAGTCCGGCTATGCTTATCGTCAGCATCAGGAGGATCATCACCACAAGGTTGACCTTGAGCAGGTCGGCCGAGCGTTTTTCCCCCAGCAGCACCGGAATGGTTTCCCGCCCGACGAGGCGGTCGCCCTGGATATCAAGAAGATCGAAAAAGGCCGATCGTGAGAAAACGATGCCGGCCGTGCAGACCATCACCAGCAGCGTAACCCATCCCACCTGCTCGGCCGCTATGGCCGGCAGCACAGTGGTGACCACGCCCCAGGCGGCAGCGATCAGAAATGTTTTGGACCCCGGAATGTCCTTGATGCGCCGGTAGCGTCCGCCGCTGAGGGCACCCGGCAGCACGTGCAGCTTGTAGGACAATCCCAGGAGGCTTATCACCAGCAGGACGCTGAAAGGCAGCACGCCGGTCGTGGCCGATATGGCCAGGCCGGCGGCGCCGCTGCCAAAGACCAATAGGGCCAGCGGACGTTTGTAGCGCGCGTAGAAGTGCTCGCGCTCCGGGCTGTTGTAGCGATCCGCATCGCTGCCGGTCAGGTTGTTCAGCAGATGCATGGAAAGGACGTAGAGCATGGCCACGGCACAATGCCGAAAGGAGCCCGGCAGCAACTGGAGCATCTGCGCGGCATAGGCCAGGCAACCCGCGCCCATGGCGACGTAGACGTTGGTGAGGATGAGGGCGCGCTGCAGGCGATAGAGGCGGCTGCGCAGGCTTTGATCGGTCTGGTAGGGGGCCGATTCCAGCGCACGGCAGACCTTGCGAATCTGCCAATTGGGGGTGGAGGCCCCGGCAGAAATACCGATGCTCTGCATCCCGGATAGTGCTTCAAGGTCGAGTTCCTTCTCGGTCTCAACGTGATAGGCAGGTTTGCCCGTTGCCTGGGCAATTTCGAACAGGCGCTGGGTGTTGCCGCTGTCCTTGCCCCCGACCACCAACACCGCATCCACCAGCGATGCCATGCATTTGACTTCGGCCTGTCGTTTTTCAGTGGAGTCACAAATGGTTTCAAATATTTTGTAATGGGGACGATTGGCCTGCGTCCAGGCCTGGATTTCTTCGAAGGCGCGGGTATTCTGGGTGGTCTGGGCGACCACGATGGCCTGGTCGAATGGCGGCAGCCGCTTTAGTTCCGCGAGGGAGGCGGCAACGTGTCCGCGACCGCCGGCATAGCCCAGGAGCCCGATGACTTCGGGATGGTCGCGATCGCCGATAATGATCGTAGCGTAGCCCTGGGCGCTGTGCTTGCGAATGATGGTCTGGACCCGGATGACCCGGGGGCAGGTGGCATCGATGACGGCGTAGCCGGCCTGATCGAGGTTGGATTTGACCTCGGGGGGGACGCCGTGGGCTCGGATCAGTGCGGTGCCGCTGCCCCGGGCCGGCATGGCATTCAGAATCGAAATGCCCTTCTCCTCGAGCAGTTCCAGCACCTGGGGGTTATGGATCAGTGGACCGTAGGTGCAGATCGGCGGGTCGTGTTTCTCCGGGGCTTCCATCACCATCTCGACGGCGCGTCGAACGCCCATGCAGAACCCGGCGGTTTGAGCGAGGATGATTTTCATCTGATCCGTGCGAAGGTTGCTGTCAGCCTTTTTTGAGCAGACCGATCAGGCGATCGAGATCGTCGTCGCTGTAAAATTCGATGGCGACGCTGCCGCGCTGGCCCTTGCGCTTAATCGAAACCTTGGTGCCATAGACCCGGGCGAGCTCTTCGGACACCGCGGCCAGATGCCGGTCCAGCGATGTGGAAGGTTTGGCCGCCGGCTTGGTGCGCGGTGCGGTTTTGAGTTTACGGATCAGGTTCTCGGTTTCCCGGACGGAAAGACGGCGGGATACAATGGCGCGCCAGGCGCCCTGACGATCGGTGGCGGTCGGCAGGCCCAAGAGCGCCCGGGCGTGTCCCATGCTGATGGCGCCTTCCACGATGCTCTGCTTGATGGGCGCTTCGAGCTGTCGCAGGCGCAGGATATTGGCCACCGCCGACCGGCTTTTGCCCACCCGGGCGGCGGCCTGATCCTGGGTCAGGCCGAATTCGTTCATGAGGCGATGGTAGGCGTCGGCTTCCTCGATGGGGTTGAAATCCTCGCGCTGGATATTTTCGACGATGGACACCTCGAGCATCTCGGCATCGGTCAGGTCCTTGACGACCACCGGGACCTCGGTCAGGCCTGCCATTTTGGCGGCCCGCAAGCGGCGCTCGCCGGCCACCAGTTCGTAACCGGAGGTGTCCTTGCGAACCAGCAGGGGCTGAATGATGCCCTGGGCTTTTATCGAAGCCGCCAGTTCGGCCATTTCGGTCTCGGCGAAGTGACGGCGCGGCTGATAGCGGTTGGGGCGAATGATATCGACGGCACAGGTCATTTCGGTCTGGGGCGGGGCCTGGCTTTCGGCCTTCCCACCCGGCAGGAGCGCGTCCAACCCGCGGCCCAGGGCCATTTTGCGCGGTTTGCGCCCGCCCCCCGCGGACGCTGATTTGGTTTTGGTGGCTTTGCGGTTCATCGATTTAGCTTACAGTAATACGGGAATCCTGGTTGATGATTTCGTTGGCCAGGCGGATGTAGCTCTGGGCACCGATCGAGGCGGCATCGTAGAGCAGGATCGGTTTGCCGAAGCTGGGGGCTTCCCCCAGGCGGATGTTGCGGGGAATCGTCGTTTCAAACACCAGATCTTTGAAATAGCGTTTGGCGTCGTCGGCCACCTGGAAGGACAGGTTCGTGCGTTTGTCGAACATGGTCAGCAGGATGCCGCCGATCTCCAGCTTGGGATTGAGGCCCTGTTTGATGCGCTTGATGGTCTGCAGCAGCTGGCTCAGACCCTCCAGGGCATAGAACTCGCACTGCAGGGGAATCAGCATGGCGTCCGCGGCGGTCATGGCGTTGACCGTCAGAAGGCTGAGCGATGGCGGACAATCCAGCAGGATATAGTCGAACTGCTCGCGGAACCCGTTTAAAAATTCCTGCAGGACCGATTCGCGTCCCGCCGTGTCCATCATTTCGACTTCAAATCCGATCAGTTCCACATTCGAGGGGATTATCTGGAGCGCTTCGATGCTTGTGGCATGCAGCAGCTCTTGCCCGGCGGTATTGTCGATCAGTCCATGGTAGAGGGTGGTTTCCAGATCCTGTTTGTCGATCCCCATACCCGTGGTGGCGTTGGCCTGGGGGTCGCAGTCCACCAGCAGGGTGCGCTTTTCGGCGGCCGCCAGAGAAGCGGCCAGGTTGACGGCGGTGGTGGTTTTACCGACGCCGCCCTTTTGATTGGCGATGCAGTAAATTTGAGCCATTTTATTTAATTTCAAGTCCTTAACTGGTTGGTCCGGCTGCCTGCCTGGCGGTGCCTGGGCCGAAAGAGATGGTTACCCTATCGGAGGCAACTGAAAAGTGCAACAGCTTTCTTGGCCGCGAAACAACCGCCTAAAATGGTGATACAGCTTGATCCCTTGAGGTGAATACCTTATTATCCAGATCTGGATTCGAGCCCGGAGGCGAACCCTGCCAGATGTTGACTCTCTGTGAAAAAAGTTCCGCTTAAAGGATGGCGCATGCAGGTGGGACGAAATACAATCGCTGTTTTCCTTATGGCCGTTGTCATGTTAACGGTCGTGCTGGTCCCGCACGCCCAGGGACTTACCATCAAGGAGGAAAAAGAACTCTCCAAAGAATACATGCGTGTACTGAAGCGGTATTTTAAATTTGTTAATGATCCGGTGGTGGTCGACTATGTCAACGAAGTCGGCCAGCGGATTCTGTCCAAGATGCCGCCCCAGCCGTTTGAGTATAATTTTTATGTCATCGACCAGGAGGTCTTCAATGCCTTTGCCACGCCGGCCGGGCATATTTTTGTCTACAGCGGGCTGATTGCGGCCATGGAACGCGAAGAACAGCTGGCCGGACTGCTGGCCCATGAAATCGGTCACGTCAAGGGACGGCATATCTCCGAGAAGATCGAGCGGGCTGAAAACCTTCAGAAAGCGGCCTATCTGGGCATGATTGCCGGGTTCGCGGCGGCGCTTGCCGGGGCGCCCGAGGCCGGCCAGGCCATGATGATGGGCTCCATGGCCGGCACCCAGTCCGTGATGCTGGCCTATGGTCGCGGCGACGAATCCGAGGCCGATCAACTGGGGCTCAACAGCATGTATCGTGCCGGCTATGACGGCGCGGGCATGGTCGAGATGTTCGAAATTCTGCGCAGCAAGCAGTGGTTCGGGGCCGATGAGATCCCCACCTGGGTCATGACCCACCCCGCAGTGGAAGAGCGCATTGTCTACGTGCGCAACCGGGTGGAAGCCTACAACCGGAAATACGGCCAGCCCGAAGCGGTCGAACCCATGCCCTTCGTACGCATGCATACCCGCCTGTTGACGCAGTACAGCGATCCCACAATCGTTCTTAACCGCTATCGCAAGGCCTGGGAAAAGGCCCCCGAAGACCCCATCCGCAATTTTCAATACGGCCTGATTCTGGCGCGCACGGACCAGCGCGACAAGGCCATCGTCCACCTGCGGCGGGCCCTGGATGCGCACCCCCTGGATCCCTTCATTCTGGGCGCTCTGGGAAAGGTCTATTTCCAGGACGGTCAGTACGAAGAGGCCCACACGATGCTGCAGGGGGCTGTCGGGGCGGCCCCCCGGGATGCGGAATACCGCTTCTACCTCGGCCGGCTGCAGCAGGAAATGGGCGACTACCACGAGGCCGTCGCCACGTTCCGAGCCATTCTCGTTTACCACCCCCGCCACCTGCCCACCCACTTTTATCTGGGCAAGGCTTACAACCAACTCAAACAACAGGCAAATTCCGATTTCCACCTGGGTCTTTACTATCTCGGCAAAGGGCAGCGCAAAAAAGCCAAGTTCAGGTTCGAGAAGGCCCTTGCCACGACTACGGATGGGGTCCGCCGTCAAGAGATCGAAAAACTGCTCGAAAGGCTGGCGGCGGCATCGCAGGGGAAGAAGAAGGTCCAGCAGTCGGCCCGCCGCCGTAAACGCTGATCCCCGGCTTATTTCAGGATCGGGTCGCCGTCAACTGCGGTCGAAATGGGAGAAATGCATCGAAAAGGTGCCGCGCCCCTGGGTGGCAGAGCGCAGGGCGGTGGAATAGCCGAACATCCGGGCCAACGGGACACTGGCCGTGATGGCCTGGATGCCCATGCGGTGGTCGATGGATTCCACCTTGCCGCTGCGCGCATTGAGGTCGCCGATCACATCCCCCATGAAGGCTTCCGGTACGAACACCTCAACCCGCATGACCGGATCAAGAAGATAGGGCGCGCCGCCGCGCAGGGCTTCCTTGACCGCCATTGAAGCGCTGACCTTGAAGGCCAGCTCGGTGCCCAGTGATTCCCGGTACTCCCCGTCCACAAGAACCGCCCGGACATCGACCACGGGATAGCCCATGAGGGTCCCGCTCTCAAGGGATTCCATGATGCCGGTTTCCACCGCGGCGATGGTTTGCGCGGGCAGCTGTTCCGGGGGCAGTTCATTCACGAAGCTGTTGCCGGCCCCCCTGGACTGCGGCACCAGACGCAGCTTGACATGGCCGAAATGCTTCTGTCCGGCGACTTCTTTGTCGAATACGGCCTCTCCCTGGCAAGGCGTCTCGATGGTTTCGCGGTAGACGACCTGGGGTTTGCCCACGTTGACGCGGGTGTTGAACTCGCGCTGCATGCGGTGGGTGATGACCTCCAGGTGCAGCTCCCCCATGCCCGACAGGATGGTCTGTCCCGTATCTTCGTCGATCTTGACCTTGAGGGTGGGGTCTTCCTCCAGGAATTTGTCCAGCACCTGTTCGAGTTGGTCCTGGTCGGAGTGGGTTTTGGGCTCGATCGCCACCGAGATCACCGGCTGGTAGAATTCAATTTCTTCCAGCAGCACCGGACTTCCGGCATCGCACAGGGTCTCGCCGGTCGAAGAGGTTTTGAGCCCCACGATGCCGACGATACCGCCGGCCGCGGCCACTTCGATCCGCTCGCGTTTGTTGGCATGCATGACCAGCAGTCGGGAGATGCGCTCCTTTTTTTGGTGCGACGGGTTGTAGACTTCCCCTCCGGCGGTCAGTTTGCCGCTGTAGACACGGGCAAAGGACATCTTGCGGCCTTCCATCATGGCCACCTTGAAAATCAGGGCGGCCAGCGGGGCGCTGTCCTTGGAGGGGCATTCCACCGTATCGCCGCTTTCAGGATGGACCCCGGAGATGGAGGGGACGTCCAGCGGACTGGGGAGGTAGTCCACGACCGCGTTCAGCAGTGGCTGGATGCCCTTGTTTTTCAAAGCACTGCCGCAAAGTACGGGCACCAGCTTGAGGTCGATCGTTGCCCGGCGAACGGCGGCCTGGAGCGTGGCGGCGTCGATGGCTTCTTCTCCCAGGTAGGCTTCCATGATGCCGTCGTCGACTTCCGCCAGGGTCTCCAGGAGCTTCTCCCGGTAGGCTGTGATCTGTTCGTCCTCCCCGGCAGTGATGTCGGTGGCCTCGAAGGAAGCCCCCAGAGAATCATCGTCCCACACGATGCGCTGCATATGCACCAGATCGATCACGCCCTCGAAACGGTCCTCGGCGCCGATAGGAATCTGCAGGACCAGCGGCAGGGCATTCAGACGCGAGTCGATTTCGTCGACAACGTTGTAGAAATCGGCCCCGATGCGGTCCATTTTGTTTACGAACGCAATTTTGGGGACCTGGTATTTGTCGGCTTGTCGCCAGACGGTTTCAGATTGGGGCTCCACGCCGCCGACGGCGCAGAAAACCCCGACGGCACCGTCCAGGACCCGCAGGGAGCGTTCCACCTCGATGGTGAAATCCACGTGACCGGGTGTGTCGATGAGCTGGATGTCGGTTTTGTTCCAGTGGCAGGTGGTGACGGCCGAGGTGATCGTGATGCCGCGTTCCTGTTCGTCCGGCATCCAGTCCATCACGGCCTCGCCGTCGTGAACCTCCCCGATTTTGTGGGATTTGCCGGTGTAATAGAGGACCCGTTCGGTCACCGTGGTCTTGCCCGCGTCGATGTGGGCGATGATTCCGATGTTGCGGATGGTATTGATCTTGGGTGTACGTTTCATAACAGTGAATCCAGCCTTACGGCAACCGCGCGTTCTGCGGCGTTCCGGAAAATTTCAATCATTATAGGCGCGATCGGCAGCGCCTGCAATAAAATCCGCCGATCATTAGGCCAATCGGTGCCGTAAGTCAAGCCGATCGTGGGCTATCAACAGGGCGGCCACCGGCAATGAAGCCCGGCGGCCGTCCAGGGTGGGTGTTTGGATTTCAGGTCCGGCGGGTTTTCTCCGGAAACAGTCCGCGGATAGCCTCTTCACTGGCCTGGCAGACTCCGCGCTCGGTGATAAAGGCGCTGACCAGACGCGCCGGGGTGACATCAAAGGCGTAATTGCCGGCCGGGCTGTCCTGCGGCGAAAGCAGCACGCTGCGGATGCCGTCATCTCCGCGGCCTTGAACGTAGCGGATTTCATCCGGATCGCGCTCCTCGATGGGGATTTCCCGAACCCCGTCGCGAAGTTGCCAGTCGAAAGTGCTCGACGGCAGGGCCACATAAAAGGGAATCTGGTTGTCCTTGGCGGCCAGTGCTTTGAGGTAGGTCCCGATCTTGTTGGCCACGTCGCCGGTATGGGTGGTGCGGTCGGTACCCACGATCACGAGGTCCACCAGGCCGTGCTGCATCAGGTGACCTCCGGCGTTGTCCGTAATGACCGTGTGGGGAATGCCGGCTTTGCCCAGTTCCCAGGCGGTCAGGCGGGCCCCCTGATTCAAGGGGCGTGTTTCATCCACCCAGACATGCACCTTGAGCCCCTCCTCGTGGGCCACATAAATGGGGGCGGTGGCCGTGCCGTATTCGATCGTGGCCAGCCACCCGGCATTGCAGTGGGTCAGGATGTTGACCGTCTCGCCGGCCTTGCGGCGGCTGGCAGCCTCCACCAGGCGCAGTCCATGCAGGCCGATCTGGCGGCAGTTGTCCGCCTCCTCTTCGGCAATGGCGCCGGCTTCGATCCGGGCGGCCTCGAGCAGGTCGTCCTGATCGGTAAGAATTTCAAGCTTCTGAAGAACGCGATCCACGGCCCAGGCCAGATTGACGGCTGTCGGGCGGGCGGAGCGGATGCGTTCGCATTCGCTCTGGATGTAGCCGGCGTCAGCCTTGCCGTCCGGCGCGTTTTTGAGTGCCAGATAGACCCCATAGGCGCCAGTAATCCCGATCAGTGGAGCACCGCGGACCACCATCTCCTTGATTGCGAAAATGACATCGTCAACCGTCTGCATTTCGAGGACCACAAGTTCATGGGGCAGGGCCCGCTGATCGATCACATTCACATCGCGGCTCTCCGGATCGAGCCATATGGGGCGTGTATGCTTGCCATCGACTTTCATTGGACTGCGTTTCCTTGCGTGGGGTGGTCGTTTGTGCGTCTTGCGCGCCAGGATTTATAGCAGAAAACCGTCCGCGAAGAAATACGGCGAAAACCCCTTTGCGGGGTTTCGGGTCATAGGTTCTGGGTTCTAAGTCCGGGGTTCTATGTTGATCGGATCTTATCGCACCTTAACCCCGAACCCCGAGTCCAGAACGGCGAACAGTTAAAGAGGTTTCAGTGTTCAGTGTTCAGGTTTCAGGCCGTGGAGGCGACTCAGGCCTGCTGTTTCCTGACACCTGACACCTAGCGTCTGCATTTGCGTTTCAACTGTCAGTGCTTTCCCCCTTATCAACCGGAAACAACGGCACCACGCTGAAACGGTCAACATCCACCAGACCCTGGTCGGTGATCTTTAGCGCCGGAATGACGGGCAGCGCCAGGAAGGCGAGGGTCATGAACGGATCCTTAAGGGGGCAGCCCAGATCACGGGCGGCGGCCAGCAGGGCGTTCAACGCCCGCTCGACGGCGGCCATGGGCTGGGGTGACATGAGGCCCGCAATGGGCAGTGCCAGGCGGGCGCGCACCTCACCGGCGGACACGACCGCCAACCCGCCTCCCATAGACACTACCGTGCCGACGGCGGCGCGCATGTCATCGTCATCGGCGCCGACCGTTATGATATTGTGGGCGTCATGGGCCACGCTTGATGCCAGGGCGCCCTGCTTCAACCCCATACCGCGGACGAAGCCGATCCCGGTCCGTCCGGTGCCCCGGTGGCGTTCGATCACCGCGATCTTGAGCAGATCCCGCTCCGCATCGGCCACCGCCAGACCGTCACGCACGCAGGCGCGGACCAGGGCGGACCGGGTGACGATCTGATCCGGAATGATCTCGATAACGCGCACATCGCGGCCTTGGGCTTGGATGCGCAGAGCGATGGCGCCCGCGTCGACCTGCATGGTCGGGGGCACGGATGGTGCGGCGGGCCATGTCAGGTCGGCAACAGTCTCCCCGTTTTCGGCGACCAGTTGGCCGCCGTGGTAGACCTGAGCGACGGCAACCTTATCCAGATCGTTCAGGACGACGAGGTCGGCGCGTTTGCCCGGGGCAATCGCGCCCATCCGATCCTGTTTGAAATAGGTGGCCGGGTTCAGCGTGGCGATCCGAACGGCGGTGACGGGATCGAGCCCCAGTTGGATGGCCTCGCGGATCATGGCGTCGATATGGCCCTCCACCAGAAGATCATGGGGGTGGCGATCGTCCGTGCACCACATGAACCGATGGGCATTGGCGGGATTTATCACCGGCACGAGGTCTTTCAGGTTTTTGGCGGCCGTGCCCTCCCGCACCATGATGTGGAACCCCAGGCGCAGTTTTTCCAGGGCTTCTCCCTGGTCGGAGCACTCGTGGTCGCTGCCGATACCCGCAACCCGGTAGGCCTGCAGGGCTTCCCCGCTGACGAACGGCGCGTGACCGTCCACGGGTTTGTGCGCCCTGGCCGCCAGGGCGATCTTGGCCCGGATATCCTCGTCGCCCTGGATGGCGCCGGGGAAATTCATCATTTCTGCCAGGC
>JAAUXZ010017233.1_pt1 | contig 11745 bp, 10 predicted proteins | sample 7278131 | NCBI WGS metagenome assembly JAAUXZ01 (sample SAMN14350119, study PRJNA611818) | marine sediment metagenome | isolation source: surface marine sediment (3m) | place: French Polynesia: Moorea | collected 2018-08
CTTCACCGGAAGAAGACATCAGCAAGGTCGTGCGACCGCGCTCGACGCCACTTCGCACCAAGTTCGAGACCGTCGACGGACCTCGCTGGGTCTGGTGCACGTTTGGCCCGGACCAGGTGGACCTCGATTTTTCGAACCCTGACGTGTTGCTCGAATTCGTGAAGATCATCCGCTTCTACCTGGAGAACGGCGTCAACGTTCTGCGTTTCGATGCGGTGGCCTTCCTGTGGAAGGAGCCGGGGACCAGCTGCCTGCACGACCAGCGCACGCACGAGATCATCAAGCTGCTGCGTACCCTGATCGACTTCTACGATCCGTCGGTCATGATCATTACCGAGACCAACGTCCCGAACCGCGACAACCTGACCTACTTCGGTAACTCGAATGAAGCGCACGCGATCTACAACTTCTCACTGCCGCCGCTGCTGATCCACACGCTGTTAAGCGGCGACTGCCGGCATCTCAAGACGTGGATGATGAGCATGCCGCCGGCTCGCGACGGCACGACCTACTTCAACTTCCTCGCCTCGCACGACGGCATCGGCATGCGACCGGTGGATGGTCTCCTGACCGAAGCCGAACGCACCCGCCTGATCGAGACGCTGCAGACTTTCGGTGGCAAGGTGTCGCTGCGGTCCGGCCCGGACGGTGCGCAGAAGCCTTATGAAGTGAACATCAGCCTCATCGATGCGCTGGCCGGCACCGAGGAGGGCGGCAAGGATGAATTCCAGCTCGACCGCTTCGTCTGCGCACACACGATCATGATGGCGCTCGAAGGCATACCGGGCATCTACATCCACAGCCTGCTCGGTACGTCGAACGACTACGAGGGACTCGCTCGCACCGGCCGCTATCGCTCGATCAATCGCTACGTCTGGCCGCAGGACAAACTTGAGGAACGGCTAGCCGACTCCGAAAGCACACAGCACCAGGTGCTCTCGCGCCTTGGTCACCTGCTGCGCCTGCGTCGAGAGCAGAAGGCTTTCCACCCGAACGCCACGCAGTTCACGTTGCAGCTCGGCCTGCAGCTCTTTGGTATCTGGCGACAGTCAGCCGACCGCCGCCAGGACATCTTCAGCATCAGCAACGTCAGCAACCAGCCGCAGACGGTCGATCTCGCAAACATCAACCTGGTAGTCACCGATGACTGGTGGGATCTCGTGTCCGGTGACGACATCGTAGAGGGGCAGAAGTCGATCGAGCTCGCGCCGTACCAGACCGTTTGGCTAACCAACCGGGAACGCGACGAGGCGTGAACCTCGAGGCCTTTCTCGAGCAACACCGGCTACCCGACGCGTTCGTCGACTCGGCAAAGCGCTGCTACTTTCCTGTGGTTGACTGGCTGGTGGACCTGCTGGAAACCAGTGATAAACCCCTGGTGCTCGGCATCAACGGCGCCCAGGGCACCGGCAAGTCAACGCTTGCACACCTGCTCGCCGATTGTCTTGAGCAGGACCAGGGTAAACGGGTTGCCATCCTGTCGATCGACGACATCTATCTGACCAGGGCCGAACGTGAAGCGCTCGCCGACGATGTGCACCCGATGTTCGCCACTCGCGGTGTACCGGGGACGCACGACGTGTCTCTCGGCATCAACACGATCGAAGCATTGAGGACACTGGCGCAGGGCCAGTCCCTGCGAATTCCGCGATTCGACAAGTCGATCGACGATCGTTTTTCGAAAGACGAGTGGACCGCCATTGAAGGGCCGGTGGACCTGGTCATTTTCGAAGGCTGGTGCATCGCTTCGACAGCCTCTGCCGACTACGAACTGACCGAACCGATGAACACGCTGGAATCCGACAAGGATGGTTACGGCCTGTGGCGTCACTACGTTAACGAACAACTAAAGGGCGACTACAAGACCCTGTTCGATTTACTCGACAGCCTCGTGTTCCTGAAGGCGCCGGACTTCGACTGCGTATACCGATGGCGCCTAGAGCAGGAACACAAGCTGCGCGACAAGGCAGGCGAGGGCGCGAGCGGTGTTATGTCCGACGACGAGATTGCCGAATTCATTCAGTACTACGAGCGCATTACGCGGCGAAACCTGGACGAGCTACCCGGTATCGCTGACGTCGTCATAGAGCTCGCGGCCGATCACAGCGCCGTCGCCCTCGACAGGCGGTCATAAAAAAACGGCCCGCTTAGCGGGCCGTTTCTATTGGGGAATTTATTGGCGCTTACTCGTCATCGCCACTCGGCAGGTTGAACGACATATCCTCTTCGATACGCCACACCTCAAACGACGATGCTTTCTTGCCGGCGTTGAAGTCGGTGAACATGCCCATCATTTCTTCTTCGGACATCTTCTCCATCATGACATCGTTAACCGTCTTCTCGGGCTCCGCCATGGCGGCCCAGTTTTCAAACGAGGTGACGATCTGCAGTACCGGCTTGCCACCGGTGCGGTAAATCCACAGCCAGTTGTTCTCGTCTGACGCCCAGTCTTCCTTCAGCATCTGGCTTATCGCACGGCGAGCCTCTCCCGCCTGAGGGTTGACTGACTCGTCGAGGTACCAGGTCGTCACACCAAACATCGGTCCATCCGACCCTTCCGGCCAATGGCTGTTTTCGTAGTCGGTCTCTTCGATGTAGCGTTCGGTGTCCTCGATATGGGGGGCGACCTTCTCAAGGAAGACGTCTCCCGTTTCCATCTCGTTGACCTTCGCCTGGTAGTCATCCATGTCGGCCCACTGGCCAACGACTCGGCGGTACATGATGCGATTCATGCCTTTGCCGATAACCGGCCGGTACGCGACCCAGGTGACATCATCACCGGCCTTGCCGCGGGCTTCCCAGAAATCTTCCATGCCATCCATGAAGTCAGCCCAGTCATCAGATTCAACGTGGAAAATCCACACATCCATGATGAAGTCTTCCGGCGTTTCGTGTTCATCCGCAAAAGCACCGAACGGCAGCGCGCAGGCAGCCACTGCCACTAACAGTTTGCGTAGTTTCATTGTGTGTCCCCTAACAGTTCTTATTGTGGTGCGTCCGATCATTCGACCGTGAGCGGCGTCATGCTCCCCAACATGGGCCCACGGTGGTCGTGCACATTTTCTGGACGTGCAGGGACACTAATGCTTTTTGGTTATGGTTGCCAGTGAATGGAATGAGTCTAAGTAACTAAGCCATAAGGCTTTCCTTATACTCGTCGCATGCTGTTCCTCCGCTGGCTCAAGCACAACGCGTACATGAAGCAGAAGATCCGTCAGTACCTCGGCTACGCACTCGGTGAAATCATTCTCGTGGTCGCCGGTATCCTGATCGCGTTGCAGATTAATGCCTGGTATGACGAGAAGAAGACCCAGCAGCAGCTCAGCACGTACGCCGAAACCATCCTGCGAAACGTGGTCGACGACCGGCGGCAAATTCAGGCGATACGGGAAGAACGGGTTCGTACGCTTCTGAACGTACAGCTCGTACGTACAAGCATGGGGCCGTACAAGTACCGCGAAGCCTGGTACAACCAAAGCCTGGTCGGTGCGGCGCATCGTGCGTTGAACGATGCCAGCGACCTGAAGTACCTGGTGCTGAGCACCGGCGGTTACTCGGCGCTTGAGTCTTCCGGACTGCTGTCCGAGTTGAGTGACGTCGATCTGCAGAGCCTCCTGCTCGAGTACTATCGAACTGTCGGTCGAGTCGCCCGACTGGAGGCGGACCATAACCGTCGTATCGACCAGTACTCGCAGGCGTTTCAATTGCAGCAGGGGACACTGACCGATATCGCAACAGTCCCCGACCCGCTCATGGCCTTCGGCGATGCCTTTTTCGACCAGGAGCTCGCAGAGCAATTCAAGAGCGCCTACCTGAGACTTTTGATTCACGGCAGTACGCAGGCACTGCTGGATACGGCGGCCAACCAGAACCTGCTGGCGGAGTATGAACGACTGCTCACGCTGGGTGATGTGCTGGAGGACCAGTTACGGGTATTGCTGGGCGAGAGAGAGTCGGTCGACAAGAGCCTGAAGGTGTTCGTTCCGGACGCGCCCACAGGTTCACCGGATATTTTTGTCGACGGCCTGCCGAGGTTGCATACCCTTGCCTGGTTCAGGGCACCCGGCGGACCGGGTTTCGGCTTATCTCTGAACGCCTTTCAGCTGGCCGATGACTACATGCGCGTGAATTTAGATGGCGGGCAGCCATGTGCGTTTGTTTATACCTTGGTCGGCGACCTGGTGATCAGCGTAGAACAGCACGAAAGGGATTACTCAGCGTACGAGACGATCCGCCTCGAACTTCGCCTGGTAAGCGGCTGCGACCAGCTGTTTGCCGTTATCAAGGACGTCGAAGACCCGCCGGACGGCAGCGAGGATACTGTCAAACTCGAACTCAGCGAAGACTGGCAGGTCTATGAATATGCGTTAAGCGATTTCAGCACGGCCGACCTCGAAAGTCTCACAACACCTGTGGGATTCGTCATGCTGGAGTCGGCGTGCCGCTTCGATATAAAAAACATCAGCTATCATTGAAGTAGCACAAAAGCCGATGGGGAACTCGAAAGAGCTCGGCGACAGGGGAGAACAACCATGACCACCATCCGTGTACTCGTAGGCACGCGCAAGGGTGCCTTCATCCTCACCTCCGACGAGAACCGCCAGGACTGGCAGGTTGACGGCCCGCATTTCCCGGGCTGGGAGGTTTATCACGTCAACGACTCGCCGGCCGATCCGGACCGCCTGTACGCAAGCCAGACTTCGAGCTGGTTCGGCCAGGTGATCCAGCGATCGGATGACGGCGGCAAGACGTGGTCTACGCCGGGTTCGAGGCCGGAAGACCTCGTCGGCGAACACGGCATGCCGACCGGCGAGAGCAACAAGTTCGTCTATGACACCTCCGAGGAGACAGGCGCACCGCTGACCACGCACATGTGGTACGACGGGTCGCAGCACCCCTGGGAGTTTGCCCGGGTCTGGCATCTCGAGCCGGATCTCGAGGACCCGGATACCTGTTACGCCGGCGTCGAGGATGCCGCGCTGTTCAAGACCACCGACGGTGGTAAGACCTGGTTCGAGCTCGCAGGTGTCCGGGGCCACAACACCGGTGAGGGCTGGCACCCCGGAGCGGGTGGCATGTGCCTGCACACGATCGTGCTCGACCCGAAGAACCGTGACCGCATCTTTGTCGCGATCTCGGCTGTCGGCACGTTCCGGTCGGAGGATGGCGGCAAGACCTGGGCAGCTGTGAACAAGGGCCTCGTCTCCGACTACATCCCGGACCCGACCGCCGAAGTCGGTCACTGCGTGCACAACGTGTCCATTCACCCGTCCAACCCGGACACGTTGTTCATGCAAAAACACTGGGACGTTATGCGTTCGGACGACGGTGGCGATACCTGGCGGGAAGTCAGTGGCAACCTGCCGTCCGATTTTGGTTTCCCGATCGCCGTGCATCCGCACGAACCCGAGACGATCTATGTGGTGCCCATCACCAGTGACTCACTGCGCTGGCCGGTCGATGCTAAGCTCCGTGTCTACCGCTCGCGGGCCGGCGGTGACGACTGGGAGCCACTCACCAACGGCCTGCCGCAGGAGCACTGCTACGTCGGCGTGCTGCGAGACGCGATGGCGACCGACCAGCTGGAAGATGCCGGCATCTATTTCGGTACCACCGGCGGCCAGGTGTACGCGACCCGCGATGCGGGCGATCACTGGGAGCCGATCCTGCGTGACCTGCCGGCTGTATTGTCCGTCGAAGTCCAGACAATCCCGTGATCCGTGTGTTGTTGCCCGCGGGCCTGCAGTTGCTGGCAGGTTGTCCGCACGAGGTTGAAGTGGAAGTGGACGGTACGGTGTGTGTATCGTCCATCCTTGATGCACTGGAGACGAAGTACCCGATGCTGAAAGGCACCATGCGAGAACACGACACCCACAAGCGCCGACCGCGAGTGCGCTTCTACGCAAACCGCGTTGACGTCAGCCTGGACAGCCCCGACGAGGCTTTGCCGGGCGTCGTCGCGAGCGGCGAGGAACCCTTCATGGTTGTCGGGGCGATCTCGGGCGGATGAGTGTCGTCGCTCGTATGGGCCTCGCGGCGAGGTTTGCCGTGCTGGTAAGCCTTGTCATTGCACTGGCGCTCGCTGTTTTCATGGCGGCGTGGTCGTGGATCGAAAACCCGTCCGGCATTTTCCACAACGAGAGCGGGACCAACTGGAAGTTTGTCTGGGATACAGGGATCAGCTGGTTCCTGCCCACAGTGATCGGCCTGCTGCCACCCGCGTTCCTGGCGCACATCGGCTGGCAGTGGCTTCGCACCGACGACACGCAGGACCTCTAGTCGACCGTCTCCGGAGGGCGCCGCTCAACGAGGTCCCACAGATTGCCGTACAGGTCTTTAAAGACCGAGACGGTGCCGTAGTCAGCTTCGAGTGGCTCGCGAATGAACTCGACACCCTTCGCGCGATAGTCGTTGTAATCACGCCAGAAGTCGTCGGTGTACAGAAACAGGAACACGCGCCCGCCGGTCTGGTTACCGATGCGGGTACGCTCCTTCTCGTTCTTGGCACGCGCCAGCAGGATGCCGGGTGAGCCGGCCGGGGCGACGACGACCCAGCGCTTGTCCTGCTCCGGCTGGTATTCGTCCTGGATGAGCTCGAAGCCGAGCACATCCGTGTAGAACGCGATGGCCTCGTCGTAGTCCTCGACAACCACCGAGGTCAGGCCGATGGTCTGGCTCACTGGCCCGCAGCTTCTTCGTAGGCAAGCCTTGCAACATGGTCGGGCCAGTATCCGTGTTCCTCGACGATCTTGCCGCCTTCGAAACGGTAGCGAACATGGGTCGGCACGCGGATTGTGCGCTTGGTCGCCTGGAACTGGCCCTCCCATACGCCGTAGAACACCACCCAGGCACTACCGGCATCGTCGACGAAGCTTTCAACAATCATTGAGTCCCTGTCGAAGTGGTAGCGCATCAGTGGCTCGACCGAGGTCTCCGAGCCCGCTATGGCCTCTTTCGGCGACAGCGGGTTCTTGTCGCTGTTGTAGTAAATCTCGGCATCCTTGTCGTAGAAGCTCATCAGGCGCTTCCACTTGCCGTCGTGGTAGGCCTCCATCGCGGCCATGACTTTATCCTCGATAGGCATATCCGCGTTGCCGCCCGTCGTGGCGCAACCCGAGAGCGATACAAGGACGAAAAGGGTGGTAAACAAGCGAAGCATGGCGATCCCCTGTTGTTTTGAGCAAAGGTACCAGCTTAAAGACGCGCAGTCCTGCGCGTTGTCAGGGCGAACGAACGCCCGTCAGGTGGACTGTTCGGGGGCGAGAAGTTCGGCACGCTCGAACAGCTTCGAGGTCATGTCCTCGTCGCCGTTCAGGCGGAAGTGGATCAGCGATGACATGACGATACGCGTGTGCAGCGGGTCGAGTTCCAGTGCCCTGGCAAAGGCTGGTGTTGCTGAGTCCATATCACCCTCGATGCGGTACCACCAGCCGAGGACCAGCCAGGCCATGGCGTTATCGGGATAGAGCTCAATGGCGCGATCGATGTGTGCCTTGCGTTCGATCTGGTAGGCCGGGTCGCGCTGTTCGTTGACGAAGTCGCTGGCCTGCGCCAGCAGCGTTTCGACGTTGTCCGGTTCCAGTGCAATCGCCCGTTCGAGGGCGTGCTCCGCTGTCGCACGAACATCCGCAAAATATCTCTCACGCTGCGTGCGCGTGTAACCGAACCAGCGATTCTGGATAACGTTGCGAGCCATGTGGTCGAGGGTTTCATTCAGGAACCCCCATGCTTCAACGAAATCCGGGTCTTCCATGACCGCGGCCTCCAATAGCCGCCGTTGTTCCCTGAACGCGTGTTCGGATTCGGGCATGCTGCGATCGATGCTCAGCGCCTTCATGTACAGGTCGTAGGCGAGGACACTCTGCGTCGGCATCTCGTCAAGCTGGCCGACCGACTGCGGTCGGATCTCGAGTTGCAGCGAGTTGCTGATCGCAAGCGCGACATCGTTGCTTGCTGTCGTATTGCTCTCCAGCCGATGATCAAAGTTGCTGGCCCACAGGCGCGTGTCCTTGTGGCCATCGGTCAGCTCGACCGTGACCCGGACATGGTCTTCGACTCGCCTCACGGATCCCGCAACAACGTATCGCACGCCGAGTTGCTGGCAGACTTCGGCGGGTGTCAGCGCGGTGTTGCTGTAACGCAGGGCTGTCCGGCGTGAAACCACACGGAGATCGTCGATACCCGACAGGGTATCCAGGACGGTTTCATGGACACTGTCCGCGAACCCTGAATTGCTGCCGTCGGCGTTCCTGTCGACCAGTGGCAGTACGACGATCGAGTGATCGGCGGTACCGATGCCGCTATCAACAACGACGCTGGTCGGGTCTGCCGCTGTGTCGGGATGCAGGAAATTCCAGGTGATGAGGCTGATTACGCCCGACAGGAGGGCCAGTAAGGCCATGTCCAACTTTATGCCGGGTTGCCGTGCCGGGCCGCCGTCGCCGTCGGAATCCGGGTCCAGCTGGCCACCGACCGGCGTCGGTTCGAAGGCCCAGGCGATAAATACGACGATCGGGAAGCCGATGATTGCTACCCAGAGCAACACATCACGCAACCAGCCGGGCAGGCCGAGGAGCGGCGTAGCCATGCCCGCGAGCTGGACGAGCAGGTAGCCGAGCAGGGCATAAGCTGCGCCTACGCGGTACAGGCTCCTGTGCCTTAGCTCGTCAATTACGCTCACGTCCGGTCCTCTCGTGGACTTTCATCGCTGCCATGCGCTGGAAAAACACAGCGCTCCATTAGCGAAGTATCGGCAGGATCCGCGTAGACATGAGGATTTAGCGCCACAATTCGCCACGATTGCAGCACGCTGGCGCCATGTGCCGGCGTTGCAATGCTCTCGACCCAAGGGAGCCTGCCATGATCAAGCTGTTCTCCGAGCTGAAGCGCTCGGTATCCGTCAAAGCCGCCATCGTCGGCTTTCTCGTTCTTCTCCTGTTGATTCCGCTCGCAATGATTCGCGACACCATCGTCTCGCGGGAGGTCACGAGCCTGCAGGCCGAGCAGGACATTATGGAGTCCTGGGGCCACCGACAGACGATTGCCGGGCCCATCCTGGTCGTGCCCTACAACATCATGAAGGTCAAGCAGACCGGCGAGACCTACATGCTGAGCAGCCAGGTGCATTTCCTGCCGGAGAACCTCGACGTGGATGTCTCGCTTGTCACGGAAGAGCGTCATCGTGGGATCTTCGAGGTGCCGGTGTACACGGCGGCCACGAAGGTGAAGGCGCGCTTCGCACCGCCTGACACCTCCAACATGGGCCTGGACCAGGCGGTGTTCCAGTGGCAGCGGGCCTACATTGCCATGAGCATCTTCGATCCGAAGGCCGCGCGACAGGCGCCGACCCTGAAGATCGGCGACGCACAAACACGCTTCCAGCCCGCCGGCTCCCTGATCGCGCACCTGCCGCCGCAGCTCGCCAGCGAGACGGATTACTACAAGGACCCGGCGAACCGGGCGGAGCCTTTAGACGTCGAGATCGGCTTTGAGCTGAGCGGGACCAAGGGCTTTCACCTGCACGCACTGGGCAACGAGACCGCCATGCGCATGCGAGCCGACTGGCCGGACCCGAGCTTCACGGGCGACTACCTTCCGGAATCGCACACCATCACCGACGAAGGATTCGAGGCCGAGTGGCGTGCTACCAGCCTCGGCCGCATCCTGCCCGGCCGGTGGAACGATGGCAGCCTGCGCCGCGAAAACTTCAACGACGGTTTCCTCGGGGTCGAGCTGTACACACCGGTTGGTCCCTACACGCTCACCGATCGTGCGACCAAGTACGGCGTTCTTTTCATCGGCCTGAGTTTCGTCGCCTACTTCCTGTTCGAAATCCTGGCGGGCCTGCGCCTGCATCCGCTGCAGTACCTGCTGGTTGGCTTTGGCAATGCGACCTTCTACCTGCTGCTGCTGTCCTTCGCCGAGCACATCGGATTCGGCGCTGCTTATTTCCTGTCGAGCCTTGCCTCCGCTGGCATGATCGCCGGCTACAGCTACGCGACCCTGAAGACCCGTCGGCGAGCCGCGATCATGCTGGGCATCCTGTCGGCGCTCTACCTGTTCCTCTACCTGACACTGAACGCCGAAACCTACGCGATGCTCGCAGGTTCGATCGGGCTCTGGGCGGCGCTCGCAGCAATCATGTACCTGACGCGCAGGATTGACTGGTACAACATCGGCAAGGAGGCGAACGGCCAGGAAGAAATGGCGATCTAGCCCATGCCGGCGCCGGGGGTGCCCCGGCGTCGGCCAACCCTACCGTCGGCTGAGCCGAAGTCATCGTTCGTAAACCCTTGCAAGCGTAAGCTTTTTCCCCTGTGTATTATTCTCCCCCACAACAAGAATGGGGGTTCTGATATGCGTACGTTCGGCCTGCTTGGCGTCGTCTCTTTGTCCCTGGCGCTCACCGCCTGTTCCGGATCCGATGAGCCGGAGTCTACGGCTTCCTGGCAACTCGTCTGGTCGGATGAGTTTGACGGCGACACGCTCGATACGAGCAAGTGGAGCCATGAGATCAACTGCGCCGGTGGCGGTAACAATGAGCAGCAGTGCTACACCGACCGACCCGAGAACACCCAGCTCGTCGACGGCATGCTGCACATCATCGCCCTGGAGGAGAGCTTCAGCGGACCGGGCATGATGGACTTCATGCCGAACTACGACCCGGCCGATACGTCGGCCACACAGCCTTACACCTCCGCGCGTGTTGTCACCCGAGACAAGTACGAGGTTATGTACGGTCGTTTCGAGATGCGCGCCAGAATTCCCAAGGGCCAGGGCACCTGGCCGGCGTTCTGGATGATGCCGGCTGAGGATGTCTACGGCGGCTGGCCGCTCAGCGGCGAGATCGACATCATGGAAGGCTTCAACAACGGCGTGCCGGACCGTGAGAAAGTCACGGGTGCAACCCAGTACGGCATGAACTGGCCGAACTACGTGCCGAAGGATGACCACTACCATCCCGCCGAAAAGCTGACCGAGGATTTCTACACCTACGCGGTCGAGTGGGAAGCGGACGAGATTCGCTGGTACATCGACGGCGAGCACTACATGACGCAGCGCTCGGAGAACTGGTACACCGGCAACTGGGGTGGCCAGGATGTTGGCCTGCAGGTGCCGACACCGCGGGCACCGTTCGACCAGCCGTTCTACATCATCCTGAACCTCGCAATGGGCGGCAACGCGACCGGGCCTGCGGATACCGGCTGGGCCGAACCGCGGATCCTCGAGGTCGACTATGTGCGCGTTTACCAGTGTGACGCCGGCAACGAGGACGGTACCGGCTGTGCTGGCATCGCCGATCCTGTGAACCCCGACATCGAGCCGCTGCCCGATGACGGCGGTCCGACGGTAAGCACATTCGAGCTCTTTACGAACGCTCCAGCTACACTCGAGCTGCCGCAGGGCGATGGGACGGTCCGGAACACCCTGCAGCTGACCAGCGATGGCTTTGTTTCCGCGACCGACAGTGCCGGCAATATCCGCGCTGTGTTTGCCGGCGAGGGTGAATTTGCGCTCGCATCCGGCGATTTAAGCGCCAACCCGGCGCTTGCCAACAGCGTCGAACTGGTCGGCCGCATGCCGTGGGCCAACCAGGGCCAGATCGAGTTCGACCTGACGGTGAACCTGCTGGCCGAGGACACCGTACTTTCCGTCACGATGGGCGGCGTCGATGGCAAATCCGTCGCGATAAGCCCGCCGGACGAAGGCGAGTCCGCACGCGTGTTTGTGCGGGTCTTCGACATC
>JAAUXZ010020605.1_pt1 | contig 11743 bp, 11 predicted proteins | sample 7278131 | NCBI WGS metagenome assembly JAAUXZ01 (sample SAMN14350119, study PRJNA611818) | marine sediment metagenome | isolation source: surface marine sediment (3m) | place: French Polynesia: Moorea | collected 2018-08
AAACAGATCTGAAACCGGTTCCTGGGCTTGGTGATTGAAGCCATTTCAGCACCACTCTGATGCAGTGAAGTTTTTTTATTTCAGGCAATCCGATTGAAAACTTAAGGGTTGTATGGCTACTACGGCGATATCCCCAAGACAGTATTCGAGAAAAGAGAGCTACACCCCCGATTTACGCCGGTATCTAAGCGGATTTGCTGGAAAGAGCGAGATCCCCTCGCAAAGCGGTGGAGGCGAGAATGGAATTCCAAGCCAGGTTCAATTGGTACGCGCGACCGAAAAATCGGCCAGCCCGGCCAGAGCGTCCCGGTAGGTAGAAGTCGGGATAGCTTGCAAGGCGTCTTTGGCCTTCTGCGCCTCACTGCGCGCCAGACGTTCCGTATATTGGATGGCATCACTGGCACTGATCATTTCCATCACGAAATCGATCTCGTCTAGACCGCCTTTTTCAATGATCTCCTGCAGACGCCTGAGTTGCCGGTCATCTGCAGATTTCATGGCTTGGATCAGGGGCAGGGTGGGCTTGCCCTCGGCCAGATCGTCGCCGATGTTCTTGCCGATATCCTGATTCGATGAGTTGTAATCCAGTGCGTCGTCGACCAGCTGGAAGGCGATGCCCAAGTGCAGGCCGTACTCGGACATGGCTCGTTCTTGCTCCGCATTGGCACCCGAGATGACGCCACCGAGCCGTGCGCCGGCCTCGAATAGCGTGGCGGTCTTGCGCTTGATGACCTCCATATAGTCGCTCTCGGTGGTATCCGGGTTGTGCACGTTCAAGAGCTGCAACACCTCGCCTTCGGCAATTCGATTGGTGGCGTGAGAGAGGATGTCCATGACCCGCATCTGACCCACGTCCACCATCATCTCGAACGACCGTGAATAGAGGAAGTCTCCCACCAGCACGCTTGCCTCGTTGCCCCACACCGCATTGGCGGTCTCCCGGTTGCGGCGCAATTCTGAGGCATCGACCACGTCGTCATGTAGTAGGGTCGCGGTGTGGATGAACTCGATGATCGCCGCCAGGTCGATGTGCTGATCGCTGCGGTAACCACAGGCCCGGGCCGCCATCAATACGATCATGGGCCGCAGCCGCTTGCCGCCGCTGTTGACGATGTATGCACCGATCTGATTGATCAACACCACATCGGAGTGCAGGCGTTTGAGGATGAGCTGGTCGACACTCCGCATGTCATCCGCGATCAGCTCGCGTATATTGGAAATATCCATTGATTCACGGCACTTAAACAAACTCACGCATGCTAGGAGGGGCGGGCATGAGTGTCAAGGTGTATCGGCTTACCGCTGGCATCTGGGGCAGTAGAAACTGGAACGTTGACCAATTGTCTTCTGCTTGATCGGACTGCCGCATTGCAAGCAGGCTTGGTCGGCTCGTCCATACACCTGTAAGGACTGGGCGAAGTAACCCGGCCGGCCGTCTTCCTGCTGAAAATCACGTAAGGTGGTCCCTCCCTGCTCAATTGCGGTTTTCAGAACCTCGATGATCTGTTCGGCCAGCCTGGTGTAGCGGGGTAATGCAATCCGGTTGCTCGGTCGGGTGGGGTGGATGCCGGAACGAAACAGGGCTTCGTTGGCGTAAATGTTACCAACACCCACCACGACCTTGCTGTCCATGATCAGGTTTTTGATCGCCAGCTGGCGTGCGTGTCCGAGATGATGGAGATGCGCACCATGGAACTCGCCATCCAGGGGTTCGGGACCGAGGTTTTTCAACAGTGGATGCTCTTCCGCGGGATCGCCCGTCCAGAGTACGGCGCCGAAACGACGTGGATCACGCAGGCGGAGGATCGAGCCGTTGGCGAAACTCAGGTCGAAATGGTCGTGTTTGGTTGCAGGCGCCTCCCGGTCGAGGATGCGCAGGCTGCCGGACATGCCCAGATGCATGATCAGGGTGCCAGATGAGAATGCCAGGAGCAGATACTTGCCCCGTCTACCGACCTCCTGGAGGGGCTGGCCAGGCAGCAGGTCGATGATTTCCCTGGGAATGGGCCAGCGTAACCTGGGCTGGCGGATCGTCACCCCAGAGACCCTGGCCCGCAGGATATGCGGGGCGATGCCCCGACGGGTGGTTTCGACCTCAGGCAGTTCCGGCATTATTGCTCCGCCCGATACTCGCTGGGGGCCGCAGTCAGATGGTGGTGGAAGCCGTCACCGATGAGATGGATCTGATTGTCGATCCTCACATAACGCCATCCCTGGACGGGATCGGTCGAACCGAAGGCGAGGATCAGGTCATTCAGTTGCAGCAGGATCATCGGGGGGGCCAGTCCGAACTGCTGCAGATTGTCCGCCGGTGCGGGAAACCGTTTCAGGCTGGGTGTGTGACAGAGCCCCAGCAACTGGTCGATTCGTTCGGTATCGGCGGGGCTCCCGTTCACTAGCCATCCGCCGGACTGGCGGGTCAGCCGGATCTCCCGGCCTGCTCGATCCTTGATGACGATCTGTTTGATTTGCTCGGGATGCAATTCGGTCAGCGCAGGGAGAGGTTGGGGTTGCAGCCGCCAGGTCAGCAGCCCCAGCAGACCGACCGCCAGAAACAGCAGAAGATTGATCAGGGTGCGCCGGCTCATCTCAGGCCCGATTTCTCTGCCAGGTGATGATGCCCCCGGTGATCAACAGCAGACAGGGTGCGACGACCAGCCAGCCCAGGCCGATGATGGCCTGAAGCAGGGGGGAGAGGCGTAATTCCCGGTCTTTGGGGGCCTCGGCGGGGATACCGAGCATTTCATCATCCGTCGTCAACCAGCGGATCAGAGCCAGGCCCAGGTCCAGATTGCCGGCATTCATCAGATAGCTGTTGGAGAGGAAATCCCCGTCGCCGATCACCAGGGCTCTTTGCTGGCCGTCGCTGCGTTGTAACGCATAGCCGATGGTCAGGGGACCGGACTCTTCACCCAACCCAGGGTCCCGTTGGATCTCCCCCTTGAGTGGGCCGGTCTCGTTCCAGGAGCGGCTCAGGGTCTGCAGCAGTGGGGTGATCTGCCAGTCCGCCGCATCGCTGACTTGCAGCGCGGTAGCCTGCGGATAGAGGCTGATCAAGTCAAATTCACGGGTGGCCTCGTGCTCAGGGTAGTCCGAGACCAATGCCACTGCCGGATTGTCGATGCCCAGTTGCCTGACGTTGGCATCTACGATCGTACCGGGGAGCTGTCGGAGGTTCAGCAGATCGAGCAGTGGTTGATATACGCCAGGGCGGTCACTATCCACTAACAGCAGCAGGTTTTTACCCTGTTGCAGATAACCCTGTAGTTGTCTCAGCTCGCCCTCCAAGAGTGACTTGAGGGGAGAGGCGATGACCAACAGGCTGGTGTTTTCCGGTGGCGTCGGAGCTTCGGTCAGATCCAGCTCGACCACCTGGTAGCCCTGTTGGCTGAGCCGCTTGCCGAATTCTCCCAGGTCATGGTTGGCCTGGCCGATCAGGCTGCGCTCGCCATGTCCGCTGAGGCTGGCGATCCACCGGGTGTGGCGTTGTCGCAGGCGTTGTATGGCCTGGGTCAGGTGTTGTTCGTCGAGTCGTTGCAAACGCTCTTCGCGGCCTCGGTAGGCGATAATCAACTCACCGGCGAGACTGATGCCCTGGCGGCGCGCTGTGTCGGGCTGTCGTGCCGGGTCCACGAAGTGAAACGTCAGGTCAGGTTTGTGTTGCCGGTAACGCGCCAGGAAGCGCTCGATCCGGGCATGGATTCGAGGATTGTCTACCACAAATACGCGGATCTCGATGGGTCCTGTCGTGCTTTCCAGCACGGCAACGCTGGTGGCGCTCAATGAGTTGCTGCCCTGGCGGGTCCAGTCCCATTGCAGCGGAAACAGCCGGCTGAGCCAAAGTCCCAGAATCAGAATGGCGAGCAACAAGAGTGGGGAAGCGAGCTGGTTGAGGCGTTGCAGCAAGCGTGTGATCATGCCATGCGCCTCCGCTCCAGTTGATGCAATGCCAGGCCCAGGAAGACCAGGGTCAGCAGCAGGAAATAGCTCAAATCGATACTGCGCACCAATCCCAACTGTAGATGGAGGTAATGAGCGGGCCAGCCGAGCAGATGCAGGTTGCCGCCGAGTTCTCCCAGGCTGTCTTCACCCAGTAAGGTGAGCAGCAGCAGGCTGCCATAACTGCCGGCTGCAGCGAGTGCCGGGGTTTCGCTGAGGACCGAAAAATAGATGCCGATGGCCGCGAAGCAGGTGCCGAGCAGGGCCAGTCCCAGGGTGGCGGAGGCCAGTAACCCGAGGTCGAGGGAAGTGCCCGGGATCAAGGAGAGGCTGAGGGCCAGGGGCATCAGAATCAACAACACCTGAAATGCCATGATCCCGAGCAGCTTGCCGGACAGGATCTCTGACAGGCTGAGTGGTGCGCTGCTCAACAGGCTGTAGCTGCCGTTACGGAAGGCTTCACTGAATTGACGCATGGTCAACAGCGGCGTGACAAAGAGGATCAAGACCGCCGCGAAACCGTACAGCTGCAGGCTGAGGTGATGGGTCAGTCCCCGGTTGAGCGTGCCGATCGTCAGGCCACTGAAGGTTTCCAGGGTCTCCAGGAGACGCCAACTGAGCAGAAACAGCGCAAGCGCCAGGATCACCCAGGCGAGCGGAGTGCGCATCAGGCGGGAAAACTCCATGCGTGCCAAGCTCCAGGTCATGGATTGCCGGCCCCGCTGGTCGCCTGCATGAAGATCTGTTCCAGACTGAGGGATTGCGGTGTCAGCGCTTTCAGACCCCAGCCCCTTTCCACGATCTGGCTGGCCAACAGGCTGGGATCTGTCTGGGCCTCAAGGATGAGCTGAAAGTAGTCGCTGTGCAGCTGTTGCGCTTCGCTCACCATGGGCAGGGCGGCCAGCTGGTCCAGTTCAGGGGGGTGCGCCAGCCATAGCTTCAGACTCTGTGTCTCGGGTGGGGTGATAGCGCCTGCATAGACGGTAACGCCATCCTGCAGAATCAACACTTGCTGACACAGGTTCTGAATCTCCGGCAGAATATGACTCGAAATGATTACCCCGGCATTTTCGGCCAGCTTGCGGATCAGCTCCCGCACTTCCCTCAGTTGAGTGGGATCCAGACCGTCGGTGGGTTCGTCGAGGATGATCAAAGCAGGCTGGTGCAGGATCGCCTGGGCGATCCCGACCCGCTGCTGAAAACCTTTTGAGAGCTTGCGGATCAGACGGCGGCTGACCGTCTCCAACCCGCAGTACTGCATGGCGTTGTCAATCGCCGAGTCGAGGCGCTTGCGGGGTATGCGGTGGAGCCGGGCGGCATCCTGCAGGTACTCAATGACCCGTTGGTCGGGATGCAATGGCGGACGCTCCGGCAGATAGCCCAGCTGCCGTTTGGCCGCGATGGGTTCTGCCTGCAGATCGTGGCCACAGATCCGGATTGTCCCGCTGCTCGCTGCCAGGTCGCCACAGATCATGCGCAGTGCAGTGGATTTACCTGCGCCATTGGGTCCCAGCAGCCCGAGGATCTGGCCCCTGTGCAGCGAGAAATCCAGTCCGTCGACCACCTTGCGCCCGTGGAACGTCCGGCTGAGTCTCTCGGTTGTGATAAGCGGTTCCATCGAAGGGGCAAGATACCCTATCCAATCTTTTTTAAAAACCCATGATGGGTCAATCGTTGGATGGGCCTATGGCAATCAGCTAACGCTTCGCGGTATCTTTCCTGCTTTCTATCAGAAGGATTGCTTGCCTGTGAAGCTCATCGGCGTCGATACCGGCGGGACCTTTACCGACTTCGTGCTGTTCGACGGCGGCAGGTTGCGTATCCACAAGGTACTTTCCACTCCACAGTCGCCGGAGCGGGCGATCCTCCAAGGGATTCGTGAGATGGGTCTGGATGCACGGGGGCTGCGGGTGATTCACGGTTCCACCGTGGCCACCAACGCAGCGTTGGAGCGCAAGGGGGTGCGCACGGTTTATATCACCAACCGCGGACTGGGCGATTTGTTAACCATAGGCCGTCAGGCGCGCCGTGAGCTCTACAATCTGCAACCCACAGCGCTTGCGCCACCGGTGCCCCGGGAGCTCTGTGTGGAGACCGGTGGGCGGTTGGCCGCGGATGGTTCGGTGGTCGAGCCTTTGACGGAGGGCGACCTGGATCACCTGTTAGCGCGGTTGCATGAATTGCACCCCCGGGCGGTGGCGATCAATTTGCTGTATGCCTATCTCGATGATGAATTCGAGAGACGGATCGAAGCCCTGGTGCCGCACGGGGTCTTCTGTTCCCGTTCCTCAGCAGTGCTGCCCGAGATCGGAGAGTATGAACGGGGCATCGCCACCTGGCTGAACAGTTGGCTCGGTCCTCTGGTTGAGGGTTATATTCGATGTCTGTGTGAAGGATTGCCCGACGCCCGGGTGGCGGTGATGCAGAGCTCGGGGGAAGCGATCGCCGCAGAACAGGCGGCCCACCAGGCGGTGCGCATGTTGCTTTCCGGGCCCGCCGGCGGACTGGTCGGAGCGGGCTATGTGGGCGCTGCCGCAGGGCGGAGCAGGCTGCTGAGCTTCGATATGGGAGGTACCTCCTCGGATGTGGCATTGCTCGATGGCGCGCCACGTCTGACCCGCGAAGGACGTATCGGTCCCTGGCCGGTGGCGGTGCCGATGGTCGATATGCACACTATCGGTGCGGGAGGCGGTTCCATCGCCCGGCTGGATGCGGGGGGTATGTTGTTGGTTGGTCCTGAGTCAGCCGGTGCCGATCCGGGTCCCGCTTGTTACGCACGCGGCGGGATGCAAGCAACGGTCACCGATGCCAACCTGCTGTTGGGCAGACTGCAGGCCCATGCCTTTCTGGGAGGACGGATGACGCTCGATGTCGAGGCAGCCCGGCAGGCGGTGGGTCGCCTCGCGGATGCCATGGGTCAGACCCTGGAGCACACGGCAATGGGAATAATCCGGGTCGCCAACGAGCACATGGCCCGAGCCCTGCGGGTGATCTCGGTGCAGCGTGGCGTGGACCCGCGGGGCTTCACTTTGGCCTCCTTCGGCGGGGCGGGTGGCTTGCATGTCTGCGCCCTGGCGGACGCCCTGGGCATGCGTTCCGCCATGGTCCCGGTGCAGGCTGGGGTGCTGTCCGCGCTGGGCATGCTGGTCGCCCGTCCGGGCCGGCAACGGGTACGAACCCGCTTGGGGTTGCTGCGCGAGCTCGATGAACGGCAGCTCGAAGATGAGTTACGGCAGTTGGCCCAGGGTGGATTGACTGAATTGGTGAGCGAAGGGGTGGCGGTGGATCAGGTCGAGATTCGCTATGCGCTCGATCTACGTTATCGGGGGCAGTCCTATACCCTGAGTCTGCCCTGGACGGGTTGCCGGCAGACCGAGAGCGATTTCCATGACCGACACGTCCAGCGTTACGGTCATCGCATGGACACACCGGTGGAGTTGGTTAATCTACGGGCTGCCCTGGAGGGCCCTGGGCATCCTGTCGCACTGGAGGCCGTCGGTTCGCGGGTCGAGGGTAAGGCGCGGAGTCTGGTTGAGTTGTACGGGGTGGAGGGAGCGGTTCCCTGTTATGAAAGGGACGATCTGGCGTCCGGGCAGGGATTTGACGGCCCGGCCCTGATCACTGACACGGTAGCGACCACCTGGATAGCACCGGGATGGCAATGCCGGGTTCACCAAACTGGCAGTCTGCTGCTCGAAAGGGCGCCGTGAGATGCCGCGTGCGATAAAAAAACAAAACCCGCTATGTAGCGGGTTTTCGGCGTCCCAGGATCTGATAGGTGTTATTTGATCTTGGCCTCTTTGTAGATCACGTGCTTGCGGGCTTTGGGATCGAATTTCTTGATCTGCATCTTGCCCGGTTGATTGCGCTTGTTTTTGGTGGTGGTGTAGAAATGGCCGGTACCGGCGCTTGAAACGAGTCTGATTTTGTCACGCATGATGCTATCTCCTCTCAGACCTTCTCACCGCGTGCGCGGAGGTCGGTCAATACGCTGTCGATGCCTTTTTTGTCGATAATCCGCATGCCCTTGGATGAGACCCGCAGACGGACCCAGCGTTTCTCGCTCTCAACCCAAAACCGGTGGGTGTGCAGATTCGGTAAAAAGCGGCGTTTGGTTTTGTTGTGCGCATGAGAAACATTGTTTCCCGAGATTGGGCGTTTACCGGTTACCTGGCAGACTTTTGACATGGTCAAAACCTCTAAAAATGATCCCTGGGGCGAAAGGCGCGTATTTATACCAGAGTGGGGCGGTTCAGGCAAGTTTGTCTAAGGCTGTAGGGTACACCTGCTTAACCCAGGTTTATCAGGCTACAGCAGACCCAACGCCGCCATGGAGACCGGCGGTCCCTCACCGATGATGAAATGGTCGAGCACCCGGATATCCACCAGGGCGAGGGCGTCTTGCAGGCGTTGGGTGATGCGCCGGTCTGCGGCGCTGGGTTCGCAGACCCCCGAGGGGTGGTTATGGGCCAGGATCAGTGCGGCAGCATTGTGCAGCAGTGAACGCCGCAGGATCTCACGGGGGTGTACATTGGCGCCGTCGATGGTGCCTCGAAACAGTTCCTCGAATTCGATCACCCGATGCCGGTTATCGAGAAACAGGCAGGCGAAGACCTCGTAGGGGTAGTGGCGGAGTCTGGCCTGCAAGTATGCACCGCAGTCGCTGGGGTTGTGCAGTGTTACTTGGCGCTGCAGATCCTCTTGCAGGTAGCGGCGTCCTATCTCGAGAACCGCCTGGAGTTGGACGTATTTTGCGGGTCCCAGGCCTTTGCTGCTGGAAAAGCGCTGCAGATCGGCGGCCAGCAGGTGCCTGAGGTCGCCATACTCCAAAAGCAGATCGCGGGCCAGGTCGACCGCTGTCTTGCCGACGACACCGGTACGCAGAAAGATCGCCAGCAGCTCCGCGTCGGACAGGGCTTCCGCGCCTCTTTTCAGTAATTTTTCCCTGGGCCGTTCCTGGATCGGCCAGTCTGTGATGGGCATCGGTTGAGACTTTTCGTTTCCCTGTTGCGCTGCTGTCCTTGGCGGTCTCTGGGGCGGCTTCTTTAGCCACAGGCGCTGGACAGGGAGGCATGGCTGTCATGAAAGTCAAGAATTGAGTAAGTGTTCACTCGTTTTCCAACCCAAGTAGTTGAGAGACTGCTGTCTCATGAGGTACTCTAGTCGCCAAGAATCCGTCATTTTGACAAAATATGATGTCTGGCTTAGAGGCAAAAAAAATCTTGCTGGGAGTGACCGGTGGTATTGCGGCCTATAAGAGTGCTGTGTTGCTGCGGGAACTCCAGCGTTCCGGCGCCTCTGTGCGGGTCGTGATGACCGCTGCGGCACAGGCTTTTATTGCCCCCTTGACCTTTCAGGCGCTTACCGGACATGCGGTTTCCACCGAACTGCTGGATCCTGACCAGGAATCATCCATGAGCCACATAGAGCTGGCACGCTGGGCAGACCTGATTCTGGTGGCGCCTGCCAGTGCAGACTTTATGGCCCGTCTGGCGTGTGGGTTGGCCAACGATCTACTCTCGACCCTCTGTCTGGCGACACAGGCACCGATCAAACTGGCAGCCGCCATGAATCAGCACATGTGGTTCAATCCGGCGACCCGGGAGAATTGCCGGCGTCTCGAGGTACGGGGAGTAGAAATCTGGGGGCCGGATGCGGGTTTGCAGGCCTGTGGCGAGGTGGGCCCCGGTAGAATGCTGGAACCGGAGGATTTACTTCAGAAGGTCGTGTCGCTCTATGCGGACAGACCCCTGCAGGGTGTCAGGGTGTTGATGACCGCCGGGCCGACCCGGGAGCCGATAGATCCGGTGCGTTTTATCGGCAACCGGAGTTCGGGACACATGGGATATGCATTGGCCCAGGTGTTATGTGAACTAGGAGCGGAAATCTGTCTGGTTTCCGGGCCTGTCGTGCTGCCGACACCGGTCGGTGTGGAACGGGTGGATGTGGAAACGGCCACACAGATGCAGGGTGCCGTGATGGCCCGCGTCGAGACCTGCGACATTTTCATTGGTGTGGCGGCAGTGGCGGATTATCGTCCACTTGCTCCGGCGCCGCAGAAGATCAAAAAAACGTCGGCGAGTGTGAATCTGGAACTGGTTGCGAATCCCGACATACTTGCCGAGGTTGCCGCTCTGGAGCAAGGTCCCTTTACCGTCGGTTTCGCAGCCGAAACCGAGGGCTTAGAGGCCTACGCGGAGGCCAAGCGGATCAGCAAAGGTGTGGACCTGATCGCAGCCAATCATGTGGGGTCCGAAAAAGGCGGTTTTGAGAGCGATGAAAATGCCCTGCTCCTGCTTTGGGATGGAGGGCGTGAGGCCTTGCCCATGATGTCCAAGATCAAGTTGGCTGAGCAACTCGGGGCAGTGATCACCAAACGCTATCGTACCGTTCGGGGCTGATATAACTGTCACCATGGAACAGGCGGTGTTTTATGAATGAAATTCCTAACATTCGGCAGAATCAATCCCCTATGGCCATACTGGCTTAGAAATCACATTCTTGAGTAATCAGTAAATGAAAATGGAATCCAAACGCCAGACGGTAGAGAAAGGTCTGGAGAAAACCGGTCATGGACTAGGCTGGTACTGGCTGTTGGCGGTCGTTAGTCTGATAGTGATCACGATCGGCGTCTGGTCTGCCATCTACTATCAGTTTCAGCTGGCCGAAAGGTCATCAAACCTTGGGCAGATCCAGGCCGGGGTACAGGGCGTTGCAGGGAGGCTGTCTCAGGTCAACCTGATGAGGAAGAAAGTCCTCAATAGTCTTGCCAGCGAGCCCGCGCTTTCCGCACTCATGCAGAGGGGTGCTGCAGAGGAAATCGCGGCCAGAGAAAATCACCTGCGACATGCACTACCCGGGGTCCTGCGGGTTCGGCTCCTCCCGGTAGGCCTCAATGAACCCGATACCAGCGCTGTGCCCCACATGGGATTTGCTTCTATCGCCCAGTTGCGCTTGGCGGAGAAACGCACTGGGGTATTGGCCGCAGAGGTTCATCAGTTTAAAACGCCCCACCAGTACATCAGTTTCGTGGTCGGCGTGAGGGCACAAGGTACCGGTCCGCTCGCCGGCTTGATACATGCGGCCTTTCCGGTCGAAGAATTGCGCACGGCCCTGGAGAGTGTCAGCGATTACGGCGGGCGTGTTGCGATTCGTCAAAAGGCACCTGATGCCAATCCCTTCGTATTGGTGCAAACCATACCGGAGGGACCTCAGCAGTCGGCGCCTGATGGTAGTCTGCCCATCGATGGCAGTATCTGGCAAGTGGATTATTGGGCGTCACCCCCCCCGCTCATCAGTATGCACAATGGCTTGATCCTGATCGCTGCGGCGACGCTGGTCGTGCTGCTTTCGGTGTTGTGGGCGCTCCTGGTCAGGTCTGTCGCGAGCGCCTTGAAACGGGATCAACGCAATGTCCTTTCCCTGGTGGAATCACTGCTGGTCGGGCGACCGCCAAAGCGGCAATCCGCGAAGCTGGGAAACATGCAGCCGATGATCGATGTACTCTACCATCAGATAAAGGAGCATCGGGTGAATGTGGCCAAACTGAACAAGGCAACGACTTCGTTCGGTGTGCCGGACACCGGCGTGGTCGTCGCGCAGCAGGCGGGTTCGCCACTCACGATGCCCGCCGTTTCGGCGGAGTCCGTCGAACTCGCTGCGAGCATCTTCCGTGCCTATGATATTCGTGGTGTGGTGGGAGAGACCCTGAACAAGGATGTGATGAACCTGCTCGGCCAGAGTATCGGCAGTGAGATCTATGAACAGAATCTGCAGTCCGTTGTGGTGGGACGTGATGGCCGTG
>JAAUXZ010122148.1_pt1 | contig 11742 bp, 11 predicted proteins | sample 7278131 | NCBI WGS metagenome assembly JAAUXZ01 (sample SAMN14350119, study PRJNA611818) | marine sediment metagenome | isolation source: surface marine sediment (3m) | place: French Polynesia: Moorea | collected 2018-08
GGTGGGCCTGCTGGGAATCACGTTCCTCCGCGCCCTCGCACTCCTGTTGCGCGTGGTCGGCAACGTCTGCCTGTACCTGGGTGTGTTCCTGAAGCACGTCTACGATCTGCCACTATTCGTGCCGATCTGGCTGGAGGAGCGGATCGTCGCGACAGGCGGAAACGCCGATGATCATTCTTTCGGGAGGGCAGCGTAATGAAAAGAGCAATCCTGGTTGCCGCGCTGGCGATGCTGGCATCGTGCGGCGGCGAGACGACACCGCGAAACACCGGCGTGTACATGCTGCTCGATACTTCCGGTACCTATCGAGAGGAGCTCGTCAAGGCCGAGCAGATCATCCGCTACACGCTGTCGCGCCTGGACGCATCGGACAGTTTCGCCGTCGCGCGCATAGACACGGGTAGCTTCAGTGAGAAGGACATCGTTGCCAAGGCCTCCTTCGACGACCGGCCGAGCGCCATCAACCGGCAAAAGCGTCTGTTCGCCGAGCAGGTCAGTGACTTCGTCGACAAGGCCGATCCGTCGCCGTACACCGATATCACGGGTGGACTGCTGCAGGCCGTCGAGTTCCTCAATGAGAAGGGTACGGGCAACAAGACGATCCTGATCTTCTCGGACCTGAAGGAAGACCTTCAGGAAGGCTATGTCCGCGATATCGACGTACAACTCGATGGTTTCGAGGTCATTGCCCTCAACGTCACCAAGCTCCGATCCGATAACGTCGATCCGCGCGAGTACCTGGGCCGGCTCGAAGAGTGGCAGACTCGAGTAGAGAAGACCGGGGGACAATGGCGCGTCATCAATGACCTCGACGGGCTCGAAGGCCTGCTCTAGGCAGTTGGCCCGACCCGTTCAGCTCCGGGTCGGCTCCAGGCTGCCAACGGTTTTGCTGCGGCGCTTGCTGAGCACGAACAGGTTGCCGGTGAGTACCAGCACGGTACCGACGACGATCGATGCGTCGATCTCGAGTCCTTCGAACAGCGTCGATAACACCAGCGCCACCACCGGGAACATCACCATCGCGTAGCCGGCCTTGTGGGCACCGATTCGCCCGAGCAACGTCAGGTAAGCACCGAAAGCGACGATCGAGCCGAACACGGTGAGGTACACGAGCGAGCCGACGTAGCCGACGGTCCACTCGAATTCGAACTCGTGGCCATTGCCGAGCGCAATAATGGCTGTTGCGATTGCACCATAAAGCATGCCCCACGCGTTCGACTGCAGGACGGGGAGCTTCGCGCGCTGCGCCGCCTGGGAGGCCATGTTGCCGAAAGATGCAATCAATGCACTCAGTACGGCCAGGAAAGAGCCAAAGAACACGCTGTCGTTGAACGAAAGCTCCCCTATCTGTGGTGTGAACAGTACCGCGATTCCGGCGATGCCGAGCATTGCACCCAGCAGCAGTCTCGGGCTCGGTTGAACGCCGAAGAACAGGCGCGCGTTGATGATGTTCATCCAGACCATCGTCGAGAAAGCGATCGCGCAGAGTGCCGACGTGATGTGAATCTGGGCCCGATACGCGACGATATAATTGATGCCGAACAGCAGGAGCCCCAGCAACACGAACCAGACGTGGTCCCTGATAGCGAAGCGTAGCGGCAGCCGTCGAGCACGGCACCACGCGAACAGCAGCAACGACGCGATGCTGTAACGGTAGACCAACGATACTTCCGGGGCCACGCTGCCGAGCTGGAACTCGATAGCAAACCATGTAGAGCCCCAGATCAGGACGGTGACGGCGTACAAAGCGAGATTACTCATCGGCAGTCTCCCCATTCACGGCGCAGGGCTTCCTCGAGCATCTGATCGCTCATGCGCCGGTAGTGATGCAGTCGCCAGGCCGGCCCCGTCAGCAGGTCCAGTACGAAACGCCAGAGTGGCGGGTGCCTGACCGGCAGGCCGAAGCGAGCGGTGTGACTGTCACGCAATACGTTCTTCGAATTCATGATGTCCGCCTCCGGAAATCGGCTATGAGACTTGACTGTACGGGTTTTTTGTGTATATAACAGATACAATTTTCGAGAAATATCACCTGAACAGTTATGCTCAATATTGACAAGCAGTGCGATACCTACCTGTATCGACAGGTCATTGATTTAATTACTGAAAATATTGATTCCGGCGCCCTGCGCCCGGGTGATCGGCTGCCATCGCTGCGCAAGATGAGCAAGACCGCCGGGGTCAGCATTCCGACGGTTCGGCAGGCCTACGTCGAACTCGAGCGGCAGCGTCGCATCGAGTCGCGGCCACAATCAGGCTTCTATGTGCGGCACCTCTCGGCAAACGACATCGTGTTGCCGACGCGTACCGAGTCCATGACGCCTGCGCCGCTGCGTTGCCGACCGCTGATGGAGCGTGTCTACGACGGCGTGAATCATCCGGACCTCGTTCCGCTGGGGATCGCGAACCCGTCGATGGCGAAGCCTGCCGCGAAGACCCTGCACCGTGCCATGAAGCGCGTAATGGCAAGAGCCGAGGAACGCAGTCTCGGTTACGCATCGACCCTCGGTGAGCCGTCGCTGCGGCGTCAGATTGCCTACCACTATCTCGATACTATCGGCGCGCAGGTCGAGCCGGACGAGGTCTGCATCACCAACGGCGGCCAGGAGGCTCTGCTGCTTGCGACAATGGCGGTTGCGTCGCCGGGTGACGTGATTGCGGTCGAGACCCCGACCTACCACGGCATGCTGGAGCTCATTGACAGCCTCGGCATGCTGGCCGTCGAGGTCGAAACCTGTCCCGAGGAAGGGGTAACGCTTGCGGAGCTGAAACGCACGCTCGAGCAGCACCCGGTGAAAGCCTGCATGTTCTCGACCACGCTCGGGAACCCGTTGGGGGTGACGATGCCCGACAGTTGCCGTCGGCGACTGGTCCGCCTGCTCGAAGAGCATGACGTCGCACTGATCGAAGACGACGTTTACGGCGACCTCCGTTTCGACGGCAGGCGCCCGGTCCCGGCTCAGTTCCTCGGCAGCGACGCACGTATCCTGACCTGCGGCTCGTTCTCGAAGACGGCTGCGCCCGGCTACCGCATCGGCTGGGTCGCCACGCGCGATTACTGCGACGAGATCGCACGGCTCAAGCGTGCATTCTCGTGCTCCTCCGGCTTCCTGCAGCAGCTGACACTTGCCGAGTTCCTGGCCTCCGGCGACTATGCGCGGCACCTGAAGTCGCTACGCCCGGTATTGCAACGCAACGCGGAACGCATGAGCGCGCTTGTGGCGGATCATTTCCCATCCGAAACGCGCACGTCCCGGCCGGTAGGGGGCTCGGTACTGTGGCTCGAGCTGCCGGAGAGCGTTGACGCCGAACGACTGTTCGATGATGCCATCGAGGCCGGTATCAGTATCGCCCCCGGGCATATCTTTTCGCCGTGTGCTTGCTATACGAATTTCATCCGCCTGAGTTTCGGGCATCCGTGGGGAGCCCGGACCGAAGCCGCGATTCGCTGGCTGGGTCAGCGCGTAACCAGGGTGGCAGCAGACGGGGCCAGGTAGGGTGGTGACCGCGGTGGCGGTCGAAAGGCGTATAATCTGCTTGTGAACTACGACCTGATCGGCGATATCCACGGATACAGCGAGCCACTGCATCGGCTCCTCCGCAAGCTCGGTTACCTCGACGTCAATGGTGTCTACCGGCAGTCGGACAGGCAGGTCATCTTCCTCGGTGATTTTATCGATCGCGGCCCGCAGCAACGAGAAGTCATCGACGTCGTGCGGCCGATGATCGAATCGGGTACCGCGCTGGCGGTCATGGGCAATCACGAGTTCAATGCCATTGCCTGGTTCACGCCCGACCCGGTGAGACCCGGCGAGTTCCTTCGCGAACACACGCCTCGTCACCAGCGTCAGCACCAGGCTTTCCTCGACGCGTACGCCGGGCATGAGGACTACGCCGACGTGATCGGTTGGTTCCGGACGCTGCCGTTGTGGCTGGAGCTGCCGGGACTGCGCGTGGTGCACGCTTGCTGGGACGACTTCCTGATGCAGGCCCTGCACGATCGATATCCGTCTATCAACGACTACCTCGCTACCGGCTTACTCGAGAAGGCAGCGCAGGTCGACAGCGTCGAGCACGAGGCAGTCGAGACAATCCTGAAAGGCAAGGAGATCAGCTTGCCGCGCGGGCATTCGTTCATGGACAAAGACGGCCATGCGCGACACGAGATCCGGATCCGCTGGTTCGACGGCACAAGCAGTACCTACCAGCATGCATTCCTGGGCCCCGAGAAAGCGCGTAGCCACATACCCGAAGACCACATCGGCGCCGACCACCTGATTCAGTATTCACACGGCGATCCGCCGGTGTTCTTCGGCCACTACTGGCTCGATACCGAACCCGAGCTACTGGCGCCCAACGTCGCCTGTCTCGACTACAGCATTGGCGCAAAAAACGGCGGCAAGCTGGTGGCGTACCGCTGGGAAGGAGAGCAGCAGCTCAGTGCCGACAAGTTCGTCTACGTCGAACGGCCGGCGGCCGAAGGCTAGCGTCTCAAAAGAGGGCGCGTACGAGTAGCAGAAATCCGAGCACTGCAAGCGGAATGCCGACCGGCGCTCCGATCACGCTCAACGTAATCGCGCCGCCGCCCATCATCAATGCCAGGCCGAGTATTGCGCAGAGCAGCCGTCCGACCACGCTCAGGATGAACGTCAGGAAACGCCAGATCGCGTAGAACGGCCACAACAACAATGGTACGCGCTTTTCCGTCTGCATATCCGTCTGGACCCTCAGTGGATTACAGGTTCTCCAGTATGGCTATACTAGGCGAAAGAACAAAGAGAGACTTGCAGAGATGCAGACATTCGCTGATCCCCTGGTGCGCGCCGCGCAGGTGGCGGGCGAGCGCACGGCACTCGTGTGCGAAGGCCGACGGTACAGTCACAATGAGCTGGCCTCACGTTGCCGGCGGCTAGCGACCGTGCTTAAAGAGAAGGGTGCCGAGCCCGGCGACCGCATCGCGATTCTGGCGGCCAACTCGAACCAGTACATAGAGAGTTACGTGGCGATTCCGGCTGCGGGATTCGTCATCGTTCCGCTGAATACGCGTCATGCCGAACCGGAGCTGCGCTATGCCATCGAGGATGCCGGCGCGAAGCTGCTGTTGACCGATCGCGACCCCGGTGCATTGCGGGATCTCTTCGACACCGTCGTGATGATTCCCGATGAATACGACTCGCTGCTCGAAGTCGCCGACGAGGCTGAACTCGGGGAGGCTATCACTGAGGACTCACTCGCGGGCCTCTTCTATACCGGCGGCACGACCGGTGCGTCGAAGGGCGTCATGCTGACCCACCGGAACCTGATCGCCAATACCTTCAATTTCATGAGCATGGCACCGCCGGATGGAGATAGCGTGTTCCTCATTATGGCACCGCTGTTCCACGCTGCCGGGTCGAACGGCGTGCTCGGCGGAATCTGGGCCGGCAGTTGCCAGATCCCCCTCACGGTTTTCGATCCGGCCGTTGCGCTCGACTACGTCGAAAAATACCGGGTTACACATACGCTCGGCGTGCCGACCATGATCGCGGCCATCGCCGAGCTGCAACACGCAGAGCCGCGCGATACGAGCACGTTGAAGATGGTGGCACATGGCGGCTCTCCGATTGCGACCGAGGTGGTAAGGCGCGCGACCGAGGCGTTTCCGACGGCCGAGTTCGTGCACGTCTATGGCATGACCGAGGCATCGCCGCTCGTCACCGGGCTGCGCAACGAGCAGGAACTGCTGGACGTCGACCGCAGCCGTTCCTGCGGGCAGGCGCTGATCGGCGTCCAGGTGAAGATCGTCGACGATGTCGGCAACGAGCTGCCGAGGGGGGAGGTCGGCGAGCTTACGGCTCGTGGCGCCAACATCATGAAGGGTTACTGGCGCAAGCCCGAGCAGACCGACGAGGTTCTGAAAGAAGGCTGGTATCGATCCGGTGACATGGGTTACATGGACGACGAGGGCTTCGTGTTCCTCGTCGATCGCGCCAAGGACATGATCGTTAGTGGCGGCGAAAACGTCTATTGCACCGAGGTCGAGGAAGCGCTCTACAAGCATCCGGCCGTGCTCGAGGCCGCGGTCTTTGGCGTGCCCGACGAGGAGTGGGGCGAAGCCGTGCATGCCGTGGTCGTACCGCGCGAGTCCGTAACGGCCGAAGAACTGATCGGTTTCTGTCGTGAACACATCGCTGGCTACAAGCTGCCGAAGGCCATCACGCTGTCGTCCGAGGAACTCCCGAAGTCGGGACCGGGCAAGATCCTGAAGCGCGAGTTACGCAAGCCCTTCTGGGAAGGGCAAGACAAGAACGTCAACTAGTCCCGTGTCCTAGAACGGCCCGAGGTCCCAGTAGAGCAGGAACGAGCTGAGGGCGGCCGCGGCCAGGCCCGTCATCAACAAGCCTGCGAGCGTGCCGATCGGCAGTTTGTCGTTCATTCGCGCACCGACTGTCAGCATCAGCGCAGCCAGCCCGAAGAGGCCGGCGAACAGGCCTGCCAGCGCACCCCACCATGCCCAGGACACGAGTCCGAAGGCCGGCAGTATCTCCGATGCGTCGGCGGTGACACCAAATGCGGTGCCGATGATCACGGCGCTGACCGTCGCAAGCATAGCGGCCAGCCAGGCCGACCACCTCGCAGCACCGACGTCGACGGCGTCGCGGCCATCGATACGTCGTCCCAGCGGCGCCACCGACAGCCAGATAAACGCGATCAGCGAGACCAGCAGGCTCAGGCCGCCCCAGGCGGCGGGTGCGGCGAGCTTCTTCTCGTCTTCGACGGCGAGCAGCAGGAATCGTGGCACGACCGACGTTGAATACAGGGGTACGTAGAACTCCGGTGCTTCGACTTCGTCGACGCAGCTGAGATCGGGCTCGGCAGTCGGATTGTCGTAGAACAGGTTCAGCAGATCGCCGCCGCATTCCACCGAGCGCAACGGTCCGTGCCCCGTATACGGAAACTCCACGTAGGTCGCGTTGGAGAATCCCGGCAGAATGGCCTTGGCCAGTGGCGGAGGCGTTATCGGGTCCATGTCACCTGCAACGATGAGAGCAGGTATTTCCGTCTGCACCGCTTCGTATTGCTCGCGATCCCGCGGCGCCATGCCCATGTCAACGCACAGCTGCGCTGCCTTCTCGTCGAATTCCCTCGTGCCGATGGCCCTCGAGAACACCGGGAACTCGTCGCGGTCGGCTGCGTTCGAGTCGACCTGTGAATGCCGGAAACCATCGAGGCAGAGGATCGCGTTGTACATGCCCTGGCTGATGCCGCCGAAACCTTCGTCATCCCCGGCCTGGGCTATGGCCCGGAAAAAGGTCTCGTCGCGCCGCTCGAGTATGTCGGTCCAGGCGTAGATCATCCCCGGCAGACCCGGGTAATTCGTCTGCTCATAAAGCATGGCGAATGGCAGGAAGGCCGCGATATCCGAGAACACTGCCGCCTTTCCGGACGGGTAGATCTCGGTGTCCTTCACGTCGACCACGATCGGCTCGTCGATGATCTTCTGCGTGGCCTGCCGGAGCCGCTCCTCGAGATCCGGGTATTCGCGCGCGCACGCTTCGTCGGCCCGGCACAGCTCGTCGAGCTTGCGCAAATCGCGCACATAAGAATTGACGACTCGCCAGTGCTGGAATTCGGTACCCGCATTGAGTGGCACGATAGAGTCAAGGACTATTGCCCGGATACCTTCGGGATCCTCCCTGATGTACGCCTGGCCGAGGATCGATCCGTACGAGATGCCCCAGACGTTCCATTGCTCGAGGCCCAATGCCATGCGCAGCGCACGCACATCGCGTGCGTTCTCGATGGTGTTGTAGGCGCCGAGATCGACACCGGCAGCCGCGGCATTGGCAGCGCAGTCGATGGCGGCCGTGATCCCCGCCTGCTGCTGATCATCGAAATTGTCGTTGTCGTAGATCTCCGGCTTGCGGGCGGAGTACTTGAGGCAGAAGTCGCCCGAGTTCGCTATGCCGCGCTGCTCGAGGATGTACATGTCGCGATGATTGCGTATCCGGTGATCCTTGAAGCGCTCGACGTAGTTCGACGCATGCGCGCCGGGTCCGCCCGTCAGGTAAATAACGACGTCGTCTCGCTTGCCGGGGGCAAGCATGTTTTCCTCGTCGTTGTCCCGCTCCTCTTCAGCCTCATCGTCCCAGGTCGAATTGAGCTTGACGAACATCAACTCGATCGTTCGCGACTCCGGCTTCTCACGATTCTCGGGTACCTGCAGCAGCCCGCATTCAATGGTGCCAGGGTCATAGTCGATGTCGCCCCTGAACGGGCACACCATGCTTTCGATGCGGAAGGAATCGCGGGCGAAATAGTCGACGGTTTCGTCGATGGCGACGTCCTGGGCCTGTGCGAGCCCCTGGACAAGCAGCACGAATGCCAGCCATGTCTTTCGCATGGTTTTACCCCGATATTGTCGATTGGCTAGCGGGATTCTAGCACTGCCCTGATCTCGCTGACCTGCTGCTCACTGACAGGGTGGAACTTGCCGAGAGTGCACATGGTACCCGTACCCCAGCGACCCCAGCTCCATGGCCAGCGGCGGTACCACGGATAATTGAACCACTCGGTCACTTCGAAGTGGTCCATGTCGCACATGCGCGACCCCGTGGTCACCCGGACGACCAGCACATCGCCATGACGAAGATCGTTACAGCGCCCCCGAAGTGCATTGATCCAGAGTTTCCCGCGCCGTCCTTCGAATAACATGTGCCTTGTGCCCAGCGGCTTGAAGGTAGTGTATTCGTGGTCGGCAAGGCAGTTTTTGATTTCGCCGTACTCGGTCGGATCCAGCTCGTAGCTGAGAATCTCATCGATATCCGCTTCCGTTGCCTGGCGCCGGGCTTCTGCTTCGGGTGAGGCAGCGCAACCCGGGAAAAGCAGGAATGCGGCCGATGCCGCCACCAGTATGGCGACCCTGAACGTGTTCATTACTCGCTCCTTTGTCACCACACACGATCAAGATAGCATCGGGGCTGCCGCCCGAAAATACGGAATATGTGCAGGCGGCGCCCTTGGCGAAGTCGGACTTGCCGGTCGGGATGCCACGGTGATGGAAATTTTATTGATCAAACACTTACATCTGTTTATTCAAGTAGTTTTTCGGTATTGCCGAGTACCATCAGAGCACTGGGTTGCGTTGGTGGATGTCAGCATTGATCGAGCTCAGGCAACGGTGACAATTGAAGACAGGATGAAGCAGGCGTGAGCGATCCCTACGACCTCGAGCGTTTCGTAGAAGCGCAGCACCGGACTTACGCCGGTGTGCTGGAGCAGCTGAAACGCGCCAGGAAATCCGGCCACTGGATATGGTACGTGTTCCCGCAGATCGCGGGGCTGGGCCGCAGCCACATGTCGCGGCGCTACGCGATCGGGTCGATCGACGAAGCGAGGGCCTATGCGGCGCACGCTGTTCTCGGCCCCCGTCTCGAAGAATGCGTCCGACTGATGCTGGCGATCGAGGGCGAGTCCGCGGAGCAGGTGCTCGGGCCTATCGATGCACTCAAGTTTCGCTCCTGCCTGACGCTCTTCGAGGCGGCATGCCACGACAACGACGTGTTCGTGCAGGCACTGCAGAAGTACTATGACGGTGAGCGCGACGCGCTCACGCTTGACGCCCTTGCGTAAAGTGCTGATTGGCAGTTCAGCGGAAGCGCTCTATCCTCAAGGCGCGATGGCTGACTACACGGAACAGCGCGAATTGATGGTCAGGCACCAGATCGCGAGGCGCGGGATCCGGTCGACACTCGTGCTGGACGCAATGCGCCGGGTCCCCCGCGAGGAATTCCTGCCGCCCAGGCAGGGTCTTTTCGCCTACGACGACGGGCCATTGCCGATCGGCGAGGGGCAGACGATCTCGCAGCCTTACATCGTGGCTTACATGGCCGACGGCCTCGACCTCAAAGGTGGCGAAAAGGTCCTCGAGATCGGCACCGGCTCGGGCTACGCGGCGGCCGTGCTCGCAGAGGTCGCCGCCGAGGTCTATACCGTCGAGCGCATCGCGCAGCTGGCAAACATGGCACGGCAAACCCTCACGAGGCTCGACTATACGAACGTGCACGTACGCTGTGGCGACGGCACGCTCGGCTGGCCGGAGGAGTCGCCGTTCGATGGGATCATCGTCTCCGCCGGAGCGCCGGATGTACCGGAGTCGCTGAAGCACCAGCTCAGGATCGGTGCGCACATGGTGCTGCCGGTCGGCACCGGCAAGTCTTACCAGCAACTGGACCTGGTCACCCGGGTTGAGGAAAACGAGTGGGCCGTCGAGGACATGATCGGGGTGCGATTCGTGCCGCTGGTCGGCGAGCAGGGCTGGTCCTCCGAACGCGAGTCATTCCGCAACTCGTTCTTCTGATCAATGCGCCATTAATCGCGAAGCTGCGATGTACATGAGCAGCGCGAGGACGATCACGACGCCGAAGCCGAATTCGATGGCCAGCAAGGTTGCGAGCACGGCGCTAACGACCGATGCAAACCCGTTGATGCCCCATGCCCACGGAACGAACGCCGGGGCGCGCTCCGCGGTGAAGCTGAGGCCCAGCGGGAACGGTATCCCCATACCGGCGGCGAGCGGCGCAATCAGCAGGAAGGCCACGCCTACCCTGACCGGATCCGGATAGCCGATGAACCGATCGAAGATCCACGGAAGCAGAGCGACGTAGGCGAGCGACAGGATCGCTATGTACAGCGCCGCCACACCGACCGGCGACCACCCGCGCTCGCGGACCCGGCGCGCATATCCTGCCGAGCACGCACTGCCGATACCGGCGAAGACAAGGAAGCCACAGAGTACGACCGCCACGGCGTACAAGGGATGACTGAGGAACAGGATGAACTTCTGGATGAACGCCATCTCGACGAACAGGAACGCAAGACCCAGCAGCAGGAAATAGCTGCCCATGCGTTTCGCAGTGCCTGGTGGCCAGTCGCGGGGAGCCGTCGACAACGGCAGCAGGACCAGAGCCGCGCCGGCGAGTAGCGCCTGCACCAGCGTGGCGACGAGGACCAGGTAACCCCACTCGATCAGGCCGGCGCCACCGACGCGCCGCAAGGCAAACACTTCGGGCAGGGTGCGCCACTTGAAGAAGTGAAAGAAGTAGGGACGATCGTCGGTCGCCGGTGCGATGTAGAACTTGTACCGGTCGGCAAAGACTTGCGCGTCGGCACCGAGCAGTGCCGTCGCGGCCTCGTATAGGTAAGGTCGCTCGAGCACATTGAATCGGTTCGTCTCCGCCTCGCGGATTCCCGGCAACCAGGCGGTGTCGAAGGAACGGGAGCGGGCGAATTCGCGGATCGCCGCAAGCTGTTGTCGCGTGATTGGCTCTCTTGTTATCAGCAGGGTCGTTGTATTCCAGCTGCGAATCAGCGCGAGGTGAGCGCCGGGCTCTTCGACGCCAAGGTCGGCCAGCGCCGCGGCCGCCGTGGCAACGAGCTTCACGCTGTCCCGCGGCGGCAATTTCAGCCATCGCGTTATCGCGACGACTCCGCGGGAAGCCGTAACCCCGAGGTAGGCCCGCATCGCCTCAACCGTGTAGATGTAGCTTTCGTTGAGTGCCTGCACGCCGGCACCCGAGGCACCGAAGGAGTCCAGCAGGCCGATGTGGACGAGATCGTAGCCCGCATCGCTCTGCGCCACGAAGCCACGGGCTTCCTTCGTGTGCAGCCGGACACGCGGGTGATCGTACAGGTTGCCGGCGAAACCGGCATAGGTCTCGGTGACCAGTCGGCTGACCTGCGGGTTGAGCTCCACCGCGTCGA
>JAAUXZ010102578.1_pt1 | contig 11739 bp, 12 predicted proteins | sample 7278131 | NCBI WGS metagenome assembly JAAUXZ01 (sample SAMN14350119, study PRJNA611818) | marine sediment metagenome | isolation source: surface marine sediment (3m) | place: French Polynesia: Moorea | collected 2018-08
CATGCCAAGGTCGAACTGAATGGCACCTTCTTCGAGAAAGAAATGAAACTGGCCGACCTCATCAACCTGCAGGCCGGAGATATCATTCCGATCGATATGCCGGAGCAGGTGACCTTATCCACCGATGACATGCCATTGATGCGTGGTCAGTACGGTGAGCACATGGGTAACGTGGCGGTGAAGATAGATCAGATCGTCGAGCTGGTCGACGCTGATGATGAAGCGCTGAAAAATTTACAACTGACGATGAATAAAAAGGCTGGCTGACAGCCTGGTTAGCAGATTAAGCATTGTTGCAGGACCGGAGATAAAAAATGAGTGAAGTTACAGAACAAGCCGAAGATCAGAACGCAATGGCTGATGACTGGGCAGCCGCAATGGAAGAGCAGGCGGTCGCAGAACAGGATGTTGCCAAGGTACAGGCCCAGGCGTTGAATGAATCACCGATAGAAGGTGAGGTGAAACTCGATGTGGTGCTCGATATCCCGGTCACCATTGCGATGGAAATTGGCCGCACCAGGATCAGCATCCGTAACCTGCTGCAGCTGAACCAGGGCTCGATCGTCGAACTCGACCGCCTGGCCGGAGAACCGATGGATGTACTGGTCAATGGCACCCTGGTCGCCCATGGTGAAGTGGTTGTCGTCAACGAGAAATTCGGCATACGTTTAACCGACGTAATCAGTCCCGCAGATCGTATTAAGAATCTTAAATAGCCAGGTTACAGCAACATGAAATTATGGCTATTCACTCTGACCCTATTTAGCGGTTCATTGCTGGCGAACGAGGCAGAGAATAATATCCCCGGCGTCGATCCGCTGTCATCCGGCTATCTAGTGAAACTCACCCTGGGGCTGGTCGGTATCGTGCTGTTGATCTTCGCCCTGGGCTGGGTGATGAAAAAAATGCAGTTGACCCAGTTTTCCCAGAACGGCCTGATCCAGATCGTTTCCGCGATCTCGGTCGGACATCGCGACCGAATTGCGTTGATTCAGGTCGGTGATGAACAAGTCCTGGTCGGCCTGACCCCCGGACGTATCCACACCCTGCATACCCTCAAGTCACCGGTGGCTATTACCGCCCCGGCGGTGGCTGGCACGGCGACTTTTAGTGACAAATTCAAGCAGGTATTACAGCAGGAGAAGAGAAAATGAAACTACAAGGTCTGCTATTGCTGTTGATTCCGTTTATTAGCCTGTCGGCGGAGGCACAATCCCTGGGGATACCGGCCCTGAACATCAGTGGCGGTGCGGACGACGGCCAGACCTACAGTGTCACCCTGGAAGTACTGGCGCTGATGACGGTGCTGACCCTGCTGCCGGCAATCCTGCTGATGATGACCTCGTTTACCCGAATCATCATCGTGCTGGCGATCCTGCGCCAGGCCATAGGTACCGTTTCGACCCCGTCCAACCAGGTCATTTTGGGCCTGGCGCTGTTTCTGACCCTGTTCATCATGACCCCGGTTCTGCAACAGGTTAACGAGCAGGCCCTGCAACCCTACATGCAGGAGCAGGTTTCCGCGTTCGAGGCATTGGAGAGAGCGACCCAACCGTTCAAGACTTTCATGCTGGCGCAGACCCGGGAAACCGATATCCAGATGTTCGCCGATATCGCCGGGGTCGAGTCGATCGAGTCGCCGCAGGCCACTCCACTCAGGCTATTACTGCCGGCGTTTGTGACCAGTGAGTTGAAAACCGCGTTCCAGATCGGCTTTCTCATTTTCATCCCGTTCGTGATCATCGACCTGGTAGTGGCCAGCGTGCTGATGTCGATGGGTATGATGATGCTGTCTCCGCTGATTATCTCTTTACCGTTCAAGTTGATGTTGTTCGTGCTGGTTGACGGCTGGTCGCTGATCATGGGCACCCTGGCATCAAGTTTCCTGGTGAGCTAACCATGACGCCGGATAACATTATCGATATCTCGCAACAGGCGTTGTATGTCATCACCATGCTGGCGGCACCGATGCTGATATCGGCCCTGGCCATCGGCCTGTTGATCGGGATGTTCCAGGCTGCGACCCAGATCAACGAGATGACCCTGAGCTTCATCCCCAAACTGCTGATCCTGGTGGTGTCGATCATGATCGCCGGCCCGTGGATGCTCGAGTTGATCCTCAATTACACCCGGCGCCTGTTTATCAGTATCCCAACTCTCATCGGCTAGGTTTTGTAATGCTCGAGTTCAGCGCCGCCCAAGCCACCGCCTTTGTCGGTTCCCTGTTATGGCCGTTTATGCGCATCGGGGCGATGTTGATGGCGATTCCGATCATCGGTACCCGCCTGGTATCGGTCCGGGTCAGGGTGGCGACCGCAATCTTGATCACCTTCCTGGTCATGCCCCTGCTACCGCCGATGCCGGAGGTGGACCCGCTGACCCTGGCGGGCCTGACGGTGACTGTGCAACAGGTCCTGATTGGCCTGGCGATGGGGTTTACCCTGCAGATGGTGATGGCGGCCCTGACCATCGCCGGTGAGGCCATCGCCATGAGCATGGGCCTTGGCTTCGCCTCGATGGTCGATCCACAGAATGGGGTCAATGTGCCGGTATTGTCACAGTTCTTTCTGATCATGGGTACCCTGCTGTTCCTGGCCCTGGGCGGCCACCTGATGATCATCCAGTTGGTGGTCAGCAGTTTCCAGACCCTGCCGGTGGGCGAGAGCGGGTTACAACGTGAAAGCTTCATGACCCTGCTCAGTTTCGCCAGCCAGATGTTTATCGGTGCGGTCTGGGTCGCGTTACCGGCGCTGATCTCGATCCTGGTCATCACTCTGGCGATGGGGGTGATGACCCGTGCGGCGCCGCAATTGAATATATTCTCCGTGGGTTTCCCGGTCACCATGTTGATGGGCTTCATCATCCTGATGTTGATCATGCCCACCGTGTTACCGCGGTTTAATCAACTTCTGCTGCAGGGAATGCAGGTTAGCCAGACTATCGGGGGCCTGTGATGGCCGAACACGACACCAGTCAGGAGAAAACGGAACAACCCACCCCGAAAAAATTACGCGAAGCCAAACAGCAGGGGCAGATCCCGCGCTCTCGCGAACTCAACAGCATGAGTATCATGGTCATCGGCGCCTCCGGCCTGTTGCTGTTCGGCGCCTTCATGCTGAAAAGCCTGAGCCAGATGATGTCCACCGGCTTTTCCCTGACCCGGGCCGAGATTCTGGACAAGCAGACCCTGTTCCTGCGTTTTGAGCAGGCGTTCTGGGATGCCCTGGCCGGGATTACCCCGTTTCTGGCCCTGATGACGATCGTCGCGATCCTGACCCCGTTGCTGCTCGGGGGCTGGGCCTTTAGCGTCGAGCAGATCGCCTTCAAGCCGGATCGCCTGAACCCGATCTCCGGCCTGAAACGGATTTTTTCCGCCAAAGGCCTGATGGAACTGGTCAAGGCGATGGCGAAGTTTATCCTGGTGTCGGTGATTGCGGTGGCGTTCCTGTGGTCACAGGCGGACACTTTCCTCAACCTGGGCAACGAGCCATTTATCCAGGGCCTGACCCATGCGGCCTGGCTGTTTGGATTCAGTTTCCTGGTGATGTCTCTGGCGCTGGTGCTGATTGCCGCGATCGATGTGCCGTTCCAGATCTGGGATCACAGCCAGAAATTGAAGATGACCCTGCAGGAAGTTAGGGACGAAATGAAAGAGACCGAGGGCCGTCCCGAGGTCAAATCCAAGGTGCGGGCATTGCAGCAGGAAATGGCCCAACGCCGCATGATGGAGGATGTGCCCTCCGCCGATGTCATCATCACCAACCCGACCCACTACGCGGTGGCGTTGAAATATGACCCGGACAGCATGGCGGTGCCGGTGATCGTCGCCATGGGCAAGGATCTGATCGCGTTCAAGATTCGCGAAATCGGTATCGAGTCCGGGGTCGAGATTTTCGAGGCACCGCCACTGGCGCGTGCCCTGTTTGCCCATGGCAAGCTGGGACAGGAAATTCCGGGCCAGCTGTATTACGCCGTGGCCCAGGTGCTGGCCTTTGTCTTCCAGCTACAGCAGGCGCGCCAACACGGTTTTGATTTACCGGATCGCCCCGATCCCTACATCCCCACCGATGAGCAGGTATAAGCATGAATAACACCAACATAATGCAACAGGTCAAAGGTTTCAGTACCCAGGGGCTGGGCGCGCCATTGATCGTCATCATGATGCTGGCGATGGTGGTCATCCCGTTGCCACCGATGGCGCTGGATATGTTGTTCACCTTCAATATCGCCTTCGCCCTGATCGTGGTGCTGGTGACCGTTTATTCGCTGCGGCCGCTGGATTTCACCGTGTTTCCGACTATCCTGCTGGTGGCCACCCTGTTGCGCCTGGCCCTGAACATTGCTTCGACCCGGGTGGTGTTGCTCGAGGGGCACACCGGTACCGCGGCAGCGGGCAAGGTCATCGAGGCCTTCGGTGAATTTGTCATCGGTGGCAACTACGCGGTAGGTCTGGTGGTATTCGCGATCCTGGTCATCATCAACTTCGTCGTCGTCACCAAGGGTGCCGGTCGCGTATCGGAAGTCAGTGCACGCTTCACCCTGGATGCGATGCCCGGCAAACAGATGGCGATCGATGCCGACCTCAATGCCGGTTTGTGTACCCAGGAAGAGGCCCGTCAGCGCCGCACCGAGGTTGCCCAGGAAGCCGATTTCTACGGGTCGATGGATGGTGCCAGTAAGTTCGTCCGCGGTGACGCGGTCGCCGGTATCCTGATCCTGTTCATCAATATCATCGGTGGCCTGGCCATCGGTATTCTGCAGCACGACATGGCGGCAGCCGATGCGATGCATAATTACACCCTGCTGACGATCGGTGATGGCCTGGTCGCCCAGATCCCATCGCTGGTGCTGTCCACCGCGACCGCGATTATCGTCACCCGGGTATCCGCCTCGCAGGAAATGCGTAACCAGGTGTTCACCCAGATGTTCCAGGACCCGCGGGCGCTGGTGGTCACCGCAGTGATCCTGGCGGTGTTGGGCATGATCCCCGGCATGCCCAATTTTGCCTTCCTGACCCTGGCCGCGATCTCGGCCGCTACCGCTTTTGCCCTGAGCAAGCGCCAGCAGCAGGTGGTTGCAGCAGAAGTCGAGACGGCCCCGGAAGTCGAGGTGCAACCGGAACAACGAGAACTGAGCTGGGATGATGTGAAGACCGTCGACATGATCGGTCTCGAGGTCGGTTACGGCCTGATCCCGCTGGTCGATGCCCGCCAGGGTGGCGAATTGATGAACCGGATCAAGGGAGTACGCAAGAAACTATCGCATGAACTGGGCTTCCTGGTGCAGTCGGTGCATATTCGCGACAACCTCGATCTGCCGCCCAACAGCTACCGGCTGAGCCTGCTCGGGGTGCCGATGGGTGAAGCCGAGGTGGTGCCGGGCAAGGACCTGGCGATCAATCCGGGTAGCGTCTACGGCGAGATTGACGGGGTCGAAACCAAGGATCCGGCCTTCGGCCTCGATGCCAAGTGGATCGATCCGGCGCAGCGAGATCATGCGCAGACCCTGGGTTATACCGTGGTCGATTGCTCGACCGTGATCGCCACACACTTGAGCCAGATGCTGCAGGAAAATGCGCATGAATTGATCGGGCACGAGGAAGTGCAGGAACTGATGGAGGTACTCAAACGCAGTTCCCCCAAGCTGGTGGAAAACCTGACCCCGAAGCCGCTGCCCCTCAGTGTTATCGCCAAGGTCATGCAGAACCTGCTGCAGGAACAGGTGTCGATCCGTGATCTGCGCACGATCGCCGAAACATTGGCAGATCAGGGCCAGCACAGTCAAGATGCCGGCGTATTGACGGCACTGGCACGGGTTGCCCTGGGTCGGCAGATCATCCAGGGCATCTATGGAATGGCTTCAGAGCTGGCTGTCATGACCCTTCACCCATCATTGGAACAGATTTTGCAACAATCCGCTCAGGGAAAAGATGGGCAGATGATGGCGTTTGAGCCGGGACTTGCCCAGATGATGCATAACTCGATCAAGGAGAGTACGCAAAACCAGTTGGCCAAGGGTGAACCGGCGGTGCTCCTGGTAGCGCAAAACCTGCGGCCATTCCTGGCCCGCATGTTGCGCCACAGCATCCAGGGATTGAACGTGTTGAGTTATGACGAAATCCCGGAAGACAAGCAGATTAAGGTGATTGCGAGTGTTGGCAATCCGGGGCAAAACGAGCCGATGGTTCCCAGCCCTCAAAATTAAGCCCTTGAACAGGTGAAGTCATGAAAATAAAGCGAACATATGCGGCGACGATGCGCGAGGCACTGGCCCAGGTAAAAAGAGAGCAGGGTGCCGATGCCATCATTCTGGGCAACAAGAAAGTCCCGGGAGGAGTGGAGATTTTATCCGCGATCGATTTCGATCATCACGCGATGGATGACTTTGCGCCTGAATCACAGTTTTCTCCACCAGCGCCGCTGTCTGCGGCCGTCGAACCGGCGCCGCAAACCGCCAACAGGGCAGACAGCCTGCCGATTCCGGAATTTGCCCTGGACCCCAATCACCAGCAGCGCAAGGAACCGGTGCTGGGTTTTTCCGCCGCGACCAAAGCCGCCAGCAAACCGGCCGAGGCGCAACAGCCTAAGGTCAAAGCCAAAGTTGCCAGGCCGGCCAAAGCCAGCAAAAAGCCGGTTAAAAAATCGCCTGCCGCATCAGCCGTGGCCAGCAAGGGCACTTTGCCGGTTGAAGAAGAAGCGCTGTCACGCCAGCAGGCGGATAAGTTACTCAGCAGTCTGCGCAGTAACCAGTTTACCGATTATCCATCGACGGCCGGGGCCAAGCCGGTGATCGACGAGGTCAAGGGCGAGCTGAAGAATTTGCGCGATCTGATGGAAACCTCGCTCAACGTGCTGGAATGGGACCGCTACAACCAGCGTCACCCGGTACGCTCGGTGTTACTGAACCTGTTGACCGAGCTGGGTCTCGGTGCCGATGTCTGCGAATTGATCATGAGCCACCTGGGTCAGCTTGACTCTGACCCGCATAAAGTCTGGCAACAGACCCTGGGCCTGTTGGCGCGGGCGCTGCCGATTCGCAATGCCGGTGTGTTGAGCCGGGGTGGGCGTATCGCCCTGGTCGGCTCCACCGGAGTCGGCAAGACCACGACGATCGCCAAGCTGGCTGCCCGCTTCGCCCACAACCACGGCAAGCGCTCGGTGGCGCTGATCACCACCGATAATTTTCGCATCGGTGCGCATGAACAGTTACAGCAGTTCGCACGGATGCTGGAAATTCCATTGCTGACCGCGAAAAACGGTGATGAATTAGGCGATCGCCTGCACATGCTGGAGGATAAGAAACTGGTCCTGATCGATACCGCGGGTATGAGTCAGACCGATGTCCGGCTGTCAGAGCAGTTTCATAACCTGCAGCATGGTTCGCCGGAAATCCAGCCCTACCTGGTGTTGTCGGCGAATACCCAGCTGGCAGCCCTCAACGAGACGATCAAGAATTTTGGCAAGGTCAAGCTGGCCGGTGCCATCGTTACCAAGCTCGATGAATCGGCCAGCCTGGGTGGCATTATGACCGCGGCGATTCGTTACAAGCTGCCTTTGACCTATTGCGGCACCGGGCAAAGAGTGCCGGAAGACCTGAAGTCGATTAAGAGTCATCAGCTGGTCAGCCGGGCGGTGGCATTGATGCAGAAATATGCCGAGCAAGTCGACAAGGAAACCATGGCATTTCGCTACAACCATATCATCAGTCGCTAACCCGGCAACAACAACAGAACAAGAGAATTATTTATGGACCAGGCGCAAGGCATAAGACAAATGAAAGACCACAAACCCGTGCAGGTGATCGCGGTCACCAGTGGCAAGGGCGGGGTCGGCAAAAGCAATATCACGATTAATCTGGCGGTGTCGCTGGCCCAGCAGGGGCAGCAGGTACTGGTCATGGATGCCGATCTTGGCCTGGCCAATCTGGATGTGCTGCTGGGCCTGGCGCCGCGGTATAACATGTCGCATGTATTAAGTGGTGAATGCAGTCTGGAAGACATCATGGTCGACGGCCCGGCCGGAATCAAGATCATACCCGCTTCTTCCGGCGTGCGCAGCATGGCCGACCTGTCGGCGGCGGAAAACGCCGGCATCATCCAGGCCTTCTCCGAATTAACCATCCCGGTGGACACCCTGTTGATCGACACCGCGGCCGGGGTCAACGAGTCCGTGGTCAGCTTCGTGCGCGCGGCGCGCGAGGTAATTGTCGTGGTCTGTGATGAACCGGCATCGATCACCGATGCCTATGCGATGATCAAGGTCATGAACCGCGATTTCGATGTTCAGCGCTTCCACGTATTAGCCAACCAGGCGCACAGTATTCAGCAGGGACGAGAATTATATTCAAAATTAGCCAGAGTGGCCGATAAGTACCTGGACGTGACGTTGGATTTTATTGGATCCATCCCCTTTGACGACTATTTGAAGAAAGCGGTACAGAAACAGAAGTGTGTAATCGAGACCTACCCGCGCAGCCCGGCATCGATGGCGCTACGCAAGATAGCGCAGAAGACCCAGAACTGGCCTACTCCGAGCTCGATCGAGGGTCACCTGGAGTTCTTTATCGAGAGGTTGATCACTTACAGTGGTCAGAGCGAGGAGCTGAGGCTATGAATGGACATGCCATGTATGCCGAGGTTCAGAACTACGGCGAGGACAATATCGTCACCCGTCACGCTGCGCTGGTCAAACGTATCGCTTTCCACCTGATCAACCGGATGCCGGAAACGGTGCAGGTCGATGACCTGATCCAGGCCGGGATGCTGGGTCTGCTGGAAGCTTCCAGCCATTTCGACGCCAGCCAGGGCGCCAGTTTTGAAACCTATGCCGGGATCCGTATCCGTGGCGCGATGATCGACGAGATCCGTAAGCTGGACTGGACCCCGCGCTCGGTGCATCGCAAGTATCGTGCGGTCACCGAGGCCATCCGCAAGCTGGAACACCAGAAAGGCAGCGATCCGACCGATAGCGAAATCGCCGAGGAAATGGGCATCAGCTTGTCGGAATACCACCAGATCCTGGTGGATTCGAGTTCGGCGCGCATCTTCAGCATGGATGCGATAGAGGATGATCATGGTGACTACCAGATGCCGCAGTCCAATGAACAGACCCCGCTGGATTCACTCAGTGAAAATGAATACCAGCGCAACCTGGTGGAAAGTATTAAAGGTCTGCCGGAGCGCGAGCGCCTGGTGATGTCGCTGTATTACGATGATGAGCTGAATTTCAGGGAGATCGGTCGGGTGCTCGAAGTCAGTGAGTCACGCGTGTGCCAGATCCACGGCCAGGCCATGCTGCGGCTGCAATCCAAGATGTCGGATTGGCACCGGGAAGAATAATCCCGCCAAGCCGATTGCGGGCCTGTCAGCCGGGACAATCGGTCACTGGTCAGCAGCGGCAAGCATGAACACTTAAGCTTTAAAGTTTTGAATATTCTGCCGATAACCCGGGGTACACAGTTAGGCGTATACCTTGATGCAATTGTGGAGGTTGCATGAACAAAGAAATGAATATCCTGATCGTTGATGATTTTTCGACCATGCGGCGAATCGTCAAAAACCTGTTGCACGATCTTGGATTTAGTAATACCTCGGAAGCGGATGACGGCCAGACCGCGTTACCGATGTTGAAAACCGGTAAGTTTGATTTCCTGGTCACCGACTGGAACATGCCGGGCATGGATGGATTGACCCTGCTGAAAAAGGTCCGTGAAGACGATGCCCTGAAAGACATGCCGGTATTGATGGTCACGGCCGAGGCCAAGCGTGAACAGATCGTGGTGGCCGCGCAGGCCGGGGTTAACGGCTATATCGTCAAACCTTTTACCGCTGCTACCCTGAAGGAAAAGATCGATAAGATATTCGAGAGGGTAGGTGGATGAGCGACGCGGAAACCGCCAGCTACCTGACCGAAGAATATATCAACCGCCTCAAGGAACTGACCGAGGCCCTGGGTGCCGGCGAAAACCAGGTTGCTGATCAGCTGATCGGTGAACTGACCACTCTACGCGAATCCTCGCTGTTCCAGGAACTGGGCAAACTGACCCGCGAAATCCACGAATCCATCAACGCTTTCCAGGCCGATGCCAGAATCGTCGAACTGGCCCAGGAAGATATTCCCGATGCCAAGGAAAGACTCAATTACATCATTACCAAGACCGACGAGGCCGCCCATCGGACGATGGAAGGCACCGAGGCGGTGCTGGAAATGGTTGAAGTATTCAATCACAAGGCGGATGACATCCAGCAACAATGGCAGAAGTTCAGAACCTCGGCGATGTCGAAACAGGATTTTCTGGCCATGAGCGATGATATCGACCGCTTCTTATCTTCGGTTTCAGAGGATAGCGATAAAGTTAAAGCCAAAATGACCGATATCATGATGGCACAGGATTACCAGGATCTCACCGGTCAGATGATCAAGCAGGTGATCACGATGGTGCAGGAAGTCGAGGAAAAGCTGGTCAGGTTGGTGGCCATCTCGGGTGCCAGTCTCGGTGAGAGTCAGAAAAAAGCGGATGACGGCGCCACGGCGCATGGTCCGCAATTACCCAATGCGGACAAGCAGGAGGTCGCCACCAGTCAGAATGAGGTGGACGATTTACTGGCCAGCCTGGGGTTTTAGCTAAGAAAACGGGTTACGACCATGGCGATAGATCTGGAAGATGACATTTTACAGGACTTTCTGGTTGAGGCCGGGGAGATCCTCGAATCGCTGAGTGAGCAATTGGTCGACCTGGAGCAATCTCCGGACGATTCCGACCTGTTGAATTCCATATTTCGCGGCTTTCATACGATCAAGGGTGGCGGCAGCTTCCTGTCGTTGACCAATCTGGTCGATGTCTGTCACAAGGCCGAGGATGTGTTCAACCTGCTGCGCAACAACGAATTATCACTGAATGCAGACATGATGGATGCATTCCTGCGGGTGCTGGATGAAGTCAACGATATGTTCGAACAGATCAAATCCGGTGAGGATCCCTCGGCCGCGGAGCCTGGATTGATCGCTGAATTAGTTGCAATGCAAGATCCGGATGCCGCCGCGGCGTCCGAGCCAGCGGAATCAGCACAAGCGGAACCGGCCAGTGAGGCGGAAGTCGCTGCGAAGGCCAGCGACGAGGCGGAAGATGCCGAGATAGAACAAGTGGTGGATGACGCCGCGGCTGCCGCTGCCGCCGAGGATTTCGTATCCGGTAAGGATGAGATTACCGACGAAGAATTCGAATCCCTGCTCGACGCCCTGCATGGAACCGGCGGTAAGCCGCAGGCAGTAACAGGATCATCAACAGAAGACAAAGCACCCGCGCCAGCAGACGCCGCCGGGTCGGAAGAAATCACCGATGATGAATTCGAGGCCCTGCTGGATGAATTACACGGTGAGGGTGCAGGACCAACATCAGCTAACGATGCCGCTGCCGAAACTGGCGCTAGTGAAACACAACAGGGCGATGGCGAGCATATCAGCGATGACGAGTTCGATGCATTGCTCGATCAATTACACGGCAAGGGCAAGGGGCCTACCGCGGCCGCGGGCGACAAGCCCGAGCAGCCATCATCCCCGGCGGCGAGTGATAAAGCCCCACCCGCAAAGGCCAAGCCGGCAGCGAAAAAAGCGGCAGCTAAAAAACCGACAGCCAAGACCGCGACTAAACCGGCTGCAGCTGCGAAAAAAGAAGCCTCCGTATCCAAGGGCGATACCACGGTCCGCGTGGATACCTCGCGCCTGGACGATATCATGAACC
>JAAUXZ010157173.1_pt1 | contig 11739 bp, 7 predicted proteins | sample 7278131 | NCBI WGS metagenome assembly JAAUXZ01 (sample SAMN14350119, study PRJNA611818) | marine sediment metagenome | isolation source: surface marine sediment (3m) | place: French Polynesia: Moorea | collected 2018-08
AGACCCGCCATTGACGGTCAGGATCTCCGTTCTCGTCTTGCGCGGACTGCGAGAGCGGCATCAGCAGCGCGAGGGAACCACCTGCCATACGCAGCAGGAATCGCCGCCGAGATAGCGTTTCCTGACGCCAGGTATCGATGAAGCGATTAAATCCTGATTCTTCTGTGGGTTTGCGAACTGGCATGCAAAATAGACTACGATGTGATATTAAGGTTCGCAAGCGGATGTCATACCGCAAATTCGAATGAATTTTTACCACAACAATATTGTCTATTCGCAGACAGAATAACTTCAATGGAGAATCCAATATGTTTCGTACCCTAGTTTCCCGCTCGCTAACCAGCAGCGCTGCGGTCACTCTGATTGCCCTGGCCCTGAGCAGCGGCAACGCCTTCGCCTGCAAGAACAACCCCTTCAAATCCGCACAGATCGAAGACGACAACCTGCCGCTGATCGCCTCCAACGAGACCGGCAAGTGTGGCGGTGACATGGGCAAAGAGGGCAAGCCTGGTGAAGCCATGCAGTGTGGCGACGGCAAATGCGGAGGCAATATGTCTACCAGCGGTAAACCTGCTGCCGAAGGCGATACAGAAGGCAAGAAGTGCGGTGGTGACATGTCCAAAGAGGGCAAGCCAAGCGGTTCCTCCATGCAGTGCGGTGCGGGTAAGTGCGGCGGTAACTGATCAACAACCCGGAATTCGTTTCCACATTTTGGTGTGACAGCCATGCAACGGCGGAATCAACAACAGCCCGTTAGGATCAGGCATCAGTGCTGGATCCTATCGCTGTTGTTGTTACTCGCGCCGCTGATCAGCCTGGCTCAATGGGCGCCCGAAGCAACCGGCCTGAACATGGATGATATGGAACCCCCTTGTCACCAGACTGAGATGACCCTGCCGGACCAGCAATGCAATCACTGCAGCGGTCTCGACGGCATCTTGGCCTGTGATTGCTGCCAAGGCGCCGTGTCACCGAGTCTGACCATGGAACAGACCCGAGTCGTTCACATCCCCTCTCACAGTGAGTTGAATCTGCAAGTCTACACGCGGAATCGCCCCAACCCTCCACCCGGCTCCCTCTACCGCCCTCCGATACAAAACCTGATCTGACCCGTTGGTTTGCCATGGCCTAGCGGTACATGGCTTAACGTCAATTCAGGAGCTGTCATCATGACCCTCAATCCATTCGCCCGGCCCGGCCGGACCCTGCTCTGTTTGAGCCTGCTAGTGATTCTGAGCGCCTGCGGCAAAGAAGCGCCCAGTCCCGAACCCTCGGAGCCCTTCGCGGAGGCCCTGGCCGACACACCGGAGGAGCATGCCCGTAAGCATCTCGATCCCAGGTATGTCTGTCCCATGCACCCGCAGATCTTCAAGGACGAGCCGGGGAGCTGCCCCATCTGCGGTATGAACCTGGTGGCCAAACGGATCGAGGCCCCGGATGCGGCCCGACCCGAGGTCCAGGTGCCCTCTGCAGTCATGCAAAGCATGGGTATCCGCACCGCACGGGCGAAGCGTGACACTCTCTGGAAATACATCCAGACCGTCGGGCGGGTGGACTATGACGAGACCCGTCTGGTGCATGTGCATCCGCGCACCGAGGGTTGGATCGAGCGCCTCAAGTTGCGTGCCGAGGGCGATCCGGTGAAACGCGGCGAGCTGCTGGGGCAGCTCTACTCCCCAGAGATCCTCAGCGCCCAGGTGGATTTTCTCATCGCTCTGGACCAAAAGAGCGGCCAGCACAACCTCGAAAAGGCACGTAACCGTCTGCGACTGTTGGGGGTCACCGAGGGCACTATCAGCCGCATTCAACAGAACCGGCAGAGCCAGAACACCATCCCGATTTATGCCCCAGCCAAGGGTGTGATGACCCAGCTACAGGCGCGGGAGGGCATGTATGTGAAACCGGAGATGGAGATCTTCACCATCGTCGACCCTTCGGTGATGTGGGTGCTGGTGGACGTCTTCGAATACCAGATCGACTGGCTGCGGGAGGGCCTGACCACCGAGATGCGGGTCCCCGCCTACCCCGGTCGCACCTGGGAGGGTAAGGTCGACTACATCTATCCGGACCTGGATCCCCAGGCCCGTACCCTGCGGGTGCGCCTGGCCTTCACCAACCCGGACGGAAAGCTCAAAGCCAACATGTTCGCCGAGGTGGTGATCTACGGCGGACCCAAGCACGACGTGCTGCAGATCCCGGTGGACGCCCTGATTGAGACCGGGGAACGCGCCAGTGTGATCAAGGCCCTGGGTGGTGGGCGCTTTCAGCCGGTAGATGTGGTGAAGGGGACGATGCGCGCCGGTCGAGTGGAGATCCTCGAGGGTCTCGAGGAAGGGGACAAGATAGTGGTCTCCGGGCAGTTCCTGATCGACTCGGAATCCAGCCTGCAAGCCAGTTTCCGGCGCATGGAGGAATAAACCATGTTGAAGCAGCTGATTGCCTGGTCGGTGCACAATCGCTTCCTGGTGCTAATCGCCACCCTGGTGGTCACCGGCTGGGGTTGGGTCTCCCTGCACAAGACACCACTGGATGCCATCCCCGACCTGTCAGACGTGCAGGTGATCATCCGCACCAGTTTCCCCGGCCAGTCGCCCCGGGTAGTGGAGGAACAGGTCACCTTTCCCATCACCACCACCATGCTCTCGGTGCCCGGAGCGCAGGTAGTACGCGGGTACTCCTTCTTCGGCGATTCCTTTGTATACGTGATTTTTAAGGACGGCACCGATCTCTACTGGGCGCGAGCCCGGGTCCTGGAATACCTGAATCAGGCCAGCTCGATCCTGCCGGAAGGGGTCCAGCCCAACCTGGGGCCGGACGCCACCGGGGTCGGCTGGGTCTACAGCTATGCCCTGGTGGATCGCACGGGTCAACATGACCTGGCCCAGCTCAGGAGCCTGCAGGACTGGTTTCTCAAATTCGAGCTGCAAACCGTCCCTGGGGTCTCAGAGGTGGCCACGGTAGGCGGCATGGTGCGACAGTACCAGGTGGTGGTGGACCCGGAGAAGCTGCGTGCCTACGGCATCTCGCTGCAGAAGGTCTCCAGTGCGATCCGCAACGCCAACCAGGAGGTGGGCGCATCGGTGATCGAGCTGGCGGAGGCGGAATACATGCTGCGCAGCCGGGGTTATCTGAAGAGCATCGAGGACCTGCAGGCGATCACCATCGACGTGACCTCCCAAGGTACCCCGGTCTTGCTCCGGGACCTGGCGCGCATTCAGGTGGGCCCGGAGATGCGCCGGGTGGTGGCGGACCTGGACGGCGAAGGGGAGATCACCGGCGGCATCGTGGTGATGCGCTACGGAGAGAACGCCCTGGCCACGATCCAACAGGTCAAGGCCAAACTCGAGTCCCTCAAACAGGGTCTGCCGGCGGGCGTGGAGATCGTCGAGACCTACGACCGCTCCGCGTTGATCGAACGAGCGGTGGACAACCTGCAGGAAAAGCTGATCGAGGAGTTTGTGGTGGTGGCCCTGGTCTGCCTGGTGTTCCTGTTTCATCTGCGCTCCGCTTTCGTGGCCATCGTCACCCTGCCCCTCGGGGTGCTGGCCTCCTTCATCGTGATGCAGCAGCAGGGGATCAACGCCAACATCATGTCCCTGGGGGGCATCGCCATCGCCATCGGCGCCATGGTGGACGCCGCCATTGTGATGATCGAGAACGCCCACAAGCACCTGGAGCGCTACAAGCAGGCCTACGGGCACTCACCCACCGGGCTGGAGCACTGGAATACGATGACCAAGGCCGCCGGCGAGGTGGGCCCGGCCCTGTTCTACTCACTGCTGATCATCACCCTGAGCTTCCTGCCGGTGTTCACCCTGGAGGCCCAGGAGGGACGGCTGTTCTCGCCCCTCGCTTTCACCAAGACCTATGCCATGGCCGCCTCCGCGGGGCTCGCCGTCACCCTGGTGCCGGTGCTGATGGGTTATTTCATCCGGGGACGCATCCCGGCGGAGCGGAGCAACCCCCTTAACTGGTTGTTGATCTGGCTGTATCGCCCGTTGCTCAAGGCGGTGATGCGCTGGCCGCGCTGGACCCTGGTCAATGCACTGCTATTGGTGGTCAGCCTGGTGATACCTATCGCCGGCATCACGGGTTTCCTGACGCCGCTGAAATGGCCCTTCCAAGTCGTCGAGGGGATCACCGGCGAGCCGCAAGCGGCCATCCAGCAGATTGAGGCGACCCAGCGAGACTGGTCGAAGCACTGGCGCAGATACTTTTCCGGGCTACCCTGGCTGGCGCGCTTCGCCGACGGTCTGGGTTCGGAATTCATGCCGGAGCTGGACGAAGGGGACCTGATGTACATGCCCACCACCCTGCCCGGGCTCTCCATCGGCAAGGCCCAGGAGCTGTTGCAACAGACCGACCGGCTGATCAAGACACTCCCTGAGGTGAAACAGGTGTTCGGCAAGGTGGGCCGGGCCGACACCGCCACCGATCCGGCGCCCCTGACCATGATCGAGACGCTGATCCAACTCAAGCCTAAGGATCAGTGGCGGTCTGGCATGACCACTCAGAAGCTGATACGGGAATTGGACAGCACAGTGAATTTCCCTGGCGTGACCAACGCCTGGGTAATGCCGATCAAGACCCGCATCGACATGCTCGCCACCGGGATCAAGACCCCGGTGGGGATCAAGGTCTCCGGCCCGGACCTGAAGATCATCGAACAGATCGGCCAGGCAATCGAAAAGGCGCTGTTGAGCGTACCCGGCACCACTTCGGCCTACTCCGAACGGGTGGCCGGGGGGCGTTACATCGACATCCTGCCGGACCGCATGGCGGCGGCCCGATACGGGCTCAACATCACCGACATCAATCAGGTGATCGCCGCCGCGGTGGGCGGTATCAATATCACCCGCACCGTGGAGGGACTGGAGCGCTATCCGGTGAATCTGCGCTTCCCCCGGGAGCAGCGCAATGACCTGGAGAAGCTGCGCTATCTGCCCCTGGTCACCCCCACCGGGGCTCAGATCCCCCTGGCCCAGGTGGCGGATATCAAGATCGTCGACGGCGCACCCATGCTGAAGAGCGAAAACGGCCGTTTGAACGGCTGGACCTTCGTCGACATCCGGGATGCGGATCTGGGTGGTTATGTGGCCCGTGCCCAACAGGCGGTGCGCGAACAGGTAAAGCTGCCCCAGGGTTATTCCATTGCCTGGTCGGGCCAATACGAGTACATGCTGCGTGCCCAGGAGCGGCTCTCCCAGGTGATCCCCCTGACCCTGGTCATCATCTTCGTGCTGCTCTATCTGGCGTTTCGCCACGCCGGCGAAGCGGCCATGGTGATGCTCTCCCTGCCCTTCGCCCTGGTGGGCGGCTTCTGGCTGATCTTTCTGCTCGACTACAACCTGTCGGTGGCGGTAGGGGTGGGCTTCATCGCCCTCGCCGGCGTGGCTGCCGAATTCGGTGTGGTGATGCTGATCTATCTGGACAATGCGCTCCGCGAACGGGAGCGCAGCGGCAAGCTCTCGGAGCATGACCTGCGGGATGCCATCATGGAGGGCGCAGTACTACGGGTCCGGCCCAAGGCGATGACCGTGGCAGTGATCGTCGCCGGCCTGATCCCGATCTTTCTCAGCGAGGGCACCGGCTCCGAGGTCATGAGCCGCATCGCCGCTCCGATGATTGGCGGCATGATCACCGCACCGCTGCTCTCGTTGTTCGTCATCCCCGTGATCTATTACATGTGGAAGGTGGCCGCAGTGAAGAAAACACCCTGATCCACCTGTCTCGAGGCATGGGTGGTGTGCAGATCTTACTCGCCCAGTGTGATGCCTCCGGGGCTGTCTATAGGATATCGTCGCCGACAATCATTCAGTTCGTCAGCTGATCCATAGAGCACCGGGGTCCAGCTCACAAGCATCTACGCAGCTGACATTCAAGAAGGGTCAGTTGCTGTTTGTCAAACTTCCTGTGCTACCTGCCTAAACATGAGTGTACTCAGGTCGCTATAGTCAATATGCCTGAGGATGCCTATTCATATCGCGAACACAAAACTGCATTGGGGTCAATTCTTCGTTTCTGGCCAGGCCTGGTATTGCTGATGATAACCATCCACTGCCAAGCAGCAGGTACCATCAGCCTTGAGGATTCAACAAAATATGTGAGCGACCCGGAGCGGATGCTGGAGCTAGAAGCGCTTATCGATCCAGCGCATAGCCTCGAATTCGTTTCATTAACCGAGGCGAAAAAAAATTTTGCATACGATAATGCAGTCCATTGGTTCCGCCTGACACCTCCACCCGGGGAATGGCTTCTGGAAGTGGCATATCCCCTGCTCGATCAAGTGACCTTTTATCGCCTCGCAGATGATGGAGGCGTCGATGCGAGTCATGCCGGTGATACCCAAGACTTTTCCGATCGGGAGATTCCCTACCATCATCCAGTGTTCCGTTTGAATCAGACCGGCAATGAAAATTTCTACCTGAGAGTGCAGACCGAAGGCTCTTTGCAGATGCCACTTCGGCTCTGGTCTGTATCCGAATTTACCGAAGCCGCGGTCAGGAATGGTCAGCATGTCGGCATCTACCTGGGGGCCATGCTGGCAATGGTTCTGTATAACCTTTTTCTCTACCTCTCTATCCGCGACACCAATTACCTGTACTACGTCATTTATATCAGTACTTTTTTGTTGTTCCAGGGTTCGTTGAGTGGCTATACCTTCCAGTACCTCTGGCCTGAATCACCCGCTTGGGGTAACAAGTCCGTCGTCTTTTTTGCCGGATTGGTGATTCTTTCAGCCCTGCAATTCTCCCGACACTTTCTGGAGACCTGGCAACAGGCCCCTCGCCTGGATATTGTCATGCGATTACTGATCGGGGCCGGGTTGCTGTGTATGCTGCTGGCGTTTATCGCACCTTATACAACCGCAGCCCTGTTGGCCAACTCACTTGGCGTGGTGATGGTCCTGGTTGTCCTGCCTACTGGATATATCGTGCTCTTTCGGGGTTATCGACCCGCCCGTTTTTTTGTGATTGCCTGGTCAACATTTCTGGTTGGTATCTTCAGCAATGGCCTGATGCTGGCAGGAATCGTCCCGCACAATGTCTATACGGTCAATGCCATGCCGGTGGGCTCTTTGATTGAGGTGATCCTACTCTCACTGGCCCTGGCCGATCGAATACGTCGTCTACAGCAGGAGAAGGATCTCGCGCAGGCTGACTTCAATCACGAGCTGCAACGTATCAACCAGTCCCTGGAATTGCAGGTGGAGGGACGTACCCAGGAATTGTCGAAGGTGAAGGAACGTGCCGAGGAAATCAATCAGGTGTTGGCAGCCAAAAACCGGGAACTTGCTGAGATGGCCAGTCATGACATGCTGACCGACCTGCTCAATCGACGGGCATTCAGACAACAGGCCAAACAGATGCTGGCTGATGGCCTGCGGTATGACTATCCACTCTCACTTTTGATGGTGGATTTAGATTTTTTCAAAGAAATAAATGATAAATACGGCCACCAGGCTGGAGATCATGTATTGGTGAATATGGGTAAATTACTCAGGCAGTACAGCCGCACTTCAGATCTGGTCGCCCGGTATGGGGGTGAAGAGTTTATCCTGCTCCTTTCACACGCAGATTTGGATGACGCCATGCTCAAGGCCGATCAACTGCGTGAGGCAGTAGCCAACTGTAGATTCGTCTCATTCACCGACTTGAAACTCAGTGCGAGCTTCGGCGTCTCATCGACTGATTCTGGCATCACGGATTTGGAAGAGATGATCAGCCAGGCAGACACGGCACTCTACGAAGCCAAGCGTTGCGGTCGTAACCGGGTATGCCAGGCTTGACAAACATTCCGGCCGAGCAAAAATAATCATACGGCTGATACCCTTGTCAGCACTTCCAAAACCACATATTCACCGCAGGTTTCTGACAGATCTATCTGCTCAGCCGTGAGTTGTTTCCACATCTGCAGTTAACAACTCAGCGAGTATAATCACATCCAATCACGCAACTGCTTGGTGGTCTGATCTCTACCTGGTCTCAGGTGTTTCAATCCCCAGTCATAGCAGCACGAACACTATCATCTGACACCTAAAAATCGAAGTGGACCGTACCACCCTCACTTGAAAAAAAACGACCTGATTCAAATGATGATCATGTTGCCATATCTTTTCGCTGATGCGCTTGATTGACATATTCAACACTTTGTTTCTGGCAATTTTTCATGTAAGGAGATTGAGCCATATTGCCCAACTTGAATCAGTGCATATCAAGTCAGAAAACGTCGGCATATCTTACAAATAGAGTCTTAATTATAATGTGGAATTATCTAACTCTATGCCTACATGAATTTTTTAACGTTTGGCTCGGTTCCTGCTTCTCAGTCTCTCAGTACGCAGTATGTACACAGGTCTATGACCGTCTATTTATGATTCGACTCATTTATAAGCAAATTAAAGGGACTTCGATTATGTACAAACGATTTCTTGCAGTCTTGGCAGTACCCGTGTTTTTCATGATGGTAAACCCGGCCCAGGCAGTTTTCATTGGAGCCGGCAACGGAAATCTCTATCAGCTGGATGTAACGACCAATACCTCTACCTTGCTGGGAAACAGTGGATCCGCCATGTTTGACATTGCACTCGATCCCATTACAGACGTTTTGTATGGTGTCAGTGGCGGTGGCACTCTTGTGTCAATCGACAAAACCAATGCCTCGAGCACTGCCATCGGCGGCACCGGATCATTCATCAATGGACTGACATTCGATAGTTCAGGCATTTTGTACGGTTCCGGTGGATCTGGTCTCTATACCATCGACCTGGTAAACGGTGCCGCCTCCTTTGTAGGCAGTACTGGCTTTACATCATCCGGCGACCTCGCGTTTGATACCAACGGTAACCTGTTCATGTCCGCTACGGGTGGTACGGGTGGTGACCGATTAATTTCTGTCAACTCCGCCTCGGGAACGGGTAGTTTAATCGGCGATATCGGCTTTAGTGGTGTTTATGGTTTGAATTTCGCAGGAGCGACACTCAACGGCTTTACTTCCAGTGGGTTGTCTCTGGTGATCGACACGCTCACAGGGGTGGGAACGCAGATTGCCGTGAACTCGATCAACACATTTGGTGCCGACGGTGTTGGTGGTGTGTCGGTTCCCGAACCTGCCACATTGCTTATCATGGCGACCGGCCTTGCGGGTATTGGCTTTGCAGGTCGCAAGAAGAGAAGCTAATCGCAACTGATTACAGAGGGAGAAGCCCCGATATTTCGGGGCTTTTTTATCGTAACTTTGAACTGGGTGGCCTATTTTTCAATCGCTAATTCCTTCAGGGTTAGGCTTTATCTAATGCTCATCCCGCGGGCACAAGATAAGCATTGAGTCTGAGGTTTAGCGGTTTGCTTCCATCATCCTTGGCTATCTGACGATACGATAGCAAGGTATATATGTTTCGCCTTCGAGTTTCATACGCGTCTGGGCCATGAAGGAGGCCAGCAAGGCATCCAGTCTTTGCATGATCTCCGGGTCACCGTGAATCTCGAAGAGCCCATGCTGTTCTATCTGACGTATACCCTCGACCTTCACGTTGCCGGCCACAATGCCGGAGAAGGCACGACGCAGGTTGGCGGCAAGCAGATGCCGCGCCTGGTCTTTGTGCAGTTCGAGATTGCGCATGTTTTCATGGGTCGGGTTAAATGCCTGTTGGAACTCATGATCGATCTTCAAACGCCAGTTGAAATAGAAGGCATCGCCTTGCTCGGTGCGGAAATCACATACCTGTCTGATGCCGGCCAACATCTCCCTCGCCACTCTCACGGGATCGTTAAGAATGACCTGATAATAACCTCTGACCTCTTCACCCAGAGTATCCACGAGAAAGCCATCGATCTCCCTGAAATAGTCGGCAGATTCAGCAGGTCCGGTCAGGATCAGCGGGAACGGGATCTCACCATTATCCGGATGAAACAGTATGCCCAAAATGAAGAGAATCTCCTCGGCAGTGCCGACCCCCCCTGGGAATACGACGATACCATGGCCGGTCCGTACGAAGGCCTCGAGGCGCTTCTCGATGTCAGGCAGAATAACCAGATCGTTGACGATTGGGTTGGGTGATTCAGCAGCGATGATGCCCGGTTCCGAGACACCTAGATATTGCCCAGTACCAATGCGTTGTTTGGCATGACCGATGGTGGCGCCTTTCATGGGGCCCTTCATGGCACCTGGGCCGCAGCCCGTGCAGATATCCATCCCCCGCAGGCCCATCTCGTAACCGACCTCTTTGCTGTAATCGTACTCGCTTCGGGAGATGGAGTGTCCCCCCCAACAGACAACCAGTTTAGGATCGGTCTGTGGACGCAGAATGCCTGCGTTGCGCAGGATATGGAAGACGGCATTGGTAATGCCCTCGGAACTGTCAAGATCGATATCCGGATTATTGGTGATCTTCTCACCCACATAGACCACATCGCGCAAGACCGCGAAAAGATGCTCGTTGATACCTTTGATCATCTGACCATCCACGAAGGCACTGGCCGGAGCATCCTTCACCTCTAATTTGATCCCTCTTTCCACAGGGACCACACGAATATCAAAGGAAGGATATCGCTCCAGCAACTCCTTGCCATCATCCAATTGGTTCCCACAGTTGAGCACGGCCAGGGAACAGTTGCGAAAGACCGTAAACAGGCCACCCTGACTGGTATCCAGAAGCTTGCTGACCTCAACCTTCGATAGAACGTCCAATCGCCCTTCAGGCGATATCACTGCATCCACGACATCGTATTTCATATCATTCTCTTCATTTTTTGGTTTCTTAGCCTCGGGCCGGCATGCAAAACAGGGGTAATCCGGAAGATTCATACCGATTTGGACAGATCCACAGAGATATGGATTCGGTTACAGCTCCACTCAGTTTATTACGCTAATTCAGGCATGGTGTGCCAAGAGTAACAGATCCAAAATCAGGGTGATCGTCACAACGGCAGCAAATCGTGCAACACCGGGTATCAAATCAGATCTGCTGAGTTTCTGCTGCAGATATCCCTCTATGAGATTCCGATAGAGCCCAGTTAAGGCGGCCAAAAGCAATGACAGTCACACCCATAAAAGAATCGCACCGAAACCACCGATCAGGATTTCCCAAACCATAGACGTATCTTGAGATCGTTAACGAGTCACTGATGAGACTGAGGTTGGATTGATGCCATACTTGATAGGCCGCTCCTGAACACCTGGCACTTTGTTCATACGGTAAGCCAGGGCGATTCGCCTGATGGACGACTATTGAACTGGGACAAGCTTGCTCCTTATTCTCCTGATCTTGAACCTAGTCTTTCTTTGTCTGACTCGGTCCATTTTACCGGCAACATGCAACAGCTGTGAATCTCAATGATGCTGAAAATAATATGACATACCTGTTCAACACTTGAGCGTGATACTGTATGCAGGCATCGACACAAAAATGAAAACTTTAAATGGTAGTTATCCGTCTATAGCTCTCAAACGGATGGATTTCAAAGCTGATCGATATTTCCGGTTTATCAGGCGAAGAGACGGACAACCGACTGAAACATACCTGTCTGGTTTTGTTAGAACGATGCTGCATCTCGCAGGGCATGATCTGAGGATACAACCCATTCCAGCACCCCATGACTGAAGGTGACGAATGAATCAATGTCATCCAAGATGTCTGCTAAACCGACCCGGTCAACATCGCCAGATAAAAAATCATCTGCAGAGACCAGATATATTCACTCCCAGTGATTGACACCGGGTTCCAGAGCCACATCTCAG
>JAAUXZ010017542.1_pt1 | contig 11731 bp, 10 predicted proteins | sample 7278131 | NCBI WGS metagenome assembly JAAUXZ01 (sample SAMN14350119, study PRJNA611818) | marine sediment metagenome | isolation source: surface marine sediment (3m) | place: French Polynesia: Moorea | collected 2018-08
CACGAACATGACGAGGTCTGACCGACCCGCGACCTCCCGCGCGAGCGCTTCGCGATCCTCGCCGCCGGCCTCATCCAGCCCGGGCGTGTCGATCAGGAACACGCCGCGCGTCTCGACCTGCTCCCAGGCCTGCATCGACGAGTGCCGGGTTTCACCGTGCAGCGGGCTGACCGAGAAGCGTTCCTCGCCGATGAGCGCGTTGAGCAGCGACGATTTTCCGGTGCTGACGCGACCAAACGCGGAGAGGTGCAGGTGACCGTGCTCGAGCTTGTCGAGCATCGCCCTGACCGCGTCGTAGTCGTGCGCCAGCGCTTCTCGCACACCGGCAGGCAGGCGAGAGTCCTGCACCAGGTCCCGCAGGCTCTCGCGCGCAAGGCTCAGGTGATCGGCGCCGTCGACCGGATCAGTCTTTGCTTTCTTCCAGGGCCAGCCTGGCAATGCGTCGAACGCCCGCTTCCAGATGCTCACTGATGCCTTCCTCGAATTCCTTCGCCGCGGCATCGGGAACCAGCTCACCGTGCTGCGTCAATGTCAGCACCAGACTGCGCCCCAGCGCGTCGAAGATCAAACCATAGGCCACCGCGTGGACCAGGCCGCCGGCGACCGTGCCGATACCCGGGAACGCCTTCAGGCCGTTGCCGGCCACGGCCATCGACAACGGCAGCGCCCTGCCGACGCGGCTCTGGCTCAGCGTCAGGAACTCCTCGATATCAAGGTCGCGCGGCGAAGCGCCGTACAAACGGCACAGTTCCTGCGTCATCGCCGTCCCGATGTACCCCTGTATGAGGATGTCGGTACCCGGGCTGATGGCCGCCAGCGCGCCGATCACGGCCTTGCGCGTCGAGCTGCGTATGACCTGTTCGGCACGTTGCGCACGGTAAGAAGCCTCGGCCTCGGCGAGGCGACTGGCCGCAAGCATGAAGATTGCACGCTCGCGGCGTTCGTCGAGGCCGTCGCCGGCGAGCAAGCGGTTGATCGCGACCACCAGCACGCCGATGTCCGCGGGCCGCCGCTCGCGCAACGTCTGCTCGGTGCCATCCGGCTGCCGTTCGACGACGTCGACCTCGCCTCCGGCCGTTACGGCAACGACGTGATCGCGCTGCGTCTCGCCGCCGACGGCGTCGATGCGTTCCAGCAGCTTTTGCATCAGCGAGGCCTGTTCTTCTGCACTGAACCGATCGGCCTTGTTCAGTACCAGGATCAGCGGCTTCTCGAACTCGACGAGAGCCTCGATGGCCTGCACTTCAGACCGTGACAGGTCGCCATCGCAAACGAACAGTACAACATGCGATCGCTTCGCCTCGTCGCTCGCGACTGCCGACAGCCGGCCGTCGGTGCCGCCGATTCCCGGCACGTCGATCAGCAGGATCTCGTCGCCCCGGTCGCTGTGCCAGCGGTACTGCCGCACATCGTCGGTCGAACCGCCGACAACGTCGATCACGACGTCGGCTTCCGGCACGAGTGCCTTGATGAGGGAGCTCTTCCCGGAGCTGATCTCACCGAAGAAGCACAGCTGGACCCTGCCCTGCCTGGCCGTCAACGATTTCAGTTCGGCCTGGGCCTCGCTGACGTCGACACCGCTGGCTTCGGCCTCGCGTATGCGGTCCGAAATCTCCGTTTTGGACAGCGGCGCAGCCGGCGGCGCCGGCGGCCTCCTGCGACGCACGACCAGCCGCAGGACCAGCCACACGGCCGTCGCGGCCAGCAGCAGCATGACCGTAACGTATGCATACAGCAGCAACGGCGGTCCTGCCTTGAGCCGGTCCCAGACATTGAGCGCCGCTTCGGAGATGAACAGCAGCGCGGCGATCGCCACGACGAACGCGAGGATGATGATCGCGGCGATCGCTGAGCGCAGGAAGCGGTCGAGTTTCATGAGTCTACTGTAGGAGCGAGCCCTGCCGCGGACAAGTCCCGGCCCGCTACAGCTGAGCCTCCACCCAGCGATCGATCTTCGCTTCCAGCATCGACAGCGGCATCGCCCCGTCCTTCAGCACCTCGGTATGGAAGGCCTTGACGTCGAAGGCATCACCGAGACGCGCTTCTGCCTCGTCGCGAATCGCGCGAATCCTGAGCTGGCCGACCTTGTACGCGAGCGCCTGCCCGGGAATCGCCATGAAACGCTCCGCCTCGGCGACTGCACGGGCCTCGACCACGGCCGAATTGGCGTACATGTAGTCGAGCACCTGCTGCCGCGTCCAGCCTTTCGCGTGAATGCCGGTGTCGACGACCAGTCGTATCGCGCGCCAGAGTTCGGCGTTCAGGCCGCCGAAGTACTGGTAGGGATCGGTGTACACGCCGATCTCCTTGCCGAGCGACTCCGCGTACAGGCCCCAGCCCTCGGAGAACGCCGTGAACCTGCCGTAGCGCCGGAAATCCGGCAGCGCCTCGTTCTCGCGCTGGATCATGATCTGGAAGTGGTGCCCGGGGATTGCCTCGTGCAGGAACAGCGACTCCATCGCCCACTTGCCGCGCGCCTTGATGTCGTAGGCATTGGCATAGAAGATGCCGGGCCGCGAACCATCGGCGGTGCCGGCCTGGTAGGAACCGCCCGCCGCGGAGCGCTCGCGGAAGGGTTCTACGCGACGCACCTCGAAGCCGGTCTTCGGGAAGACTTCGAAAAGGTTCTTGGACAGTCCGGTGATGCGATCCGACATGTCGCGATATCCCTGGATCAGCTGCTCCGGCTCGTCGTAGAAGAACTGTGGATCCGTGTTCACGAAGTCGAAGAAGTCCTTCAGCCCACCCTCGAAGCCGACCTCTTCCATGACGCCGCGCATCTCCCCTTGGATGCGTGCGACCTCGTCGAGACCGACCTGGTGGATCTCGTCGGGCGTCATGTCGGTCGTCGTGCGGACCTTCACGAGATAGGCGTACCAGTCCTCGCCACCGGGCAGCGCATACAGGCCAACCGTGTCACGCGCTGCGGACAGGTATTCGTCACCGATAAAGTTCAGGAGCCGCTCGTAGGCCGGAATGATCGTAGCGCCGATCTTTTCCCGGTACGCGGCCGTGAGGCGTTCGCGATCCGCTTCGCTGAAATCGTCGGGCATGTTACGGATCGGCCCGAAAAAACTGCTGTCCTCGACGTCGTCAATGATCTGCGACTCGAGCTGCGGAACGACTTTCTCCATCAGGATACGGGGCTGCACGATGCCCGCGCGCATGCCGTCCTGCATGTTGGTGATCAACTGGTCGACGATGGCGACGAAATCGTCTGCGCGACTCAGGAAATCGTCGTAATCCTTCACCGTTTTGAACGGATGCGCGCCCTTGCCGCTACCGACCTGCACGAAGAAATTCGCCATCGACCGGAACTGGTTGAGCGGCTGCAGGTGTGACGGGTACCGGTAGCCCTCCAGCGACTGCTCGCGATTGATGCGAAACAGGTCGTAGCTGAGGCGGTCCTGGTAGTCGAGTTGTTCGCGGTCGATCTCGAGCAGTCGAGCCAGGAATTCCTCGTCCATCGCCTCGGCCGCGGCGCGGTATTCGGGGCTCACGGTGTTCGCGAGCCGCTCGTTATAACGGTTGTCACCGATGAACGTGGCACGCATCGGGTTCATCTCGAGTACGCGTTCGAAATGCTCCTCGAATAGCCCGTTAAGCGCGGCTGCAGCGTCTGGCTGCTCTGTCCCGACGGGCGCCTCGGGCGCACCGCAGGCAGCGAGGACCACGGCCAGCATGGCCGGGGCGAATCGGTTCATTGTGGGGTTCCTGTCGACAAATCAGGCGATCATAAACCCCGTGCGGCGCCGGGCAAAATAGCCGGGCGCGGCAGCCGCCGGGTCAGGCGCAGTTCTCGACGCCGGGTCCGAAGGCGGTGCTGGCCACGCGGCAACCGGCTCCCGTCAGGTGCAGCGTCAGCGAGATAGCGTCGTCACAACCCGCGGGGCGAAAGGCGAGCAGGAGCGTGACGCCGGCTTCGCCGTCTTGGCCCGGCCGCGGCATGCTGCACTCCACGACGAAACGCTCGTCGGCGAACGCACCAAACTCGTGGAGTTGATGCAGGAAGTGCAGCACCTGCGCACGTATGCGGCGACGCACCATGTCAGTCTGCTCCTCGAAAACGGCCCAGCGCATCGCGCGCGCAATCGAATTGGCGACGCGAAGGCAGAATCGGCGAACCGGCAGGCTCGCGAATTCGCGTTGCGCTTCGAGGCCCCGGCTCATCGTCACCGAACCGCGCACGCGGGCCCTGCCAGCAGGCCCGCGCATGATCACGTAGAGCCCGGCGCGTGCGAGACTGTGCGCACTCTCCTCATCGATGTCCAGGGCCGGCGAATACGATCGGTGCAGCCCCATGCCCTGCCGGTCGAGTGAAGTCCAGGCACCGTGTGTACGATCCAGCTTGCACAGCAGACCGGCTATGGCACCGCCCGCTGCCTGCGGCGCTTCATCGTCTGCCCGTCGCTTCGCGATTCGGGGAAAGTAACCGACCATGTTGGGACTGGCAAAGCCCGTTGCCGCCACGCCGTCGATGGCTTCCCTGGCGTCCTGCCAGCCGGCATCCGGGTCGACCACGAGCATCGCCCCGCGATCGCGGCAGAACTGCTCGGCAACGAGTATCGCTGCGGGCCCGACGTCGACACCCCTGCCAGGCAACGGCAGGTAAAGCAGGTCGACGTCCTCGACCTGTTCGAGCGCAAACAGGCCGGTCTGCACCTTGCGCGAACCGATCAGGTCGTAATCGGACGGGGCCGTGCCGTCGGTTCCCGGTTGCACGGGTTCGACATAGGTCGACGCGAACTCGCGCCCCTTCTTGAGGCTCGATTCCGGTCGATGCGTCGGATACGGTGGCTCGACGCGGACAAGCCTGGATACTTCCAGCGCCTCGCCGACGAAGTCGTGCGAGTCCTCGCGGAACGATACGCGCGAGAACAGCTCCTGATCGGCAACGAGGCCGGTATCCGGGTTCACTCGCTGCAACGTCAGGTTGAAAAGGTCCTCGTCGTCCTCGACGCCGTCGTAATCCACCGACGCGCGAACACGCTCGGTCGAGCCGGGCTCGATGGCACGCAGCACCAGGCCGCTACCGCTCGCGGGCAGGCAAATCATAGCGCCGCGCGCATTGTTGGCGACGCGCACGATATAGAGACGCTGTCCGCCATGCTGGAAAAACTGCTCGACGGCGGGCCCGAGACTGGAACGCGACCACGTTCCACCGAAACGCCGCCGGAACTCGGCGAAGTTGTGGACGAGGACGGGAGTATTGAGCGGACCGCGCAGCGTACGTCCGACGAACGCGGCCGTGGTCTCCGACGATACGTCGATGGGCTGGTCCATCGCCGTGATTTCTGTGACCGTAATTCCGTGGTCAACTGCTTCTGACAAACCTGTCTCCGCACCCGGTCAGAAAAGCGTGCCCGCATTCTAAAGCATTCGCGCCGGGCAATGCACTTCGATAATCTGTCTGCATGGTCGATTCCCTGGGAGACGCGTATCCTCGCCTGGCCGAGCGGCTGGGCAAGGTCGCACTCGCGGAACTGCCGACGCCCGTCGTAACGCGGCGCGTCGACGACCGCGTGATCTCGATCAAACGCGACGATGTCAGCAATCCCGAGTACGGCGGCAACAAGATCCGCAAGCTCGAGTACATCTTCCACCGGGCGAGGGAACGGGGCGCGCGACGCATCGCCACCTTCGGCGCGGTTGGCTCGAACCATGCGCTGGCAACGTCGATTTTTTCCCGCCAGTGCGGCTTCGACTGCACCTGCTTTCTCGCCGGCCAGAGGTGGATCCCGAGCATTGCCAGAACATTGAACATGCATCGCCTGCTCGGTACGGAGATCGTCCGCTACGGTGGCTCGGTCGACCAGCTCGCAACCTTCAGACGCTACCTGCAGGGGCGTCGCGTCTGGGTTGTGCCACTGGGCGGTTCGAGCTGGCTGGGCGCCGTCGGCTTCGTCAATGCAGGCCTCGAGCTGGCCCGACAGGTCGAAAACGGCGAACTCGAGTTACCGCAACGCGTTTACATCGCCAACGGCACGATGGGCAGTTCCGCCGGCCTCGCGCTCGGCCTCGCACTGGCCGGGCTTCCGACGGAGCTGCATGCCGTGCGCGTCGTCGACGACCGCTTCGCGAGCCCGGCGCGATTCGACCGACTGTTGCGCAAGACGGCGATGCTGTTGCGTCGCTCCGATGCGTCCATCCCGGCCGATCTCGCGGACAGGGCGCGTTACCGCTGGCGCGACGAGTTCTTCGCCGGCGCCTACGCGGCAGCGGACGACGTGACGCGAGCGGCAGTCGCCAGGGCACACAGCGAACTCGGGCTCGAGTTGGAGACCACCTACACGGGCAAGGCAATGGCCGCCCTGCTCCACGACCTGGAGTCGCGGGACTGCGAACACGTGCTGTTCTGGAATACCTACAATTCGCGTCCACTCGCCGCCGGCAGCGAGAGACCGGAATCACGGGACAACATTCCGGAGGAGTTCATGAGCTATTTCGACTGATCTTTCTTGTCGTCTTCGGCCTTGCGCCGTTCGAGCTCTTCCTTCGCTTCCCTGGCCTCGCGCCGCTTGCGCGCAATTTCCTCGAGCATGAGATCGAGCCAGTCGTTCAAAGGGCCTCCTCTTCGGCCGCCACTTCATCCTCGATCTCCTGCATCATCTCGCGGACCTCGGTCAGTGTCGGTGCATTCGGATCTTCCTCGACCGTGTTGTACACGACGCGGGCCCGACCCAATGCCTCGTTACCGTCATACATGGCGATGCTGACGGCCAGGCCCCGCGGATCGGCGGCAAGCGAACGGACGTGTTCCTTCAGATGTGGATTCAGAGGCTGGCCCGACGCGTCGCGCTGCTCGTCGAGCAGCTGCTCCAGCCGCTCTTCCGGCAGGCGGATATCGTCCTCCAGCGGCGCATGTGCCTCGAAATAGAGCGCGCCGTCCTGAAAGCCCATCTGGTAAGGCTCATTGACGATCATGACCGGTTCGCCGATCTCGACCAGCTCGTACAGCAGTTCGATGTTCTCCGGATACAGCCGCACGCAACCGTGGCTGACGCGCATGCCGACGCCGTAAGGCGCGTTCGTGCCGTGGATGAGATAGCCCGGCATGTCGAGCTTCAGCACCCGGGTGCCGAGCGGGTTGTCGGGCCCGGGCGGTACTACGGACGGCAGCGGGTTGCCCATCTCCGCGTGCTCTCGCCGTACGGAGGCCGGCACCCACCAGCTCGGATTCCGCGCTTTCGAGACGACCGTGGTCGACCCCAACGGCGTCTCCCAGCCGACGCGGCCAATGCCGATCGGATAGGTCAGCACCGTCTGCGCTTCGTCGGGCTCTGCCGCCGGGTAGTAGAACAAGCGCCTGGTAGCGATGTTCAGCACAAGGCCCTGCCTGGGCGCTGCCGGGAGGACGTACTGTGTCGGCAATACCACGGCCGTATCCGGACCCGGTAACCACGGGTCGACGCCGGGATTGGCTGCGATGATCTCGTCGTAACCGAGGCCGTACTCGCGCGCCAGGTCCGAGAGCGTGTCTTCGGCGCGTGTGAATACGACCTGCGGTTCACCGACGACAGACTGTTCGGGCGACGTCAGCACGAACTCGTTCGGTGGTTGCGGTTCCTCGACCGGCCGCTCTTCGAGCGGCACTGCCTGGGGTCCGCGCATGCCCGCGATGAAGTCGTCGAACGTGGCGCAGCCTCCCGCTGCCAGGGCCGGCAGCAGGATGAGAATCCTCGCTGGTGTACTTATTCTTTGCTGCAGGTCGGTATCCGGCCTTCCTCGATGGCCTGATTATACATTGGCAGCGTCTTCGGCCATTCGGAGACCAGCGACTCGATGCGCGTCTCACTCGCGGGGTGCGTCGACAGGAATTCGGCAGGCGCCCTCCCGGACGAAGCGCCCATGCGCTGCCACAACGGCACGGATTCGCGCGGGTCGAACCCGGCTTTGGCCATGTACTCGAGACCGATGATGTCGGCCTCGCTCTCCTGGCCGCGTGTGTGCGGCAGCGACAGGCCCACGGTGGCGCCGGCATTCAGCGCCTGCTGCGCCGTGTAGGTGGCGCCGCTGTGACCGCCGCCCAGGATGATCGCCGCTACGTTGACGCCGACGCCCGTCAGCGACGCGCGCGACGCGCGTTCGTTGGAGTGGCGTGCGGTGACGTGCGCGATTTCGTGGCCGATCACGGCCGCCAGCTGGTGCTGGTTCTCGGTGACTTCGAGGATGCCGGTGAATACGCCGATCTTGCCGCCGGGCATGGCGAACGCGTTGACTGCCTCGTTATCGAAGATGGCCAGCTCCCACTCGATATCACTGTACGGCGGCTCCAACACGGCGACGACGGCTTCCGCAACGCAGGCCACGAAGTCGATCTTCTTGCGGTCGGTGGCAAGCGGCATGCTTGCCCGCATCTGGTTGAAAGCCTTTCGGCTCTGCGCCTCGAGCTCGGCGTCCGACTTCCAGATCATCTGGCCGCGGCCCGTCGGCGACGTCGAGCAGGACGCCACGACGAAAACCACCAGGACGATAGAAATCAGTAAGTTGAGTCTTCGCATGCTGAATGTTCTCCTCGCGTGACTGCAGGAGTATAACGCGGCCCCGCGGTCCTCATGGGGATTCGACCAGCCGGGACGATGTCGGTTCCGTCGGCTAACGCGGCAGGCGCGACTCGAAGCGCCGCCGCCAGCCCGAGGCCTCGGCGCGCTCCAGCAGGCTGTCGATATTTGCCAACACGCGTTTCTGCAGCGGCTGCTTGATCTTGTAGCTGACCTTGTACAGTGCGCGCTCTTCGGCGCGCTCCTTCAGCAACTCGTCGCTGGTGCAGACCTCGTCGGCGAGACCCAGCTCGAGTGCCCGGGTGCCGTACCAGTGTTCGCCGGTCGCCACCTTGTCGAGGTCGAGGTCGGGCCGGAATCGCGAGACGGCATCCTTGAAGAGCGAGTGCACGTCCTCCAGTTCTTCCTTCAGCTTCGCACGGTCCTCGTCGGTGTTCTTGCCGAACATCGTTACCGTGCGCTTGTACTTGCCGGCCGTGACCTGTTCGAAGTCGACGCCGTGACTGTCCAGCATGCGGTTGAAATTCGGAATCTGCGCGAGCACGCCGATGGACCCGAGGATCGCAAACGGTGCTGCGTAAACGCGCGACGCAACACACGCCATCAGGTACCCGCCGCTGGCCGCGACCTTGTCGACACAGATCGAGAGCGGAATCTCGCGATCGCGAATCCTCGCAAGCTGTGACGCGGCAAGGCCGTGCTCGTGCACGACGCCGCCGTGATTCTCGAGTCGCACGATGACCTCGTCATCGCTGCCGGCCACGTCGAGTATTGCGGTGACCTCTTCGCGCAGTGACTCGACCGCCGTGGCCTTGAGGTCACCCTTGAAGTCGATGACGAAACTGCGTGGCCGAGTCGAGGGTTCTTCCGCCTTGTCCGCCTTCTTGCGGTCCTTGGCCGCCTTCTTGCGCTCGTCCTTCGGCAGGATCGCGTTGCGCAGCGCGTCTGACAGCGTCCTGAACTTCTTGTTGAGATTCTCGACTTCGAGACCCTCGTGCTGTGCCCGGCGACCCGCCGAAGCGGCAACGACGATGACGACGAGAATCGCCGCGAGGATCGTCAGTACCTTGAGAAGAAACAGCCCGTACTCGGCGAAAAACTGGCCCATGTCCCGTCCGCTTCTAGATGGCGATGCCGACGTTGTTCTTCTGCAGCACCTGCTCGGCACGGTAGCTCGAGCGCACCATCGGTCCCGCAACAACTTCGACGAAGCCCTTCTCGAGCCCTTCCTGGCGATAGGCATCGAACTCTTCGGGCGTCACGTAGCGTTCGACCGGCAGGTGGTTGGGTGTCGGCCGCAGGTACTGCCCCAGCGTCAGGATATCGACGTCGGCGGCGAGCAGGTCGTCCATGGTCTGCATGATCTCGTTGTCGCGCTCACCGAGCCCGAGCATCAGGCTGGTCTTGGTCAGCACGCCGGGCCTGAATGCCTTCGCGTGGCGCAGCACCTCGATCGTCTGCTCGTAGCCGGCGCGCGGATCGCGTACCGGGTGCGTCAGCCGTCGCACCGTTTCGACGTTCTGCGCGAATACCTCGAGGCCCGACGCGACGACGAGTTCGACGTGCTCTTTCACGCCGTTGAAGTCCGGTGTCAGTGCCTCGACGGCGGTATTCGGATTGAGCCTCTTGATCTCGCGCACGCACTCGGCGTAATGCGCCGCGCCGCCATCCTCGAGGTCGTCACGGTCGACCGACGTTATCACGACGTATTCGAGGCCCATCAGTTTCACGGCACGCGCCGTATTGAGCGGTTCCTGGTGATCGAGCCAGCCCTTCGGGTTGCCGGTATCTACGGCGCAGAAGCGGCACGCGCGAGTGCAGACCGAACCGAGCACCATGATCGTCGCGGTACCCGCGTTCCAGCATTCGCCGATGTTCGGGCACATCGATTCCTCGCACACGGTACTGAGCTTGTGCTCATGTACGATCTTGCGGGTCCCGGAGTAGCCCTGTCCCGACGGCATCTTCGCGCGCAGCCAGCGCGGCTTGTCCCCGCGCACGGGAGGCGCACTATCACGCCGTCGTTTGACGCCGTTCTTGATGGCGGAAATACCTTCGTCGGTGCGGTACTTGCTGCCGCTCTCGACGATCGGTACGCCTTTAAATTGCCGCTGGTCTTCGCTCATGCCGCGCCGTTCGCTTTCGGGGGCAGGCATTGTCGCACAAAAAACGCACAAAAAAAGATCCCGGCCGAAGCCGGGAGAGTCAGGGGGAAAATGTTACAAGACGCCAGAAGTGTCAGTGCAGTCTCGACCAGCTAACCAACTTGACGGCACTCTGTTTGAGGTCGAAGTTGCGAGCCAGGACTGCCTCGATGTCGCGCTCATCGGAGTTCTGCTCCATGGGCTGATTCAACTCCACTACACCGCAGAACTCGTTGCCGTCGCGGTACTGCGCGTCGGTCAGGATGAACTGTGTGTAGTACTTTGCGGACATGGCTACAGACTACGCATCCCCGGTCACGCTATCTGTGAGCCAGAGCACAGTTTGTCCGTCAGGGGTCTCGTGGGCGCGAAAATCGGACGCAGGTCACTAATTTTTTGGGGAAAATGCCCGATTTGGGCGTAAAATTCTTGGGCCTAGGCGACGCGGTGCACAGAATTGCCGCGGCACCATATGTAATATCGGATACATCTGCCACCGCTTGGGCAGTGCAATTCGGACAGATCTGCAAGGAAATCGAAAGAATGGCCGCTAAAATCTCCACAGCAGCCCTAATGGTCATACTGCTGTTCACCGCTACCACGGGCTTTGCGCAGGACGAGCTGCGCGAAACCTTCTTCAGGGAAGCTGACGCTGCCAAGGCCGCAGCCGATGCGAAGAACGCGGAGCTCCTGGCCCCGCGCAGCTACGAGCGCGGACTCAAGGAATACCGCGACGCCGAGTACGCGCTCCAGCGTGGCCGCAATATCGAGACCGTACGCTCGAATGCGGCCGACGCCACGACCTATTTCACGACGGCCGCTGACAAGGCTGCTCTCGCACACACGGCGCTCGCCCAGGTCATGAAGAGTCGCCAGGATGCGGCGAACGCCAGGGCCCCGGAACTGTCGGCGGAACTCTGGCAGCGCGCGCAGCGCAAGTTCGGCGAGGCGATCCGCCTGCTGGAACGCGGCGACCTGAAAGGGTCGAAGCGCCGCGACATCGAGGCCACCAGCCTGTACCGCGACGCGGAACTGGTCGCGATCAAGGCGCAGTACCTTAGCGAAACGCGTCAGCTTCTCGCCGAC
>JAAUXZ010176645.1_pt1 | contig 11730 bp, 7 predicted proteins | sample 7278131 | NCBI WGS metagenome assembly JAAUXZ01 (sample SAMN14350119, study PRJNA611818) | marine sediment metagenome | isolation source: surface marine sediment (3m) | place: French Polynesia: Moorea | collected 2018-08
AGGCACCGGCCGGGGTGTCGGCCTGTTGTACCACGCGATCCGGCGGAGTTAGCGAGCCGCCTTACGACAGTTTAAATCTGGGTATACGCACCAAAGACAAAACAGAGCATGTTTCTGCCAATCGCGCCTTGCTCAGTCAACAATTGCAGCTACCCGCAGAGCCGGACTGGTTGATTCAAACGCACAGTACTGACGTGGTTGTGCTCGAAGATTCGGACAATCGTCAAGCTGATGCTTCGATCACGCGTTCAACGGCGCATGTGGCTGCGGTGCTGACTGCTGATTGCCTGCCCGTTTTGTTCACATCAAGCAGTGGCGATGAAGTTGCTGCCGCGCACGCTGGATGGCGTGGGTTACAAGCCGGGGTGCTGGAGTCTACTGTTGAGCAGATGAAAACCGAACCGGCAGATTTACTGGCCTGGATTGGACCAGCCATTTCCCAGGCAAACTTTGAGGTGGGCGATGAAGTAAGAGACGCTTTTTTGTCTCGAGTCCCGGACGTAGTTCAGTATTTCGAACAGGGCAAACCGGGTCACTGGTATTGCGACTTGCCCGCTATCGCAGCGCTGCTAATGTCGCAACTGGGTGTTGCACGGATTTACCGGGATGCACACTGCACCTTTGCTGATAGCGATCTGTTCCATTCCTACCGACGTGATGGAGAAAGCGGTCGCATGGCCTCGCTGATCTGGATAACGCCTTGAAATATAACTTCGAATTCCCACTTAGATTGCAGGTTTATTTTATGAGGTAACAATCGATGCGAATGGATCGATTTACGAGTAAATTTCAGGAAGCGCTCGGCGATGCACAGTCACTGGCCGTTGGCCGTGACCACCAGTTCATCGAGCCGGTGCATCTGATGGTAGCCCTGCTGGATCAACAGGGTGGATCGGTGCGCCCGTTGTTCACACATGCGGGTGTCAATATCAACCTGATGCGATCTCAACTGGCTGAGCTGCTGGAGAAGCAGGCCCGTGTCGAGGGTAGTGCGGGTGATCTTCATATTTCCAACGCGCTCGGCAAATTACTGAACGTCTGCGACAAGATGGCGCAGGAGCGCAACGACCAGTTCATTTCCAGCGAATTGTTTGTGCTTGCCGCTCTGGATGAAAAGGGTCCGCTCGGTGATGTACTGAAGTCATCGGGCGCCAACAAAAAATCAGTTACTGAAGCCATCGACGCAATTCGAGGTGGTCAGGCGGTTGACAGCGCTAACGCTGAAGACCAGCGCATGTCGCTGGAAAAATACACCATCGATATGACTGAACGTGCCGAGCAGGGCAAACTAGATCCAGTGATTGGTCGCGATGAGGAAATTCGTCGAGCCATCCAGGTTTTGCAGCGTCGTACCAAGAACAATCCCGTGCTCATCGGCGAGCCCGGTGTCGGTAAGACCGCAATTGTTGAGGGTCTCGCGCAGCGCATTATCAACGGTGAAGTCCCTGAGGGCTTGAAACACAAACGCCTGCTTTCTCTCGATATGGGCGCCTTGATCGCGGGTGCCAAATTCCGTGGTGAATTTGAAGAGCGCCTGAAAGGTGTGTTGAATGATCTCTCCAAGCAAGAGGGGCAAATCATTCTCTTTATCGACGAGTTACATACCATGGTAGGTGCCGGTAAGGCTGAAGGCGCCATGGATGCAGGAAATATGTTGAAACCGGCTCTGGCCCGGGGTGAGTTGCATTGTATCGGCGCCACCACGCTGGATGAATACCGTCAGTACATTGAAAAGGATGCGGCGCTGGAACGCCGTTTCCAGAAAGTACTGGTACAGGAGCCGACGGTCGAAGATACCATCGCCATTCTGCGAGGCCTTAAGGAGCGTTACGAGGTGCACCATGGTGTGGATATAACTGATCCAGCCATTGTTGCGGCGGCAACCCTGTCGCACCGCTATATCACGGACCGTCAACTACCCGATAAGGCCATCGACCTGATCGATGAATCAGCCAGTCGTATTCGCATGCAAATTGATTCCAAGCCGGAAGACATGGATCGCCTCGAGCGCCGTTTGATTCAGTTGAAGATTGAGCGAGAAGCACTCAAGAAAGAGAGCGATGAAGCCAGTCTGAAACGCCGCAAAACGCTGGAAGAGGAAATCGAACGCCTCGAGCGAGAATATTCGGACCTTGATGAAGTCTGGAAGTCTGAAAAAGCAGCCCTGCAGGGTTCAACCAGCGTCAAGGAAGAGCTGGAAAGGGCCAGACTTGAGCTCGAGACCGCGCAGCGCGCCGGTGATCTGGCTCGCATGTCTGAATTGCAGTACGGACGCATACCGGAGCTGGAAAAACAGCTGGATCTCGCTGCCAATGTTGAAATGCAGGATATGAAACTGTTGATTAACAAGGTGGGCGAGGAAGAGATTGCTGCAGTAGTCTCTCGCTGGACCGGAATTCCGGTAGCCAAAATGCTTGAGTCGGAACGCGAAAAGCTGCTGGAAATGGAGAACATTCTGGGTGAGCGGGTAATCGGTCAGGCTGAAGCGGTTGCCGCGGTGTCGGATGCAATCCGTCGCTCACGCGCCGGCTTGTCGGATCCTTCTCGTCCCAATGGATCGTTCCTGTTCCTTGGCCCCACCGGTGTGGGTAAAACCGAGTTAACCAAGGCCTTGGCGAATTTTCTTTTCGATACTGACGAAGCCATGGTGCGCATCGATATGTCTGAATTCATGGAGAAACACAGCGTCGCGCGCCTGGTCGGCGCACCTCCGGGTTACGTGGGTTACGAGCAGGGCGGGTATCTGACTGAAGCGGTCAGACGCAGACCCTATTCGGTGATTCTGCTCGACGAGGTGGAAAAAGCGCATCCCGATGTTTTCAATATTCTGCTACAGGTGCTGGATGATGGTCGTTTAACCGATGGCCAGGGACGCACCGTGGATTTTCGTAATACGGTAATCGTGATGACCTCCAACCTGGGCTCCAGCGATATCCAGGCCGCGGCAGGCAGAAGTTATGAAGAGGTCAAGGATCTGGTGATGCAGCAGGTAGGTCAGCACTTCCGTCCCGAGTTTATCAATCGAATCGATGAAACCGTGGTGTTCCATTCGCTGTCGCAGCAGCAGATTCGAGCTATCGCCGGTATTCAGTTGGAGGACTTGATGGCGCGCTTGAAAGATCGCGACATGTCGTTGCAAATCAGCGATGCGGCAATGGATTTACTGGGTGAAGCCGGGTTTGACCCGGTCTACGGGGCTCGACCCTTGAAACGGGAGATTCAGCAAACCATCGAAAACCCGATTGCGCGCAAAATACTGGCGTCCGAGTTTATCCCGGGAGACTGTATCAATGTTGAGGTGGATGCCCAGTCCCAGCTGCAATTCAGCCGCCAAAGCATCCATTAATTAGCATGATTAAGGGCCTCGAAAGGGGCCCTTTAGCCGTTGTCTGGCGATTTATCGGCTGTTTTCCATGGATCGTGGTCTCATCAAGGGCCTGAATATGAATCAGTGGCTCAAGTTTTTGCTGAAAAAACAGTCAAAAACCCACTAAACCCGCTATAATTTTGGACAGATAATCACGGACGTCACTCCTCTTATAATTACAAGGTATGGCAGTACTCGGTTCACTTTTTTTCAATCGCACCCTGAAGCAATTTCTGGAGCTTGACGATCTGGAAAGCAAGAAGGCGCAGAATCTGATTGCCAAGATTCGGGAGTCTGCGAGTGAGTCATTTGAACGCATACTGCAGGTTATCCCGGAAGCGCCCATCGCCCATGCCGAAGTACTGAAAAAAATCTGCGAAGAGACCTCTGGAAGATCAGAGGAAACACTGTTCAGAGGTCTTGATAGCGACTCAACTGACGTGCGCGCAACCGCAGCTGACATTCTTTCCCAGTCTACCCAGGTCAATCCCAGCCGCCTGTTCAAGCGGATGCAGGATACCGAGGGATCAAAAACCGAAATCATCGACATCCTGGAATATCAGAGTAAAGAGCTGAAGCCGGAAATGATGATCAACAATGCGCTGAAGCTCGATAAAGCCAATGCTGAGCGTCTCATCAAACTGGCTGCCAATTCCGAGCAACCGCTCGATACCAGCCTGTTGCATATCGATCCAACGCAGATTGATAGTCCAAACGTCAAAATAGCCTTACTGCGATATCTGGCTACCGTACCGCAAGCCGAGGTCGCGCCCATCATCGTCAAATTTCTGACCGATGGTAATAAAACCATCGAAATAGAGACCTTGAAAGCGCTGAAAAACCTGCCGGTGGAATATGACGCCACCATCCTTTTGCCGATGCTGGACTCCTTGCAGGACATCCAGCGTGAAATGGCGATGGAAGTCATCGCCAGTCATATAACGCCCGAAACAGTGCACAAGCTGGCGCCCTGGACAACCTTGAAATCAGACGAGATGCGCGAGCTGTTTGTTGATCTTCTGCTCAAACATAATAGCGCTGAAGGACTGGAGAAGTTTCTGGTCCTGCTCGACAAGCAGGAATGGTGGGGAAAGGATCAGGTCGCCAAGTGTTTGATCGGCAGTAGTGATCCGCAACTCGGCAATCTCGCTGCTGGCCTGGTTGATCATGACAATGAGTTTGTCAGCAATCTGGCGCAGCAATTGGCGGCGCAAGGTGACGATCCGGCGAATCTGGAAAAGCTCATCGAAAATGCCATGCATGAAAACTGGCAGGTACGCGAAAAAGCCATCGAGGCCATAGGCCGTAGCGGCAAACGTGATTCGCTTAACCTGCTCAAAAAGGTCGTGCAGCAATATCCGGAATCGGCTGTCAGTGTATTGCGGGCCGTGCAAAGTCTGGGCTTTAGCAAAGGTCTGGAACTCAGTTTTGCCTGCCTGAAAATGGAAGAGGCCCAGATCCAGCGTGAGGCGCTTGAATGCATCGGTGCGCTGGCTACCCAGGGGCATGCAGAGGCAATCCGGGAAAAGTTGCTGAAGATGGTACCCAAGCTGCAACCAACGGTGCGCGATACAGCCGGCGAAGTGGTGTTTTCAATCACCGAAAAGTTTGGCTTGAAAGAGCTGGAAATTGATACCAGTCAGTATTTTGAAACACGCCTTGTGAAGATCGACCAGGATGCTGAACAGGCCACCATGATGGTGCCTAAAGATGAGGCGCCGATCGAGCCAACCCAGGTCGTCAAGTTCCAGAATATCGAGGAATTGAAAGAAGGTGACTTATGGATGGATCGTTACCGCATTAAAAAAGAGATCGGTCGAGGTGCCATGGGTCGCGTCATGCTGTCCGAGGATGAAATGGTGGGTGAAGAGCTCATTCTGAAATTCATGCATCCTGAACTGACTGCTGATGGACCCTCACGTGAGCGCTTTTTGCGCGAGGTAAAATACTCCCGCAAAGTCAGTCACCCCAATGTTATTCGTATCCACGACATGCTGTTCAAGGACAACCTCAGCGCCATCTCGATGGAATTTTTCAAAAGCCGGGGTATCGATGAACTGCTCAAGGAAAGCATTGTCTTTGGCGTTAAAGAGGGCCTGGAAATACTGGTTCAGGTCAGCGATGGCATGGGTGCTGCGCATGATCAGCAGGTTATTCATCGCGACTTGAAACCCAGCAATATTCTGATGGACGACAACGGCCTTGTAAAAGTAGTGGATTTCGGTATCGCGTCAGCATCGTCACAAGCCGAATCAACGCTGACCAAAACCGGATTGATTATCGGTACGCCTGCTTATTTGTCTCCGGAGCGCGCGAAGGGCTACGAGGCTGATGAACGCTGTGATATTTACGCGCTTGGTATTATTGCCTACTACATGTTTACCGGCGCGCTACCCTATAAGGGTGAACCCATGGCATTGCTGTTCCAGCATATTGAGGGTGGAGCGAAACCGGTACACCAGGTGAACGAAGATATTCCCGTCGAAGTCAGTCGATTTGTGCAGAAAATGATGGCCAACAAGGCTGAAAATCGTTTACAAACCATGGGCGAGGTTTCAGAAGGTATTCGTGACCTGTTGAAGCAGTTGTAAGTACGGAGTTTTTATTATGTCCATGCAGCAAACCATCGAGGGTAAACTCAGTATCGAACTCAATCCGGATCACCTTGAGGTGGTCAACGAGAGTTTCATGCACAATGTTGCGCCCGGGTCTGAGTCACACTTCAAGGTGACCGTGGTAAGCCGTGCTTTTGATGGGCTCATGCTGATCAAGCGTCATCGGCTGGTTAACAAAACCCTCGAACAGGAGCTCGGGCAGATTCATGCACTGGCGCTGCATACGCTGACTCCGGAAGAGTGGCAGGAACGCGAAGGTGTGGTTGCTGATTCCCCGCGCTGCCGCGGCGGCGGTAAAAACCAGTAAGCCTCGCTACAGAATGCCGCCATCAACCGGATTGGCGGCATATAACGCCCCCAGATTCGCACAATGATCAAAACCGTGTGACTCGGATAATTGTTGTGCCCGCTGCAGCAAGTCTGCCATCGAGTTCTGTGCGTACCTCCCCTTAAATCCCAGCAGTAACTGGTTTTCGAGCTCGTCGGGTACGAGCTTAAGCACCTGATCATCGTACAATTCCTGCCACAGGTTATAAATGCTGCGGTAGTCGCGATCTTCGTTGAACAGCAGGTTGCAGGCGACAATGCCTGGCGCGGTCAGGCTTGATTCAATCTTTTTCTGCACCCCGGAGTCAAGCAACTGGGCTGGTGTTACTGTATTAATAAACAGGTCCAGCAAAACAAGATCGTAGCTTTTTTCTGTTTCTCGCAAAAACTCAAAAGCATCCAGCAAATGATAGTTCAATTGATCGTCGGCTGATGGCAGCCAGCCAGACTCGGACAGCAGTTCAACCATCTCGGCATCAATGTCGACGGCATCGATAATTGCCCTCGGATAGTGATAGCGCAGGAAATGGATAAGCGAGCCACCTGCGATGCCCAGCAGCAGGATTTTTTGAGGTTGCGGATGAAAAAGCAGGCTTAACATCATCATTTGCAGATTTTCCATCAATAGATGATGCGGATTCTCGACATCAATAACGCTGTGCAGGCTGTCGAATTCATCCTGCAACAGCAGCTGGCCATTCTCAAAAACCGCATCGATTTTGTTATGGGCGGTGCGAATCTTGAAATCCCGATGCGAAGTGCTCATATCTGAAGAGTATTGATTGCTGCACCGGACAGGTCAAGGTAGCCATAACGTCTGTTCAGGGCATTCATCGTGGATACCAGGGAGCGCCGTCGTTATTGGCAAATACCATCGGCTGTTATAGAATCCCGTGCCTTTTATCGGCCCGCTTCCCGGGCTTTTTCTGAACTGACGGAGATCGACAATGCCTATCTACGAGTATGCCTGTGTCGAATGTGGACATGAATTCGATGCGTTGCAAAAAATGAGCGATGCGCCGCTGACTGACTGCCCGCAATGCCAACAGAAAAGCTTGCAGAAAATAGTATCGGCTCCTGGATTCCGCCTCAGCGGTTCGGGTTGGTATGAAACTGACTTCAAATCCAAAAACCAGAAAAACCTGGCCAACAAGGATTCTGCGTCTGGGGAAAGCAAAGCCAAAGACAATAGCTCAAAGTCGGAGTCGACCGCTGGTAAAGATTCGGCGAGTAAGTCGAAGAGCAAGGAAGCCGCTGCTTGAGTCTTCAATCCACGTACAACTAATTCATTACCGGCAAAACACACCGGTACTATCAGACCGCCCCGGAAAAACCTTATGCGTACCCATTATTGTGGTGAACTGACTGCATCACACATTGATCAATCCATCAGCGTTTGCGGCTGGGTTAACCGTCGTCGATACCACGGCGGCGTTATCTTTGTCGATTGGCGCGACAAGCAAGGGATGTTGCAAGTCGTTTTTGATCCAGACGATGCCGCTATGTTCAGCGATGCTGAAAAACTGCGTAACGAATTTGTTATTCGGGTAGAGGGCAAGATTCGCCAGCGCCCCGAGGGAACAGCCAATCCAGACATGCCGACGGGTGAAGTTGAGTTGCTGGCCAGTAGTTTAACCATCCTCAACCAGTCTGAAACACCACCGTTTCAGCTGGATGATGACGATGTGCACGATGATATCCGCCTCAAATATCGTTATATAGACCTGCGCAAGCCAGAAATGCAGCAACGCATGCAATTGCGCAGCAAGGTCACCCGTTACCTGCGCAACTGGCTGGATGATCATGATTTCATGGATGTCGAAACCCCCATGTTGACCAAGGCGACTCCGGAAGGCGCTCGTGACTATCTGGTGCCCAGTCGTACGCAACCCGGTTCCTTTTTTGCGTTGCCGCAATCGCCGCAGTTGTTCAAGCAACTGCTGATGATGTCCGGTATGGACCGCTACTACCAGATTGTGCGCTGTTTCCGCGACGAGGATTTACGCGCCGATCGGCAACCCGAATTCACCCAACTGGATATCGAAACCTCGTTTATGGACGAGGAAGGCATCATGTCGCTGATGGAAGCCCTGATGGCCGGATTGTTCTCGGAATTGCTCTCCGTCGATGTAACCGCGCCTTTCGAGCGCATGGCTTATGCAGAAGCTATGGAACGTTTCGGTTCAGATAAACCCGATCTGCGCATCGGGCTTGAGCTGGTGACCATTTCTGATTTGCTGAAAGACGTTGAATTCAAGGTTTTCTCCGGGCCGGCACAGGATGAGGCGGGACGTGTCGCGGCTCTGCGAGTGCCCGGTGGTAACAAACTGACTCGCAAGGAAATCGATGATTACACCAGTTATGTCGGTCGCTATGGCGCCAAGGGTCTGGCGTATATCAAATGTAACGATGTGGCTGCCGGCCGCGATGGCTTGCAATCTCCCATTCTGAAGTTTCTGCCGGACGAGGCGATCAGCGGTATTCTTGAGCGAACCGGAGCCGAGACCGGTGACCTGATATTTTTCGGCGCCGACAAGGCACGCGTGGTTAATGAGTCACTCGGTGCGCTGCGCTTGAAGGTAGGGCAGGACATGGACCTGGTTGAAGAGGGTTGGCGCTTCCTGTGGGTTGTGGACTTCCCGATGTTCGAATATGACGAACGAGAAAAGCGCTGGAACTCGCTGCACCACCCGTTTACTGCGCCGTCTACTACTGATCTTGATGAATTGAAAGACAATCCCGGCGGCGTCTTGTCTCGCGCTTATGACATGGTCCTCAATGGCTCCGAAATCGGCGGTGGGTCAGTTCGTATCCATAATGCCGATATGCAAATGCGCGTGCTTGAATTGCTGGGTATCGATGAGGAAGAAGCCAATCAGAAATTTGGCTTCCTGCTGACCGCGTTGAAATACGGTTGTCCGCCGCATGGCGGTATTGCTTTTGGTCTCGATCGCCTGGTCATGCTGATGGCAGGTGCCGGATCGATTCGCGACGTAATGGCCTTTCCAAAAACACAGACAGCATCCTGTTTGCTGACACAGGCCCCTTCACCGGTTAGCGAAGCGCAATTACGTGAGCTGTCAATCCGTCTGCGCCAGCCCAAGGGCTAATTGGCGAGCGCTGTCTTGCAGTGGTAATATTTTAGATTCGGCTTTGTAGAGAAAGACCATGAGTGCAGTTGAACTTGAACTACAACCTTATGCATCGCTGGATGACAGTGATTGCAACGAACGAATCGCCCGTGCCAAAGCGCAGTTAGGTGAACGCGTCGTCATTCTGGGGCATCACTACCAGCGGGACGAAGTTTTCCAGCACAGTGATTATTCCGGCGATTCGCTGAAGTTATCGAAACTGGCAGCACAATCGAAGGCCGAATACATCGTCTTTTGCGGCGTGCATTTCATGGCCGAAGTTGCGGATATCATGTCGCGCCCCGAGCAAGTTGCCATTCTTCCCGATTTGTCTGCGGGCTGTTCGATGGCTGATATGGCTGACCTGCAGCAGGTTGAGCAAGCCTGGACTGATCTGAACAGCGTCCTCGATGCCGATGCCGAAGTGACCCCGGTTACCTACATTAACTCGGCCGCTAATTTGAAAGGTTTTTGTGGACGCCATGGCGGCATTGTCTGTACGTCCACTAACGCGCAGAAGATTATTGAATGGTCGTTCAGCCAGCGCGACAAGGTATTTTTCTTCCCCGATCAGCATCTCGGTCGCAATACCTGCTACCGCATGGGTATCCCGCTGGATGAAATGGCGGTGTGGGATTACGATCTACCCATGGGTGGTCTGAGCGCCGAGCAGATTCGCAAGGCAAAGGTTTTCCTGTGGAAGGGTTTTTGTTCGGTGCACCAAATGTTCAAGCCCGATCAGATCGAAAAGTTCCGGGAAGAAAATCCGGCAGGCATTGTTATTTCACATCCCGAGTCGAGTTTCGAAGTCTGTGAAATGTCTGATTACATCGGCTCTACCGAATTCATCATCAAGACTATTACCGAAGCCGCCCCCGGAACGCACTGGCTGGTCGGCACCGAATTGAATCTGGTGAACCGCCTGGCCGAGCAAATGGCTCCGGAAAACAAAGTGGTGCAGTTCATGTCGCCGATGGTTTGCATGTGCTCAACCATGTTTCGCATCGATCCGCAGCATCTGGCCTGGGTGCTGGAAAATCTGGCAGGTGGTCACGTGGTCAACCAGATCAGCGTTGAAAGTGATGTGGCAGACAATGCCCGTATTGCCTTGCAACGCATGTTTGACGTCTTCTAGAGCAACTCAAACTGTTTCCTTCGGGATTGCCATCATGGTAGATGAAAACAATGCCTACAGTTTTACCACTGATGCAACCAAACAGGTAAACCTCACGCTGGATCCCGACAAGGGCTTTCCGATGTGGCGCGGCGGTCGTCTCAATGAAGTGACCATGGCCTATGAGTCCTGGGGTAGACTTTCCGACACTGCTGACAATGCCATTTTGATTTTCACCGGCCTGTCGCCCAGTGCCCACGCTGCGTCGTCGGAATCCGATCCATCCACCGGTTGGTGGGAATACATGGTAGGTCCCGGGAAAGCGCTGGATAGCAATCGCTTCTTTATTGTCTGCATGAACTCACTGGGCGGTTGTTACGGCAGCACAGGTCCCACATCGATCAATCCAGAAACAGGTGAAAAATACGGTGCCGAATTTCCGGTAGTGAGTGTTGAAGATATCGCTACCGCGGGACACATGCTGATGCAGGAGCTGGGCGTAAAGCAGTTACATACCGTCGTTGGTTCCTCCATGGGTGGTATGGCCTCACTGGTTTACAGCATCTTGTTTCCTGATGCTGTTCGGCATCTGATTTCAATTTCAGCCGCTGCACATGCGTTGCCGCTGTCAATTGCCCTGCGTTCTCTACAGCGTGAAATGATTCGCAGCGATCCGGCCTGGAAACAGGGAAATTATCTGGAAGGAGAAGAACCTCTCACCGGTATGGCGCTGGCGCGAAAAATTGGTTTGCTCTCCTACCGCGCCGACGATGAGTGGAACTCGAAGTTTGATCGCAGCCTGATTGAACAGAACCAGTTGACCGGCAACCCCTTTGAACATCGCTTTGAGATTGAGCGTTATCTGGAATATAACGCCAACAAGTTTATTCACAGTTTTGATCCCAACAGTTACCAGTATCTGTCGCAGGCCATGGATATGTTCAACCTGCCTGATCACGGTGGGACGCTGGAAGCTGCGCTGAGTCGCATCAAGGTCAGCAAGTCACTGGTAATTGGCGTCACCACCGATACGCTGTTCCCATTGCGGCAACAGGAAGAACTGGCTGCCGGGATGCGCAGAGCCGGGCACAAGGTTGAATTTTGTCGCATCGATTCGGTGAATGGGCATGATGCTTTCCTCATCGATGATGAGCATTTTACGCCGGTGATGAAGAC
>JAAUXZ010143546.1_pt1 | contig 11716 bp, 9 predicted proteins | sample 7278131 | NCBI WGS metagenome assembly JAAUXZ01 (sample SAMN14350119, study PRJNA611818) | marine sediment metagenome | isolation source: surface marine sediment (3m) | place: French Polynesia: Moorea | collected 2018-08
ATTGTGATTGATCGGTTTCGTAAGGAAGTCGGTAACCCCATAGTCGAACGCCCTTAGGGCATGGTGTTCGAAACCACTGACAATAATGATCTGAGGCGGGTTAACCAGTGTATCCAATAACTCAAATCCGCTAACTTCAGGTAATTCGATGTCTAAGAGAACAAGATCAATTTGTTGATTCTTGAGAAGCTTTTTAGATTCAACGGCTGTATTGCAGGCTCCCACCAGCTCCAGTCTGGGATGATTTTTTACCCACTGTGATAAGCTCAATAGCGACAGCTCGGAATCTTCAACTATGATCGTTTTCAGTTTCATACCAATTCTGGCAATCAAAAATATTGGGGAGTAGGCTATTGAGAAATACCCTGTAGAGGGTATTTTTTCAATTTATAAATCAAATACCGTGGTTTAATTCATCCATCTAATTAACAGGTAAACAAGAATTTAACCTAAATTATTTGTTGCAAATGGTCGGATTAGGATTTATGTATAGGAGATCTGTAATCTATTCTCTCATACTATGGAAGACATTCTGAACATCATCGTCTTCTTCAATCTTTTCCAATAGTTTTTCAACTTCTTGCATCTGTTCAGGGCTCAACTCCTTGGTGACCTGTGGAATTCGGTCAAACCCTGATGAAAGAATCTCCACTTTCCGGGCTTCCAATTCTTTTTGTATTGCCCCAAAACTCTCGAAAGGGGCATAAATATGAAGACCATCTTCATCTACAAAAACTTCTTCGGCACCGAAGTCTATCATATCCAGTTCCAATTCCTCAGGATCGATTCCCTCTGAGGGTATACGAAAGTTACAGGTATGGTCGAACATAAATTCCACTGATCCCGAAGTCCCCAGGCTGCCGCTATACTTGTTGAAATAGCTGCGGATATTGGCAACCGTACGAGTGTTATTGTCAGTGGCGGTCTCGATAAGAATAGCAACCCCGTGGGGGCCGTAGCCTTCAAAAAGGACTTCCTTATAATCTCCCAAAGACTTATCGCTGGCGCGCTTAATGGCCCGTTCTATATTTTCTTTGGGCATGTTCACTGATTTGGCATTCTGAATCGCTGCCCTGAGTTTTGAGTTGGAATCAGGATCGGGTCCACCTTCCTTAACCGCAATTACGATATCTTTTCCGATCCTTGTGAACGCCTTGGACATGGCTGCCCAGCGCTTTAATTTTCGTGTTTTACGAAACTCAAATGCTCTGCCCATAAAGTAGGAATATGTCGATCGCTAAAATAGCAATTTCTAGACTGATGTCGTTTGAATATATCCGAAGTTAGCCCACTATGGCATCAACAGTTCTGGCCAAATGAAAATCGGAATCCGTAAGACCTCCGGCATCGTGAGTGCTAAAGCGAATATTCAATCTGTTATACACATTGCTCCATTCCGGATGATGGTTGCGAACTTCACATTCCATAGCGATGCGCGTCATGATCGAAAAAGCTTCTTTAAAGTCTCTGAACACAAAGGATTTTTCAATGCCATCGTCAATAAGTTCCCAACCGGTAAGATTGTCCATCTGTTGTTGGATAGCAGAATCACTTAGTTTTTCCATGGTTTGAAGTTTCTTTAAAGGTAGAAAATAGCAATGGAATTCCGGTTAAGTCAACACGATCAATTAGTTCATCACGTGATGATCGATAATGTCCTGGAAACTAAACCTTAGATTTTTGGGCAATTTGTTGTGTTTAGGAAGCACGGCCAGGTACCTTTCTTCGTTGGTAGTGTATACATTTTTGTAGATGGGATTAAAGCTTCCAATACGTTCAACGATTTCTTTGATGAACTCATCATGATGAATCAGGTCTTTACTTCCCAAATGATAAATGCCGCTTTTATTCCTGTTGATCAGATAGTGAATTTGCTGGGTTAACCTGTCATCATTGGTCACATTGATCACCAGGTTTGGAAATACTTCGATCGGCTCATTGTTCCAGATAGCATTCTTCATTTCCTTTACCCTGGGCGAAGTATTTCCAAATACCATCGGCACTCTCAATATGGTAGTCTTGGATTTGGGCAATCTCAGAAGCATATTCTCTATTTTTATCTTCAACCGGCCATAAATACTTTCAGAAAGGGTTTTATCGTATTCATATGAAGGGTATTTACTGTATGCATCAAAAACATTAGCCGAAGAGAGAAAGTAGATTTGACATTGGTGCTTAACCAGATATTCGGCTATATGCTGATGGGCCTGTACCTGGGAAGAGAAATCGCCTCGAAGAGCGGATATGATGACCTGGGGCTTGATTTTCTCAAGCAGTAAATACACATCATCTTCCTGCATATCATACCTAAAGAATTGCTGGTTGTGTTCAAAACTCTTTCGAGCCGAACAATAGGTGCCGTAGGTATCGTAATAATTACACAGTTCTTTGTAGAGAGCATTGCCGATAAATCCGCTACCCCCTAGTATCAAGATCCTTTTCCCACCGTCTCCTTCTTTTCTCCTTCCTTCTTCCATTGGGGATCCTAGCCTTTATAGAATGGCAGTTTAACAATAGTGGCTGGTATATTGTTTTTTCTGATTTGAATAAAAATCGTGCTACCCGGAACTGCGTAATCGAGGGGAACATAACCCAGTCCTATTCCTTTGCCTAGAGAGGGCGACATGGTACCTGAAGTGACCAGACCTATATTTTTGCCTTTATCATCAACAATAGGATAGTCTTTTCTGGGGATGCCCCGTTCGTTGAGCTCGAATGCAATCAGTTTCCTGGCAACACCGTGCTCCTTTTGCCTTTCAAGGGCCTCACTGTTCACGAATTCTTTACTGAACTTGGTGATCCATCCCAGACCTGCTTCAATTGGTGAAGTTTCATCGTTTATATCATTGCCATATAGACAATAGCCCATTTCGAGTCGCAGTGTATCCCTGGCTGCAAGGCCTATCGGTTTTATTCCAAATGGAGCACCTGCTTTCAAAACTTTATCCCAAACCTGCTGCACTTCTTCATTTTTGCAATAGATCTCAAAACCACCTGAACCGGTATAACCCGTTGCAGATATAATTACATGTTCTATTCCAGCAAAATCTCCAACAACAAAATGGTAGAACTTTATTTCCGAAAGATTCTCAGACGTAAGACTTTGCATGGCTTCCACTGCTTTGGGCCCCTGAATGGCCAAGAGTGAATACTGATCTGAAATATTGCGCATTCCGGCACCTACTTCTGCATTGTAGTTAGAAATATGTTGCCAGTCTTTCTCAATATTTGAGGCGTTCACCACTAAAAGGTATACCTCGTCTTTTACCCTGTAAATGATCAGGTCGTCAACAATGCCGCCTGTTTCATTTGGCATACAGCTGTATTGTGCCCTGCCCACCGTCAACTTAGATGCGTCGTTAGAACATACCTTCTGAATCAATGCCAAGGCATTAGGACCTTCAATCAGAAATTCCCCCATATGGGATACATCAAACACCCCAACGCCTTCCCTTACGGTTTGATGTTCGATATTAACCCCTTCATATGAGACTGGCATCAGATATCCTGCGAAAGGCACCATTTTGGCCCCAAGTTTTTCATGTGTATCAGAAAGCGCGGTTCTTTTCATTAACTGATTTTTAGACTGCGCAAATTTATTGAAAAATACCCGATGCCCCGGAAGGTTCCTGACAACTTTTCTTTAATGTTATGTTAATTCAGCCCCTAATTAATTCGATAGAAGAAACGACTTAAGATCTTCGTAAGTTCTAATGTCCACCGACTGTTTTTCCTTGTGAATAATAGCTTCAATCTGAGGCGGTAATGGAAGATTTAATCCCAGTGTATCTTCAACAACATCTAAAAATTTAACAGGATGAGCAGTTTCCAGAAATACGCCGTAATAGTCCGGATTTTCTTTAAGGAATTTTTGTAATCCGAGGTATCCAACCGCACCATGCGGATCGCATATATAACCCGACTGATCATAGACAGCCTTCATCACTTCCCTTGTTTCAAGGTCTGTGTAAGAATAGGAAGATAAAGCCTTTTTCAGATTGTCGTAATCATTTCCGTAGATCTGTAGAATGCGGATAAAATTGCTGGGGTCTCCTACGTCCATTGCATTGGAGATAGTAGGAATTGATTTTTGCGCTTCGTATTTCCCACTTCGCATATACCTTGGAATTGTATCATTGATATTGGTCGAGGCAATGAAGTGGTCTATGGGTAGTCCTAATTGCTGTGCGATCATTCCTGCACAGAGATTACCAAAATTTCCACTGGGTACTGAGAAAACCAGTTTTTCGGATACTTCTTTTAAATTCTTGTAGGCGATAAAATAATAAAATTGCTGAGGAAGCCAGCGCGCAACGTTGATCGAGTTAGCTGAAGTGAGTTGTACCTGGTCTGTGATATCCTCATCCAAGAATGCAGTTTTGACCATATTTTGGCAGTCGTCAAAGCTGCCGGAAACTTCAAGTGCTGTGATATTCTGACCAAGAGTTGTTAATTGTTTTTCCTGTATTTTACTGACCTTGGCTGCCGGATATAGAATAACCACGTTTACACCTTCTACTCCCAGGAATCCATGTGCCACTGCACCTCCGGTATCTCCGGAGGTAGCTACTAATACTGTGATTTCTTTATCCCTTGAGGATGAGAAGTAGCCTAGACATCTGGCCATAAAACGGGCTCCAACATCCTTAAATGCCATAGTGGGGCCATGAAACAATTCAAGGCTTGCTATTCTTTCGGTTAATGGAACGAGGGGAAAATCGAATTGAAGAACCTCTTCAACTATTTGACTTAGTTTATTTGCGGGAATGTCTTCTTCAGTAAATTGTGAGATGGCCGAGTATGCCAGTTCTGGGTTGGAATAGTTCCTGATATTCTCAAATACCCCGTTCGGTAATTGGTCTATCCTTTCAGGGAAATACAAACCTCTGTCGGGCGCAATTCCTCTAATAACAGCTTCTCTGAAACTAACCGCTGGTGACTTGTGATGGAGGCTATAGAACTTCACGAATTCCCTGAGGATTTATTTTAGAGATGTATATATCGAACGGTATTTCCAAATCGCTGTAAACCTGTTCCATGGCTTTTGCAGTCTCAGATGCCGTCTTACTTCCTTTGCTCAATGCAAAAATAGAAGGTCCAGAACCCGAGATGCCGCAACCTAAAGCCCCTGCTTCTCTGCCGGCAGCTTTCACCTCTTCGAAACCCGGGATCAGCATGGATCTAATTGGCTCAACTATATGGTCTACCAGGGAACGACCAATTAGATCGTAATCCTCTGTATACAATCCGGCTATGAGACCGCCTACATTTCCCCATTGCTTGATACCATCCGCCAGCGTTATGGATGTCTTTAAAATTTTCCTTGAATCTGAAGTTTTAATCTCAATCTGGGGATGAATAACTGTGGCAAACAGATCAGACGGACTGGGTATCCTGACTATATCCAAAGGTTCGTAACTTCTCACCAGGGTGAATCCGCCAAATAGGGCAGGGGCTACATTATCTGCATGAGCAGCGCCACTTGCCAGTTTTTCACCCTCCATGGCGAATTCGACCAATTCAAGAGTCGAAAAAGGACTACCCAATAATTTATTCGTCGCCCAGGCTGCCCCAGATGCGCTGGCAGCACTACTACCTATCCCACTGCCAGGTTTGATCAGCTTCTCAATCTCAATTTCAAAGCCTCCTTCAAAGTCGATCTTACTCAAGAGGGACAGGGCCGTCACCCCAGCAACGTTCTTCTCGGCTTCCATGGGCAAGTCCTGACCGGTAATTTTTGTAATGGTCACACCAGGTTCTGGCACTTTCTTAAATGTCATATAGTCGCCAATACTTTCCAGGGCTAATCCAAGTACGTCAAAACCACAGGAGATGTTGGCAATTGAAGCAGGGCAAAAAATTCGAATACTCTGCATAATCTAAAAATTACCAATCCTTATAATATCTGCAAAAATGCCGGATGCAGTTACATCAGCACCGGCACCGGCACCTTTTACCACAAGAGGTTGTTCTGTATATCGATCTGTAAAGAACAGAACGATATTATCACTGCCTTCCAACTTGTAAAAGTCATGTCCTTCCGGAATTTGCTGGAGTCCCACAGACGCCTCCCCATCCTCAAATTGAGCTACATATTTCAATTTGCATCCGTCTTTTTCAGCCCTGGTATAGATTTCTTGAAAGCTCTTTTCGTTTCGCTCGAGAGAAGCGTAAAAGGCCTCAATGTTCTTGGTATTAAGACTCTCTTCGGGTAAAAATGATTGGTTTTTAATATCCTCAATATCAATGGAGTAACCGCTCTCACGTGCCAGAATTAATATTTTTCGCATCACGTCTATACCGCTTAGGTCTATCTTCGGATCTGGTTCTGTATATCCTTCTTCCTGAGCTCTTTTCACTATCTCGGAGAATGTATTATCACTATCAAAGTTATTGAAAACGAAATTCAAACTACCGGAAAGAACAGCTTGGATTTTACGGACTTTATCTCCTGAAGCGATCAAATGTTTTAAGGTATCGATGATAGGTAAGCCTGCACCTACATTAGTTTCGAACAAAAATGGAGCATTGTATTCTCTTGAGACTTCCTTAAGTCTTAAGTATTTATCTAAATCTGATGAACACGCAATTTTATTGCAGGTTACTACGGCAATACTATTCTCGAGATAGTTCTCATAAATATCTGCTACATCAGCACTTGCCGTATTGTCTATAAATATGCTATTCCTGAAATTGAATTCAAGTGCCTTATTGAAGAATTCAACTGCATCTGCTTTTTGACCATTAGCCAATAATTCTTCCCATTTTTTTAACGGCACACCTTCTTCATCAAAGCACATGGTCCTCGAGTTGGATATCCCGATCACCCGGACGTTCAGTTTTAAATTCTTCTTTAAATATTGCTGTTGTTGCTCAATTTGGCGTATTAACTTAGAGCCGACGTTACCGACGCCCATGACAAAGAGATTGAGCTGTTTGATGTTTTCTTCGAAAAATTCCTCGTGAAGGGAATTAAGAGCCTTCTTTACATCCTCTTTCCTGATAACGGCTGAAATATTACGCTCCGAAGCTCCCTGGGCTATAGCTCTGATATTCACATTATTTTTTCCAAGGGTGCTGAACATTTTACCACTAAGACCCTGATGACTTTTCATTTGGTCGCCGACCAGTGCAATGATAGCGAGATCTTCTTCAACGATGACCGGCTTGATCTTAGAGGCTGCTATCTCATACTCAAAAGCTTCATTGACCAACTTTTCGGCAAGTGCGGCATCCTCATCGGCTACTCCAATACAGATTGAATGTTCGGAAGAGGCCTGGGTAATAAGTACGACACTTATTTGGGCTAGTGACAAGACCTCGAAAAATCTTTTCGAAATTCCAGGTATGCCAATCATACCAGGACCTTCCAGTGTAAGCAGGGCTATACTCGGAACATGACTAATTCCGCGAACAGTATGCCCGTCTTCCTTATTCAATTCAATCCTGGTGCCGGGATCAGTGTCCTTAAATGTATTCTTTATAAGGATGGGAATTCCTTTATCCAACACAGGTTGTATTGTAGGGGGATAGAGAACCTTGGCACCAAAATGTGACAACTCCATTGCCTCCTCATATGAAATATGGGTTATGGCCTTGGCCTGTTTTACAAGTTTTGGGTTTGCGGTATACATACCACTTACGTCGGTCCAAATCTCAAGAACCTGTGCATTTAGAGCCCCGGCGATCACAGCAGCTGTATAATCTGAACCCCCGCGCCCAAGTGTGGTGGCATTTCCCTCGGAAGATGAAGCTACAAAGCCCGGAAGTATTGTGATTGCTTCTTTGGCCTTTTTGAAATATTCCTGACAGTTTGAATTGGAAACGTCAATGTTAACCACTGCTTTGCCGTAACTCTCGTCCGTAATTATCAATTCTCTACTATCTTTTAAAGCGGCATCAAGCCCTTCTGAAACGAAAAATTGACTTATAATAAACGACGAAAGCAATTCTCCATAGGATACGATCCGATCTAGCAGACGAGGTGTAATTTCTCCTATTAAAAAAGCACCTTCCAAAAGTGTATCCAAGGTATTCAGCTCTGCTTTGACCTTACTCAGTATACCACTCTGTTTCGTAACTGGGATCAGTTTCTTGATTGTTTCGATATGCCTTTTTTCTACCTCACGGGCGATGTCTGAATATCCTGCATCACGGCTGGCAGCTAACTCAGCAGCTTTAATTAGAAGGTCCGTTATTCCGCCCAGTGCCGAAACAACCACAAAAATCCTCTCCGATGCCTGATCGGCTATGATATCTTTTACCTGCTTTATCTGATCTGCATGGGCTACCGAAGTACCACCAAATTTTAAAACCTTCATTAGATTATGTAATAATTAGAATAGGATGACCTGATGCCAAAAATAGTATACGGACGTAGATGTAGTAACTTACCCCAAAGGGGTCGTGGTATTGGCGAATATGGAGGAATGCCAAAGATCATGAAGTGCGATTTCGTGATATTTTATGTCCGATTTGCCGTCCATCATGCTTCTGATAAAGCCCCAAAAGTAGTACTTTTGAATACCTTATCAAATTATTCTGCAATTTTTATCAAGGAGCCAATATTTTACATAAAATTTTGAACAATGAAGATTTTTTCGGCAAGTCAGCTATATGAGGCTGATAAAATCACAATTCAAAAACAGGGGATAAGCAGTGAGCAATTAATGGAAAGGGCTGCTGTTGAGATCTTCAATTGGCTACATAAAAGGATGCAAGGCGCACAGGTAAAGATTCACCTTTTTTGCGGTATTGGCAACAACGGAGGAGACGGCCTGGCCTTGGCCAGACACCTATGGGAGCACGGCTATAATTTTGAAGTGCATGTTGTTAGTTACAGTGACAAGAGGTCTGAAGATTTTCTGATCAATTTAGACAGGCTCAAAGAGCGGAAGATTTGGCCCCATTTTATCCAGGAGAATTCTGAAATACCCGAAATACGACCAGAGGAAATAATCATCGATGGAATTTTTGGGATTGGCCTAAACAGGGAACCCTATCCATGGGTGGCCAGTCTAATGACCCATATAAATCAATCCGGTGCATTTGTGGTATCAATTGATGTACCTTCTGGCCTTTATCTGGATAAGCCGCTTGATAACGATAAGGCGGTTATACATGCCAATTTTGTATTGAGTATCCAGGCTCCAAAGCTGATTTTTTTCTTACCGCAAACCGGTATTTTCTGTGAAGGATGGGAAATACTGAATATTGGCATGGACGAAGAATTCCTTGCTGAGACGAATACGTCAAATGAGTTAATAGGCAAGAATGAAGTACTAAAATGGTACAAGCCAAGAGAAAGATTTACCCATAAGGGGACTTATGGACATGCCTTGATTGTTGGAGGAAGCTATGGTAAGATTGGAGCGGTAATCCTAAGTGCCAAAGCCTGCCTGGTTTCTGGAAGTGGACTGGTTACTGCCTTTGTGCCGAAATGTGGCTATACCGCATTGCAGGCTGCCGCTTTGGAAATAATGGTATATACCGATGAGCAGGAAGAGTATATAGAGGAAATAGCTTATGAAATTGAACCTGCTGTGATTGGTATGGGCATGGGCATGGGGACGCATGATAGCACCAAAAAAGCTATGCGAAAACTCCTTCAGCAATATAGTGGTCCGCTGGTAATTGATGCTGATGGACTTAATATATTGGCGGAGGAAAAGGATCTTTTAAAACAATTACCATCAAAAACCGTATTAACCCCTCATCCCGGGGAGCTAAAACGACTAATCGGTTCCTGGAAAGACGATTTTGAGAAACTGGAAATGGCTAGATCCTTTGCCAAGGAATACGATTGTGTACTAGTGTTGAAAGATGCATATACCATTGTAGTAACTGAAGAAAAAGCCTACGTGAACTCCACTGGAAATGCCGGGATGGCTACGGCAGGTAGCGGAGACGTACTAACTGGTATGATTACAGGTTTGATAGCACAGGGATATGAGCCTCAGATTGCTGCAAGTATGGCAGTTTATCTTCATGGTAACGCTGGGGATATTGCCGTTATGGAGACCGGAGAAGAGGCACTTACGGCCACCGCTATCATTAATTCAGTTGGTTCGGCCTTTTTGGAACTTATTACTATAGCCCAGGCCATAAAAGAAGAAGACGAGAAAGGAGACCCGTCCTGAGATTACTCAACCAGGTATTCGTTGTTGTTGGCTGGTGCTAATTTAAATTTCTGAAATATCTTATAGCGATTGATGGATCACTATTTGGATTCTTTGACACGCCTTTTAACCCACTTCAGTGCATTTTTGTAATCGATGAAAATCTTCATGGGTTTTTTGTAGAATAGCCGCTCTATTTTGAAGTTATGCATATCCATTTCCTTAACGGAAACAATTGCGAATGCTTTCAGGTTTTTTAGCTCCCTTAGGTACGTGTAAATGGTTGGATCAATTGCGTACGAATTCTGCCTTAAACTGATGTAACCGAAGCTTTTATCCCTGAAGTGAATTTCAGAAATCCCGATAATCTGATAAGCTCTTTCCAGAGTAACAGTAGCCCCTTCATCAAAAATTCCAACCAGGTGGTTTTTGAAGACCTGTACTTTGCCAATATCCAAATGATATTCCCTGACAATTACGGTTTTCTTTGTCGGTCCGAAGTTCATTTAATTCTAAATATAGTGTCCAAAACGAAAGTAGACCTATGGGTCACTTTAATGAAAAATATTAGACCAAAGGCTTAAATATCGTTTGTACGGCTAAGCGGGAATAAAAACTGTATTCCAATTCGTACATGAGCTGGTAAAAAGTCAAAAAAAAGGAGTCTGAAAACAGACTCCTCAAAATTTAATTTTCGTATGCTTTAAGCTTTTGAAGATTTTTTGGCCTTTTTGATCTCAATTGACAATGTCTCGTCTTTTTTATTGAAATCCATAAAGATACTGTCACCTTCTTCTATCTTAGAATTTACTATCTCTTCGGCCAATGCATCTTCAATATATTTTTGAATAGCACGCTTCAGAGGTCTGGCTCCGTATTGTTTGTCGAATCCTTTATCAGCTATATAATCCTTGGCCTCATCAGTGAGTTGCAATTCATAACCTAGTTCCCTGATCCTATCAAAGAGCTTATTCAATTCGATATCGATGATCTGATGAATATGTTCTCTCTCAAGGGGATTGAAGACCATAACATCGTCAATCCTGTTGAGGAATTCAGGGGCGAATGCCTTTTTGAGGGCATTTTCTATAACTGTACGCTGATGGCTGTCTGCCTGAGACTTTTTGGCAGCTGTACCGAAACCTACACCCTGGCCAAAGTCCTTCAATTGTCTGGCCCCGATGTTCGATGTCATGATCAGGATCGTGTTTCTGAAATCGATACGTCTACCAAGGCTGTCAGTCAGATAACCGTCATCCAGCACCTGCAGCAACATATTGAATACGTCAGGATGCGCTTTTTCCACCTCATCGAGCAAGATTACCGAATATGGTTTGCGTCTCACTTTTTCAGTAAGCTGACCTCCTTCTTCGTACCCAACGTATCCCGGAGGTGCACCAACCAACCTGGATATAGCGAATTTTTCCATGTATTCACTCATATCGATTCGGATGAGTGCGTCTTCTGAGTCGAATAGTTCTTTAGCTAATATTTTCGCCAGCTGGGTTTTACCAACACCTGTCTGTCCAAGGAAAATAAATGAGCCAATGGGTTTGTTCGGATCTTTTAATCCGGCCCTGTTACGTTGTATTGCCTTG
>JAAUXZ010071528.1_pt1 | contig 11712 bp, 13 predicted proteins | sample 7278131 | NCBI WGS metagenome assembly JAAUXZ01 (sample SAMN14350119, study PRJNA611818) | marine sediment metagenome | isolation source: surface marine sediment (3m) | place: French Polynesia: Moorea | collected 2018-08
AATATCCGCATGACACAGAGCGCGCGGCCTAACCGGCTTAGGCGTGCCGTCACGGCGCAATCAAGCTCATGAGCGATCTAGCCGCCAGGTTGAGATCCGTACCGACGGCAGGACGGCCGGCCGATGAGCCGACGCACAGCGGCTTATGGGGCGGTGCTGCGCCGGATGCGCCTGATTTGCAGCCTACGGGCCCGATAACGGCGCTTTCAGTGGCTAGGAACGTAACGCCGCGGGAGGACGGGTCCTATGGTCCTTGGGGCGCTCAAGAAGTTCTTGGGAACGCTCTGCAGGCCATTGTGAAGGGATCTATTAGCCTAACGGATTCCAGTGCCGTATCGTGGACGTTTGCCGGCGATGGCAGCCGCGGTAATTTGGGCGATCTGTACGAGTCCAACGACTACCAATTCACCAAGGTAAGCAAGGGCGGGACCTCCTATGTGGTCAACGATGACGAATATTGGGGGTTCACGGAATTTGACACTCTGGTCATCGCCACGACGGTGACGGCGCCGCTGCAGGCCAAGACCAAGGGCGTTGCGGGCAACTTTGCGGATTTGATTACCGGCACGAACAAGCCTCAGGCTAGGCACATCGCCACAATTGGCAACTTTGTGGTGCTGGGTAACACGTTCGACAGCACGGATGGCGCCAAGCTTAACCGTGTCTGGTGGTCCGGCTTCCGCGATCCGACGACATTTGACCCCAGCACGTCAACACAGAGCGATTTCGAGGACCTGCCCGAGGGAGGAAGGGTCCAAGCACTAGTCGGCGGCCAGGAATACGGGACAATTATGCAGTCGAACATGATTCGGCGCATGACCTACCGAGGCGATGCCGCAATATGGGACTTCGATCCTGTAGACAGGACGCGCGGGACGCCCATTCCGCGATCAGTGGCGGCTAGAGGCCGGTTGCTGGCCTACATTGCCGAGGAAGGCTTCATGCTTTTCGACGGCTTGACCAGCACAGAGATAGGCGATGGCAAGGTGGATCGTAGTTTCTGGAACGAATTCGACACGAACGACCGCAACAGCGTGAGTGCGGCGATCGATCCGGTGCAGAAGCTCATTCTATGGGCCTATCCAGCGAACGGCGGCACCAATAGGCTGCCTAACAAGCTGGTAATCTACAATTACGGGAAAGGCTCTAACCGCTGGTCGACGATCGATATCGAGTGCGACATGGTGACAACCGGGTTCTTGCTGGGGCTCAATGTGGACTCGCCGGACCCGCGGTTGTCCAACATCGATACGTCCGTCTGGGCCAATCGGTCTATGGACAGCATCATTTTTAAGGGCGGCTTCACGACGCTGGCGAGCTATGACCTCGAGCACAGGTTTTCGACCTTTGACGGGCCCGCGCTGGCCATGCGGATGGAAAGCAAGGATTTGTCCCTGTTTACGGGCCAGTCGGGCATGATCAACAAGGCGCGTCCCTTGGTTGAAGGGCTTGTAAGGTCATTCATCGGCACGCGGAACGTGCAGGGCGGCGAGATCACCTATCTACCGTCCAAGGAAAAGGGCAAAAACGGCTTGTGCCACTTTGCCGACCAGAAGACGACGGCGCGCTATCATCGCTACTGCTTGGAAGCGGATGCCGGCGCCGAATGGGACAAGGCGAGCGGCTATCAACTCTACGCGCAACCGCGGGGTGTCTACATTGGTGACTAGCCTCAGGCAGAAGCCCGTCGGTCGGATTGCGCCGCTTACCTGGACAACGGACCCGGAAGAACACCGGCGCTTGCTTGCGGAAGCCACTGATGGCTTGCGCGTTCGAGTGACGGGCCTTGAGTCGGCGCGTGTTCGAGTGACTGTAGCGTCAACAACCTACACTGCGGCTGATGAAGGCATAATTTTGGTGGACGATACCGCAGCGGGCGGCGCTGTGGCAATTTCGTTGCTTACGGCAGCCAATAGAATTAATCCCTATCGAATTAAGAAAATCGGCAATACGGCAAATGTCACAATCACGCCAGCAGGGTCCGAAACAATAGACGGTGCAGCTAATCTAGTTCTAACAACACAATATCAATCTGTGGATTTGGAACCGGACAATAGCCAGTGGTGGACTTTTTGATGCAGCTTGAAATTGCCCATAAGGAAGTCTTTCCTGTCTGCCAAGAGTTGCAGAAGCGGATAGGGTTTTCGGGCGTCAACCCGGACCATATTCACACAGTCTTGCCGTTGTACAAGCAGCACATCCTGAACGCTGTCGAGCAGTCCGACGGCGAATTTGCATGGGGCGATATCGTTGAGCGGCTTGACGATGCCCGTTGGCAAATGTGGATAACCCCGCGGTCGTGCCTGATCACGTCCATTCGCGAAATGGGGCAATATTCGGTGTGCACGCTGATCTACATGGGCGGAACGTTGGATGATGCGCAAGAATGCTTGGCGGGCGTGGCCGAGTGGGCGCGCGTCAACGGTTGCGAGAAGATGCACATTGAAGGCCGCAAGGGCTGGGGACGTGTCTTTGCTGACTTCGGGGCGCGTCTGAAGTATCATGTCTACAGCTTTGATCTAGGGGACTAATCATGTCCGGTGGTGGCGGAAATAGGACAACGGAAACCAGGACCGACCCTTGGTGGGGCGTCCAAGGCTATCTTCGGACGGGCTACAAGGAAGCAGCCGACGAAATCCTGCGCCGGCCCTTGGAATATTTCCCGGATCAGACATACGTTGATTACAGCCCTGAGACCGAGGCCGCGCTAGGTGGGATCACGCAACGGGCGCTGCAGGGTTCGCCGTTAGTCGACATGGCGCAGATGCAGAATCTCGGCATCATGGGCGCCCCGGGGACTGCCGCGCTAACCAACACCGCGCTAGGCGCCTACACTGGACGCGAAAACCCCTACCTGGATGCCGTCACGCAATCCATCAGCGACCGCGTACTGCCGCAGGTTCAGTCTGCCTTCGGCAGATCGGGCCGCACGGGCGAAAGCCCTGTCGCGCAAGGTATCATGGCGCGTGAGATGGCCAATGCGCTGGCGCCCTATCAGTTCGGCGAATATGGCCGTGAGCGTGGCCTGCAGGAATCGGCGGCCAGCCAGCTAGCGGGGAATCAGTTGGCAGCCATGGGCATGGCGCCCGGGCTTGCAAACGTGGACTTTTCCGATTTGGTGCGGCTTGGTCAGGTTGGCGGGGCGCGTGAAGCCAAGAGCGCAGAGGAATTGCAAGATCAGATGGCGCGGTTCCAGTTTGGGCAGATGGAACCGACGAACAGGGTTCAGCAATATATGAACATTCTAAGCGGCTCGGCACCTTTGATTGGCGGTGCCGGTATGGGCACGGTCACGCAGCCACGCCAAGAAACCAATCCTATCTTCGGTTTGCTTGGCACAGCCATGACGGCGGCGCCGTTCTTCTTTTAGGGGTTAGCTATGCCAGTGTTCGGACCAGACCCGCGAACGATGATGCCGACAAGCGTAGGCATGCCGCAACCAACCGGCATGTTCGGCAACCGCTTTGACAATCCCTTGGCTGCCCTAGCGATGATTGCTGGGCCAGCGATGATGGCGCACGGCTTCAATATGCCGCAGTTGGCCAACCTTGGACCGCAAGTCTTGAGTTTGCAGGCACAGTCGAGACAGGCCGCAGAGGAACGCAGCCGGCGCGAGCGCGAGCTTAGGCTGAAGGAATCGGCGGCGGCACGTGACACGGCCTTGCGTGAGAGAATAGCGCGCATGTTTGGCGCTAGCGGTACGCCATCGACGGCCGACCCTGTAGCGGCTTTAGAGGCTGCTAGAGCGGCCGGTGGTGCGCCGGGGCCCACTACCGCGGCGGCGGGCATGATGGCGCCAGCGGGCGCGCCTGGGGCTTCTGGTGGCATGTTTCCGGGGATGACGAGTCAGGACCGACAACTGGCTGCTTTGATGGCCCAAAGTGGTGATCCCATGGCTGCGCTGCGGTTTGCGGCGGAACGGACGGCGCCGGCAGAGCCTAAAGAGACAGGATTGATGACCAATCTTGCGGCGGCTGGACTTGAGCCGGGCACGCCAGCCTATACGCAAGCTATCTTGGAAAGCATCAACAAGCCGCAAACGGCGGTTTCGGTTAAGAGCGAGGGTCCAATCCCGCCGGGGTATCAGGCAATAAGGGACGACCAGGGTCGGATAACCAGTCTTGCGCCTATTCCTGGCAGCCCCGCAGCGACAGAGGCGGCAGCAGCTACAGAGGCGGCGACGGAACGTGAGCGGCAGAAGGGAATTACCGCCGACATCGTTGTGCAAGACATTGACCGTGCTTTGCAGTTGGCAGAGGAATCAATGACGCCGGTCACAGGTTTTGGCGCCGGCACCTTGGCGGGCATATCTGGCACGCCTGCGGCTGACACGGCTGCGTTGTTGGACACGGTCAAAGCCAACATTGGTTTCGACAAATTGCAAAGCATACGTGATTTGTCGCCGACTGGCGGTGCCTTGGGGCCGGTTTCAGACCAAGAAAACAGACTGCTACAATCAACCTTCGGCAGTTTGTCGCAAGCGCAATCCGAAGAACAGTTCAAGCGCAACCTGCAGCGGCTTAAGGACACCTATCTGGATATCGTCCACGGAAAGGGGCAGGGGCCGGGTCGGCCGCCAGACTTCCCAACGGCCGGATATCAAGACCGCGTCGTCAAAAGCCCCTTTGGTGATCGTTGGATTGCCAAAGGCGACCAATGGGTGAAAGTTGAGTAATGCCTGATTTGCCAAAGGGTTGGTCTGTAGAAGGTGAGGGTCCGCCTGAGGGTTGGTCGGTAGAGACAATGCCGGCGCCTGCAACGGCAGAACCACAAACCATGTCTATGGGCGAAGTAGGTATGCAGGCTGTTCGGAATCTGCCGTCCAGCGCAGCGCAGTTCGCCCAAGACGTGGTTACGCCTATTTTCCGCCCTGTTGAAACTATTGGAAATCTTGGTGACCTGATTATTGGATCAGTGCAGAAGATGATTCCGGGCGTGCAAAGCCGGGAAGGTTATGCCGATGCCGTAGGTCAGTTTTTCGCGGATCGCTACGGCGGCATGGAAAACATCAAACGCACCATGGCTAACGACCCCGTCGGATTTATGGCCGATGTGTCCACGGTGCTGACGGGCGGCGGGGCAGCGGCGGCTAGGGCGCCGGGGATGGTAGGCCAAGCGGGGCGTGCCGTGCAAAGAGCGGGGGCCGTTGTTGATCCTTTGCAAGCCGTTGGACGCTCTGTCGCGCCTATAGCGGCGCCTGTAGGACGTTTGGCAGGCAGAGGATTGGCGACGGCTATCGGCGATCTCGGGACACATACGGGCGGCGAGAGCATAGCGAGGGCGGCGCGAGCGGGGTTTGAGGGCGGTTCTCAGGGTCAAGCCTTCCGTGAGAGCATGCGCGGGCAAATTCCGATGGAAACCGTTGTCAGCGATGCCATGTCGGCGCTGGACAACATCCGGCAGGGTCGCGGGCGCGCTTATCGGGAAGGTATGCAAAATATATCTCGCGATCAGACTGTCTTGGATTTTGCACCGATAGACCGCCAACTTGTGCAGGCCGGTCGCATCAAACGCTTCAAGGGCGAGCCGATCGGTCGGGCAACCGAGACGACCGACCGCATCATGGGACTTGTTAATCGTTGGAAGTCGTTAGATCCGGCAGAGTTTCACACGCCGGAAGGCCTGGACGCGCTAAAGCAGGGAATTGGTGAAATTCGCGATGCTACGCGCCGCGGTTCACCTGAGGATGCCATCGCGACACGCGCATACAACGCGGTGAAAGACCAGATCGTTCAGCAAGCGCCGGAATATGCCGATGTCATGCGCGGCTATTGGGAAGCCAGCGACTTGATCAAGGAAATGCAGAGGACCTTGTCGCTCAATCCTAACGCTCAGGTAGACACGCAACTTCGCAAGCTTCAGTCCCTTATGCGCAACAACGCCAATACCAACTATGGGCGCCGGCTGGTCTTGGGTGAAATGCTTCAGGAAGCGGGGGCCGATACGTTGATGTCGAAGCTTGCTGGGCAAGCTCTTGAGCCTATCGCTCCGCGCGGCCTTGGGCGCGTGGTTGCTGGCGGTGCAGCGCTAGGCGGCATGGCTGTTGATCCTACCTTGTTTGGTGCAATGGCTGTGCAGTCGCCGCGGGTTATGGGTGAAGCGGCCTATGGTGCTGGTCGATTGGCAGAGGCCGCCCGCAGATTGCCACCTAGCACTGGACTAGGGCTGTTCCAAGCTGGCCGACTTTCAGAATAAGGCGAACCGATGGCAGAAATTCGCGACTACAGCAACAATCCCGACCCGCAGACCTCAGCACGTTGGCCCGAAGGAATGGCCATGTCTGCAGTCAACGATACGGGCCGCGTGGATGAGGGTATCATTGGGCGTTGGGAAAAGGACTTCAACGGGTCGCTTGTTTCTGCTGGCACGGCTTCTGCCTATACCTTGACGCCTAACCGTGACCTAGTGACTGGGCAGTCTACACCGCTATATGACGGTTTGATATTAGCCTTCAAACCGCATGTTGCCAATGATGCAAGCGCAACTCTCAACGTTCAATCTACAGGCGCGTTACCTATTCAGGATGCGGCGGGCAATGCCGTCTCGGCAAATACTCTTATCCAAAATCGTTCGATTCTGGTCGCCTACTCAACCGATGCAAATGCTTGGGTTGTCTCAAACTTTAGAGACTTTGTTACACCTGAGGATCGCACGACATCTCGATCCCTAGCTAAGCAAGCCACCTTACGAGGCGATGTCTTTGACGTGAAAGACCCTCAATTTGCAGGCGGCGCGATCGGTGACGGCGATACGGCAAATAGGGCGCAAGATACCGCAGCGATCACGGCGGCTTGGAACGCGGCGATAGATTCCTCAAGGGTAAAGGCACCCGTCGGTTCCGAATGGTCAGACGCCTATTTCGTGCTGTCGCAACTGTACTTCCCGCCAGGCGACTACTTTTTCGACGGACCGGCGCTAGGGGCATCAATCAATACGGCAATCTCGGTTGTTGGGGCTGGTCGACGGGCTGTGCGTATTCGGCTGGCCGACGGCATCTATATGTTTGATATTGATCAGTTTATCTACAATTGGCAATGCCGTGACTTTTCAACCTTGGGCGGCAAGGGCCTATTCCGTCATAGCCGAACGGCAGAGAACACGGGCGGTTACTTCGAATTCGATAGCATGGATTTTCTGAACTATACGGAATGCGGGATTGGCAGCATTAGCGAGAATGTGCCGAAGTGGAATGTTCGTAGCTGCACGTTCTATGGAACGGATACATCGATCGGTCTGGTTGTGCCAGACAGGGCGGCACAAGGGGATATCGTCCACAACTCGTTTGATCGCAACCGCTACCATATGAAGGTTAGTTGTCTCAATTCGGCAATCCAGATCGGTCCCAACAACACTTATTTGAAGGCAGCGGGCACTCGGGTTGCGGATGTCTGGCTTGTTGGACGGCAGACGACAGAAACCAATTCGGGCGATGGTCTATCCTTCATTGGTGAGCGTTTTTCCAATGAACTGATGACGGCCGGCGACAGGCGAGTGCTGATCGCCGAGGAAGACACGGGCACTGGCGCCGACATCATGACGCGCCAGCATGCCACGACCGACAGCGGCGGCTATTGGGTGAGTCAGGTCAAGTTTCGCGGCTGTAACTTTCAGTCCGTCGGCCAGTTCGGCGATACGGCTAACAAGGGCATCGTGACAACCTACCTTAGCCGGACTCAGGTTGATTTTCTGGACTGCACGGCAATCGGTGGATGGTCGCCGTATTGGCTGGAATTTGAATCGGGCGTGAATCCGGCTCAGGTTCCGCAAGTCAACATTTCCCGTGTTACCAATCCACAGGTCCGCAGAGAGGAAAACGCGCCGCAAATCTGCAATCGGCAAGGCGTTGTGTCCTTTACACCATATGCGGGCGGCTATCGAGGCCCCCAAGATCAATCCTGCTTGGTGCAGGGCGCCGATTACAGCTATGAGAATGTTCTGAATCAGACGGACCCTAACAACTGGGCGCTGTCGTCGAATGGTGGCATCGCGCCGACTAGGGTATCTGCAACGGACTACTATGGCGCCAGCTTGGCTTCGACGATCACCTATGCGGATAACATCGGCGTGACCAACTCGGGCTTGACCGAGACAAATATGGTTGCGGGCGAACGGTGTTGGATGGCTGTCGATCTCAAGAAAGCCGCCACCAACCCTCTGGATTTCGTCTATGTGCAAATCCGGGAAAGCCCAGGCAACACCTTGAAGCGGTTTTATCTGCCGGTTCCCGATCAGTGGGATCGATTCTTTATCCCTTGGAACGTCAATCTGTCGCCGACAAACATCATTATTGAGATTAGTGCAGCGGATGCCTTTGTTTCAGGCAGCAAAGAGCAGATGACATTCGGCCGGCCGTCCCTTTACCGCGGTAATACGCCCATGAATGACCGGCATCAGCAGATCGTTGGCGACAAGGCCGGTTCGTGGAATGGTCCGCATATCATCCTTAACAACAACCATCTATGGTTTGATTCCAACAACCAGCTTCGCCGCAAGGCCAGCGCGCCGACAAGTGACACGGATGGAGTCTTATTGGGGTAAAGAAGATGACTAAAATTGAAATTGATTTATCTGAGGAAGAAAGAAAAAGAATCTTAGAATGAATGCGCCGGCTTGTCCCCTTACTGCTGTGTCTGGCCTGGCCGGCTTGGGCGGATGAAATTGTCGCTGTCCGAGGATGCCTGCTTGCTGAAGGCACAATCATAGAAAAGGCAAAATCGGTCACGTTTGTTGATAACCCCGTCACCAAACGGACGACCATTCGCGGCAGCCAAGTTGCAAGCATAACCACATTCAACCTTAACCCCGGAAGTCTCGACTGTGTTAGCGCTCGCTCTACCTCTGGCGAGTCGTATTTCGTTCGAGTGGTTGATCCGCGCTATGAGGGTCTTTCGTCTGAAGAAGTGTTCAACCGGATCATGGGCCGGCAATGAACTGGCAAGCGGCCCTGTCTGCTGTGCTGGCGATCTTGCTGGCGTTGCGGCTGGCACGCGCGCAGCGGTGAGGTGGACGCTTGTCCTCAATAGGGCTAGTCTGCGGCATGAACTACACGCGCAAGGAACAGATCGGCGACTGCACGCTCTACCAGGGCGATTGCCTAGAAGTGCTGCCGACGCTGGGCAAGGTGGATGCTGTGGTGACTGATCCGCCTTATGGAATAAACTACATTGCGCGCAAAAAACACACATATAAAACCGATTATGATCAATCTGCAATTTTTGGTGATGATACTGCTTTTGATCCAAAGTTGTGGCTCTCTTATCCTTGCATCTTATGGGGTGCAGATAATTATTTCTCCGATCTACCAAATGGACGTTTGTTAATTTGGGATAAGCGGGGCAAGGGATTTCACGGCGTCAACACCTTTTCAGATTGTGAAATTGCTTGGTGCTCAAAGCCAGGACCTAACCGAATTCATCTTCAAATCTGGAATGGCATTGTTCGCGAAGGCGAGCCGGCTGGTCAGGGAGAGGTTCGTTTGCATCCGGCCCAAAAACCCGTAAGGCTTTTACACTGGTGCCTTGGCTTCCTGCCCAATGCCGAAACCATCCTCGATCCCTTCATGGGCAGCGGCACCACTGGCGTTGCATGCGTGCAGCTAGGCCGCAAGTTTATCGGCATTGAGATAGAGCCGCGCTACTTCGATATAGCCTGCAAGCGGATAGAGGACGCGCATAGGCAGGGCGATTTGTTCGTGCCCAAGCCGGCGCCGGCCGTGCAGGAAAGCTTGCTCTAGCAGTATCTGGCGCGCTGCGGTATATTGTCCTCTCACCACACCTGAGAATGAGGTTTAGCATGGCCAGTACAGCCAGCCTATCCACGGCTGACAAACCCTTCAAATGCGGCACCGTTCACGTCATCTGGCGCACTGAAAAGCAGCGCAAGAAACGGTGGGCAAAGGTCAACAAGTGGTATCAGCGCGGCAAGCTTCCGACTGATCCGCCCGACTGGGTCGCGTTCAACCAGAACCATGGCGGTGGCGGCGGTCCTTGATCGCTACCGTTTCCGATCTAGCACAGCGGGCATGGCCATTCTTTGGGGTTGTGCTCGCTGTCTGGCTTTTCCCTCTGCTGTGGCTACAACGGCCTAGGGCGTCCCGTGATAGCTGGATCGGCATCGGCTGCTATGTGGCGAGCTTCTTTCTAAGTACGGCCTACCTGGGCTTCTCTGAGCGTCCTACGGCTATTTTGGTTTGGCAGCTAGGAATGATCGCTGTCATGGTCATGTACGCCAGCGCGATATTCCTGCAGCGCGACAACCCTGATGAACCTATTCCTGGCATCTACATAGTGGCGGCCGTGGCCTATGCAGCCTTCGGCCTTTGGATCAATGGCGGATTACCGCCGCTTGCCGAACCTGAAGAACAGCGCCGCGGTTACGAGCTTTTTGGCTTTATGCTGATATCTTGCCTTCCCTGGATCGTGCTTCGAGGTGTACGGCAAGACGATCTGCTAGGCGTCATGATCTGGACTGGTGTTGGTATTGCCGAGACTGTCGCCGTCATCGAATATCTGGATTGCGCGATCTTGGCGCCGGATATCTGGAATCTGGATCAGCGCTGGGGAATCGACGTTCCCAAGATGGCATGTGCGCGCGAATATGGCTGGATCTATCAGCCGGCCGTGCAAGCCCTACAGGTATTGCTGCTTTCCTGCATCCTCACCGTGCATTTTTGCAGGTACAAACTACCCGACATAGTGAAACGTTTCACAGCGCAATAGGTGCTAAGCCCTTATGGTTGAGGGGTGGTCGGGACCGATCCTGGCAGAAAGGCCCCGACCCGTCACAGCGACTAGCATGGAAGCCGCTATGACTAAGGGCACCACACCCCGGAACGCTCTGTATAGCACAATTGCTAGTTGCTGTCTTTCCTCCCCTGTGCACTGGGGGGCTAGATGGCTGCGACGATCCTCCCGCCTTATAGCGCTACTAGCCCCCCTACTTTTTTGCGCTGGGCACGCAACCGCGCAACCGCAGTGCAACACCCGGGAAAGCATTCGAACACAGCTTGCTGAGAGATATGGGGAATCGCCAGTCGCGACTGGTGTAACCAGCGGGGGCGCCCTAGTCGAGGTCTACAGCGCCAACAACGGCCGGACCTGGTCTATCGTCGTTACAGACACGAACGGGATTAGCTGCCTTGCTGCGGCCGGCGAAGGCTGGCGCATGATCGTTGCTCAGATGGGGCAAGAGTCTTGACCAATGAGCGCCCGCTCACCCGCGATGATCTGGTTAGGGAATTGCGCGGGCTGGGCATTGACTTGGACGATGGCCGCAGTCTTCGCGATTGGCACGCTTCTATGCAGTTTGTTAGGTGGCTTCGCCGCGTTGTGCTTGTTTCTGGCATTCCGCTTGCAGCGTATTTTCTATGGCATGCGGCCGTCGCGTGGATCAAATCGGTAGCGAAGGGGCAGACACCATGAAACAGATTGCAACAGCTTGTGCCGTTCTGTTGCTTACGGCGTGCAGCGGTGCGGGTGAGATCGCCGTCGACAAGGTGAAGCAGGTGAACGACGAATACGCCACCGTCATGCGTGAAGCGCCCTGCAGCATTCCTACGGGCGCCGTGCCGCGGAACTTCAATCCTACCGACGTGTACGCGATCGGCATGCTGTGCGGCTGGGGGCTTTACCTGAAGGTTCCCGAGGCGATCACGATTCCCGCGCCATGATAGCTTGGAAGATTGCGGCCATCCTTGGTTGGGTGCTATTCTTG
>JAAUXZ010092923.1_pt1 | contig 11705 bp, 10 predicted proteins | sample 7278131 | NCBI WGS metagenome assembly JAAUXZ01 (sample SAMN14350119, study PRJNA611818) | marine sediment metagenome | isolation source: surface marine sediment (3m) | place: French Polynesia: Moorea | collected 2018-08
GATTCGTTAGGGCCCGATAAAGCGAATATAGTTGGGCGCAGGTATCTGCTGAATTTCGTCGGTTATCTGCAACGCGCCGCTGTCGATGTCACGGGAGAATACCCGGATATGCCCGGAATCCTGGTTGGCCACGATGACCGCTTTGCCATCGGGCGTGATCGCGAAATGGCGCGGAAACTTCCCCCCGGTCGGCACCAGCCCGCTGCGTTGCAGCCGGCCATCTGCCAGCACCCTGAATATCGCCAGCGAGTCGTCGCCGCGGTTGGATACATAGAGAAAACGGGCATCTGGCGATAGCTTGATCTCGGACACGTAACTGACGTGGTCTCGGTTGTCGACCGTTGATTCGTACTGCACGGGGATCAGGCGTGGTTTTATCGCACTGGGTTCGCTGGCGTCGAGTACGGCCACGCAGACGGTGTTGAACAATTCATTGGAGACGTAACAGATATCCAGCTCGGGATGCATTGCCATGTGGCGCGGTCCGGAGCCGGCTTCGAAGTCGATATGGGTCTGGCGGGTCAGCTGTCTGGTCTGGGCATCCCAGCCGTACTGGAACACCGCGTTCTCGCCGAGATCCGGAATAAATACCCAGTGATGCCAGAAGTGGGCGCAATGCGCATGGGGACCGACCTGGCGGTTACCCCAGTGGTCTTCGCGGTCGGTGACCTGGCGCCACTCTCCTTCAGGCCGGTAATACTGTTTGAAGCTCTGGGTGATGGCACCCAGCTTGCCCTCCGCATCGACCTCGCAGACATCGATGATGGCATCCCAGTAGTTGATGACGATGGCTGTATCCATGCTGGGAGCCAGGGCCAGGTAGCAGGTTGAGCGTCCGGAAGCCTTGAACTGATCGCGGTAGGTCAGCGATCCATCCGGGTTGATGGCATAACGCACCACATCGCCCTCGTCCTGGATGGTTTCCAGGATCGCGTACAGCGACTGGCCGTTAGGGTGGGGGATGAGCACCGCCGGATTCAGCGACTCGTAGGTTTGATTCAGAGCCAGTTTCCCCGCCCGGTCGAGGGTCATGGCATAGATACCCTTGCCGGGAATGGGTGCGTAGGGCTGGTGGGCGAGTGCGTCGAGGTCGCTGTAGGTGCCCACGAACAGTTTGTAATCTGTATCCAGCATCGGGTTTTCTCCAGGTCGTTGGTTAACGATTTATGGTTTGCTCAGCTTGTTGGTTGAATGATGTTGGCGCTAACATTTTTATCCGAAAAGACTCCAACCAGGGCTTAAAAAGACAGTTGCACCTTCATCGATTGTTGCCGGTCATTGGCCGTCTCGAATGCCGCCACCGCATCTTCTACCGGAAACACCCCGGTCAATAGTGGGTCCAGCGGAATCCGCTGGTCACTGATCAACTGCACCGCCCAGAAAAATTCTTCGTGAAAGCGAAAATTGCCCAGCATGTTGATTTCCTTGGCCACTAACTGGTTGAGGGGGAGGGTGACGTCGCCGCCCAGGCCCAGCAGCACCAGGGTGCCGCGTGGGCGCAACACATTGAGCGCTGAGCGCAGGGCCTGCTCGTTTCCGGATGCCTCGACCACCGCATCGAAGTAGCCCTTGTCGGCGCTGTAGCTGTCGAGTTCCGCGGCGTTGCTCGCCACGTTGATGGTCTTGTCCGCGCCCACCGCCTGTGCGCGCTCGAGGGCGTTGTCGACAACATCGGTGGCGACCACTTCCAGCGCACCGTGCATTTTCGCTGCCGCCACCACCAGGGCGCCGATCGGTCCGGTGCCGGTGACCAGTACCCGTTTGCCGATCAGCTTGCCCAGTTTGTTGACCGCGGCCAGGGCCACGGCCAGGGGTTCGGCAAATGCAGCATGCTGGGGGGATGTGCCCGCGGCCAGCTTTACACATTGGTTGGCCTCGACCACCAGCTCCTGGCTGAAGGCCCCCTGCACATGCGGGAAACGCATGGCACTGCCGTAATAGCGCATGTCCAGGCACTGGTTATACATGGCTTCCCGGCAAAATTTACACTGACCGCAGGGGCGGCTGGGATTGATCGCCACCAGGTCACCAACCGCCAGGCCGGTCACCTCATCACCCAGCGCGGAAATATGGCCGGCGATTTCATGCCCCAGGATCATTGGTTCGCGGATACGGATATCGCCGAATCCACCATTGTTGTAGTAATGCAGATCCGATCCGCAAATGCCCCCGGCTTCGACCCTGATCAATACCTGGTTGTTGCCGGCAACCGGGGATGGCTGATCTTCAACCCGGACATCCTTGGGTCCATGGCAAACGATTGATTTCATGTCGGTTCCTCCCAGCGGATAAGGTGGAATTAGCTCTATTGAAACGGGCATAGAGTTAACGTATTATGTTAGCGCTAACATAACATAGTTTTTTGCCAGTTTCATCATTTTTAACAGGAGGTCTCATGAGCTATAACCAACTTTTTGATTTGACCGGAAAGCGCGCGCTGGTTACCGGATCGGGACAGGGAATAGGCTTTGAGCTCGCGCGTGGACTGGCCAGCGCCGGTGCCGAGATCATCGTCAATGATATCGATGAAGAGAGGCTGACGAAGGCCGCCCAGAGCCTGCGCGATGAAGGTGCCAAGGTTTATGAACTGGCTTTCGATGTGACGGATGCGCAGCAGGTGAACGACTCGGTGAATGGCTTTGAAGCGGACATCGGGGCGATCGATATCCTGGTTAATAATGCCGGGATGCAATATCGCACAGCACTGGAGGACTTTCCGGTTGATCGTTTCGATTTCATGATGCGGCTCAATATCAATTCGGTATTTTATGTTGGCCAGGCAGTGGCCAAACATATGATCGAACGCGGCTCGGGCAAGATCGTCAATATCTGTTCTGTGCAAACTGCGTTGGCCCGGCCTTCGATTGCACCCTACACCGCTTCCAAGGGTGCGGTAGCCAACCTGACCAAGGGTATGGCGACTGACTGGGCCAGGCATGGTCTGCAGGTCAATGGCCTGGCGCCGGGCTATTTCAAAACCGAGCTGACCTCAGCCCTGGTCGCCGATGAAGAATTCACCGCCTGGCTAAGTGCCCGCACTCCCGCCGGCCGCTGGGGAGAGGTGAGTGAGTTGGTTGGGGCCTGCATCTTCCTGAGCTCTGCTGCTTCGAGTTTTGTTAACGGACACGTCTTGTTCATCGATGGCGGCATTACCTGTTCAGTTTGAGCGACGACCACTGGTCGTGGTGATGGGCGTTTCGGGCTGTGGAAAGTCCACGATAGGTGTTGCCCTTGCGCAACATTGGGACCTGCCATTCCTCGATGCGGATGACTATCATCCGGCGAGTAATGTCGACAAGATGTCGAAAGCTATTCCGTTGACCGATGAGGACCGTTGGCCCTGGTTGCAATCTTTGTCGCAGGCGATGGTCGCAGCAGCGGACCAGGCGGGTGGAGTGGTCGCCACCTGTTCAGCCCTCAAGCGCAAGTACCGGGAGTATATTCTGCAACAGGTCGATCGGCCGCTGCTGTTTGTTTTTCTCGAAGGTGACCGCGAAACCCTGTTCGCCCGGATGCAACAACGCAGTGATCATTATATGCCGCCAAGCTTGCTGGACAGTCAGCTGGCTGATCTGGAACGTCCGCATGCCGATGAGCCGGCGGCGACGTTTTCGGTGGATAAGCCTGTCGGTGAACTGGTGGAAGAGATAGTTGGCCGGCTTGATGCTAGGCAACAGAATTGATCGCTATGGTTAATTTTATAAAGCAAAAAGCCGGGAAGCCCCCGGCTTTTTTTACTGGCTTTTGAACTAGCCCTTGACCGCCCCGGCCGTCATGCCGGTGATGATCTGCCTCGACGCAAACAGGGTGAAAATAATCGGCGGTATCGCCAGCAACATCCCAGTCGCCATGATCACGCCCCATTCCACATTGAATTCCGACATGTTGTTGACGATCAGGATCGGCACGGTCTTGGTATCGCGGTCGGACAGGGCCGATGCCAGCAGGTATTCATTCCAGGCGATACGGAAGGTGAAGATCGCCGCGGCCGCGAGGCCGGGTTTGATCAACGGCAACACGACCTTGAAGAAGACCTGGAACGAGCCGGCGCCATCCATCCGTGCAGCTTCTTCCAGTTGCCGCGGTACCTGCACGATGAAGCTTTGCAGAATCCAGATCACGAACGGCAGGTTCATCGCGATATACACCAGGATAATCCCGGAGTGGGTACCGGCCAGGCAGACATCACCGCGACCACCGAAGGTATCGCGGATGATTTCTCCGACCCAGGTCTCCCTGCCGATACAGAATTCGTTGTTCCACAGGCCGAAAACGGGTACCAGTAACACCGCGGGTGGCACCATCCGCACCATCAGCGTGGTGCCGGATACCGTATCGCGTCCCATGAAGCGGAAGCGCACCAGTGCGTAGGCCGCCATGCAGCCGATGATCAGGGTCAGCACGGTCGAGATCAGGGTAATGATGATCGAATTGATAAATGCGCCGCCGAACTTCAGTGAGCAGTAATCGAGATGATCGAGTTCGTAGGGCAGGATGTCACACAGCGCGGTTTCGTAGTTCTGGATGGTCGGTAGAAACAGCAGTCCGGTGGTGCCGGAGATAATATCGACATCCAGCTTGAATGAGTTGATGAACATCAACGCGATCGGTCCTACCGACATGAACACCAGGGTAAAGATCACCGCGTAAAACGCGGGGTGTTGACGTTCGTAGGTGGTATCTGGATGTGCCATCAGCCTTTCTCCGCCTCAACGGCTCTGCGCTGCCGTTCCGCTTTCATCTCCTGCAACTTGTTGAACGCCAGCATGATAATGGTCAGGATCAACAACAGCATCAGCAGGTAATTCGACATTGCCGCCGCGACCCCGAGTTCGCGAAACTCGGTGGCGGTCCGCGATATGCGCAGGGCCAGGATCTCGGTGGACAGGCCCGGGCCACCCTCGGTCATGACCAGGATAACCTCGAGCACCTTGAACGCATCGATCAGGCGTAACAGGCAGGTGACGATCAGCACCGGCATCATCAGCGGGATCTTGATATAGATAATCTGCTGCCAGCCACTGGCGCCATCGATCCGCGCGGCCTCGAGCGCTGACCGCGGCAGCGATTGCAATGCGGCCAGGGACAGGATGAAGATGAATGGCGTCCACTGCCAGATATCGGCAATAATCACCGACAGCAAGGCATGCTGGCCCAACCAGTCCACCGAGCCCAGGCCGATTTTTTCCAGGGTCTGATTGAAGATACCGATGGATGGATGGTACATGTAGCGCCAGATCAGACCGACCACCACCGGTGCGATCATCATCGGCAGGATGAACATGGTACGCAGTACCGACATGCCGCGCAGGTTGCGATCGAGCAGCAGGGCGAGTCCGACGCCGACGATCATTTCCACGAACACGACGGTGATCGCGAATTTAAGCGTGACGATCAGACTCTCGTGGAAATTGGGGTCATTCCACAGGGAAATGTAGTTACCCAGCCCGATGAATGAGGTCTCACCAATCGATTGACTTGGATCCCAGTCCCGAAAGCTGCCGAACACCATGTATCCGAGCGGATACAACAGCGCGATCACCATGATCACCAATGCCGGCGCGAGGAAAATGTAGGGTGTCAGTCGGTTAATCGTTGAGTAACTCATCGGTCACTGGACCTTACAGTCGGTTTATTGGTTGTTAATACGAGGGGCAGGCATAATGCCTGACCCTCAGCCCGATTTAGCTATGGATTTACTGCCAGGTGTAATAGCCGGCCTCTTGCATGATCTTGCGCGTACGCTCAGCCACACCGTCAAGTGCTACCTTGGTATCCAGCCCTTCGGTCAACACTTTTGACAGACTGGTACCGATATCGGCGTTGATTTTGCCCCAGACCGGGATAATTGGGCGCCAGTCGGGGTCGGCATGTTTCAGCGCCTCACCGAAAGTCCGCATATGCGGGAATTTCTTGTTGACGTCGGCATCCTCGTGGGTGGAGAACCGCGAGGGGTTACCGCCGGCCAGGGCGACGAGTTTGTCCCCTTTTTTCGAGGTCAGCCATTGCATCAGCAGGAAGGCGGCTTCCTTGTTGGCCGCATTCTTCGGGATGCCGATACCGAAACCACCGGTCTGGCTGCCGCGGCGCACGCCCATAGGATGCATCGCCCAGCCGACCTTGCCGACCACCTTGGACTTTTTCGGGTCGTTGATCTGGCCGGCGACGACGGTGGTATCCAGGAACATCGCGGTATCACCATTGAGGAAGGAACCCAGCGCCTCACCGAAACCGAAGGTGGCCGCACCCTTGGGGCCGCAGTCGACAATGGTCTTCAACGCATTGGCTGCCTTGATCCCTTCCGCGTTGTTGATGATCGGGTTCCACTGGTCATCGAAGATGCGGCCGCCCAGTGGCGCCAGGTGCAACAGGAAGGCATGGCTGGCATGGTGACCCGATGCAGCGCGTGAACTCAAACCGCCCATGCCTGGCTCCAGCTGGGGAATCTTACAGGCTGTCTCCAATAACTCATCATAGTTGGTCGGTACCTTGAGGCCATGCTTGTCGAAGATGTCCTTGCGGTAGCCGAGGATCGAGGTTTCCGAACCGTAGGGGACCCCGAACAGGGAGCCGGTCTTGCCTTCCAGGTAACCCTTGTTACCGCCGGCAAAGCCGATGTTGTAGACATAGCCATCGATCAGGTCATCGGCATCATAATTGGGATCCGCCAGCTTCGGGTTCATGAAATAACGCGCCAGGTTTTCCAGTTGGTCGGCGTAGACATAATCCGCCTTGGAGAAAACCACGTAGGCGATCAGGTCATAATCGCCTTCATCCTGACCCAGTTCCAGGGTCTGGCGTTCACGCATTTTCAGGTAGGGCAGCTGGTCGACCTCGACTTCGATCCCGGTTTCTTTGGTGAATTCCGGCAGAATCTTCATGACCGCGTTGTAATGCGGATGGGCCGGGAAATTGACGACCAGGGTCGTGCCCTTATAGGCGTCGTATGGGCTGGCAAACGCCTGAGTGGCGAGCATCAAACATGCGACTGCTGCCATCCCTATTGATTTTATTGATTTATACATGGTTTCCTCCGGTTTGTTACTGGTTGGTTGTTGCAACATCCGCAAGTCATGGAATTGCCCGATCGTCGGATGGGTTAAACAGGTGGATATCCTCGAGCGATACCCTGAAGTTCAGTTCTTCACCCAGGGTGATGGGGGTGTCCGATTTCAATTCGACCATCACCTTCTGCTCACCACTATGCGAGATCAGCACCGACTGGGCACCGATGTATTCGGCGATGTCGACCTGCAAGGACAAGGATTCATCGGCATGCGCGGCCGCATCGTACTCCAGGTCGGATGGCCGAATACCCAGGCAGATTTCTTGCAAGGGATAGTCGGTCAAGCGCTGTAGGGTGGCATCGTCGCAGCGCAGGGAAAAGTTGTGCCCGGTCAGGTAAGTGTCATCACCCTTGCTTTCGATGACCGCATCGAGGAAATTCATCGGTGGGGTGCCGAGAAAGCCGGCAACAAACTTGTTGACCGGGGTTTTGAACAGGGTTTCCGGTTTGCCCTCCTGCTGGATGTGACCGTCGTGCATGACCACGATGCGGTCGGCCAGGGTCATCGCCTCGATCTGGTCATGGGTCACGTAAATCATATTCTTATGCACGCGCTGACGCATCATCGCGAGTTCGGCCCGCATCTGGGTACGTAATTTGGCATCCAGGTTGGATAGCGGTTCGTCGAACAGAAAGGTCGAACTGTCGCGGGTCAGGGCGCGGCCCATCGCCACCCGTTGGCGTTGGCCACCGGATAGTTCGGCGGGTTTACGATGCAGATATTCGGTCAGGCCCAGCATCTCGGCGACCTCGTGTACCTTCTTGTCGATTTCCGCGCGCGGTCTTTTTTGCAGACGCAGGGCAAACGACATGTTCTTGGCCACATCCATGTGCGGGTAGAGGGCATAGTCCTGGAATACCATGGCCAGGTCACGATCCTTGGGCTCCAGGTGACTAATGGGTTTATCGTTGATGTAGATCTCGCCATCGGAAACGGTTTCCAGTCCGGCGATCATGCGTAGGGTGGTGGATTTGCCGCAGCCGGAGGGTCCGACCAGGACGGTAAATTCGGCATCATCCATTTCCAGATCGATGCCATGCAGGACCTCGAAGTTGCCATATCTCTTGGTTAAACCATCTAATCTGATCTTTGGCATATTGTCTTTTCCTTATTTTTGCTGGGCCCAGACATGGAATGTTAGCGTTAACATTTTGAAAATCATAATACGCTCTTTAGGTAAATGTTCAAGAAAAAATACCCCATTTTTCTTAATACAGGTCAAACCGGTTACTATTTTTTTGTTTTCGGGCATCGGCCAAGTTTAACCAGCAAGATTTCGCGGTCTGCGGTTGCTTTTGCGGTACTATTCAAGCACACAAAGCGGCAAGATTGAATATACCTATGCAAAGTTATAACGGGGTTATCCTGGATGAGGCCAGTTTTAACCGAGATGACCTCGATTTGCGCGGATTACTGTGCAGGCTCGAGCACTGGCAGCGTTATCCGGATACCGAGCACAGCCAGCGCGAGCAGCGCCTGCAAGGTGCCGCGGTGGCGGTGGCCAACCGGGTGGTGTTCGATCGCGGCCTGCTGCAACAACTGGATGCGCTGGAACTGATCCTGTTAACCGCGACCGGTACCGACAAGGTGGATATGGACTATTGCCGGGAGCGGGACATTACGGTGATGCCGGTCAGTGATTACTGCACGGCCTCGGTGGCGCAGCATGTGTTCTCGCTGCTGTTGGCCTTGACCACCAGGTTGATCCCGTATCAACAGGCCACCCGCGCCAAACGCTGGCTAGCCGGCTCCGCTTTTTCCAGTCTGGAGTACCCTATCCATGAACTGCAGGGCCAGACCCTGGGCTTGGTCGGTTACGGGGCGTTGGCCAGGGGGGTCGAACAGATCGCGCGGGCGTTCGGCATGCGGATCCTGATTGCGGAACGTGCCGGGGCCAGCCAGGTCCGGCCCGGCAGGATGGATCTGTATGAACTGTTGCCCGAGGTGGATGTGCTGAGCCTGCATTGCCCGCTGACCGACGAAACTCGGCATCTGATCGGTAACCGGGAATTCGATTTAATGAAACCCAGCGCGATGATCATCAATACCGCGCGTGGCGCGGTGATTAACAATGCCGAGCTGGCCAACGCGCTCAGACAGGGCAAAATTGCCGCCGCCGGTCTGGATGTGCTGGATAACGAACCGCCGCCGGCGGAGCATCCGTTGTTGGCTCCCGATGTACCGAACCTGATCGTCACCCCACATATCGCCTGGGCCAGCGTGGAGGCCCGTCAGAGGGTCATCGATCAGGTCGCGGATAACCTGAGGCAGTGGCTCGATCGGCAGGCTTAGGGGGAGCGCCTGCAAAGATTCGACCTTGTAGTTGCATTAGCCTTCTTGCCAGGTCAGACAACATACCCCGGAATATACAGCCGCTCGGCTAACCCGTATAAATTGTCACCCGGTTTCGTCCCCCGGTTTTCGACTCATACAGCGCGCTGTCTGCCCGCGACATGGCAAGCTCCAGGGAGTCTGTTGATTCGATACTGGTGACCCCGAAGCTGCAGGTCACAGATACCGCGTCACTGATCGGAGTGTTGGCTATTCTGTGACGTAATCTCTCTGCTACCTTTTCGGCCCCAGGCAGGCCGGTTTCAGGTAGGGCGATACAAAATTCCTCACCACCCATCCGGCCGATCAAATCTATGTTATCGCGCAGACAAAGCGCCATCGTTGCGGTGACATTGCGCAGTGCCTCGTCTCCCATGTGATGGCCATAATTATCATTTACCTGTTTGAAATGATCGATGTCACACATGATCAGAGATAAAGGGTGCTGATAGCGTTTGGCTCGTTGCAACTCCGCTTCCGCGCGTTTCAGAAAATAGCGCCGGTTAGGGATACCCGTCAGGGTGTCCTGATTAGCCATTTTCCGCAATTGCTCCTGCAGCCCACGCGATTTTTCGATTTCCCCCTCCAGTTGTTCTCGAACCAGGGCCTCCTTACGCACCAGGTCTTCAGCGGCAGCACGCTGACGGTCGATCTGGAAATTGGTTTTTTCCAGTTCTTTTTGTTTTTGCGCAAGCTTTTGCTGGGATTCAACCCGCTCGGTCACATCAATTTCAATCGCCATAAACTGCTGCAATTCTGCGTTGTCATCGAATCGCGGAAAGATACTTATCATCACCCAGTAGGGCTCTCCAAGCTTGGAGTAGTTGAGAATTTCAACCGTGATCGGCTCACGCGAGTTAACCGCTTGTCCCAATTTACGCGCGGTTTCCGCATCGGTGTCCGGACCCTGCAATAAGGCACCCGGTTTAAGGCCTTTCATCTCTTCCAGCGAATAGCCGGTCAAGGTTTCACAGGCCTGATTTACCCAGATGACTCTGCCGCTCGCATCGGTAATGATGATGGCTTCCGGCGACTCATTGACCAGGTAACTCCACATCAAGCTTTGTTCCTGGTTATCGATCTGGTCAGAGATATCCTGAAACACCCCAAACAACACCGTGCTGATGCCATTTTCACTGTGGACCAGGCCGCGTGACAAGACCTGGCGCACACTGCCGTCCGGTCGTACAACCCTGGCCTGGAAACTGAAAGGTTCACCGCTGCCCATGCTGCGTTCCACCACGCTGGATACGCGCTCCCTGTCATCGGGATGGTAAAAATCCAGGGCATTATCGAGGTTAGGCCTGATTTCACCGGGTTCAAATCCATGGATTCGATAAACCTCGTCGGACCAGTACAAGTCATGGTCTATCAGGTCAAGGCGCCAGTGACCAATACTGGCGATAGAGGAGGCGGCTTCCAGCAGCTTCTGCGATTCCAGCAGGTAATTCAGCCGTTCAGATTCCACGGAGATATCCTGAATCAGCCCGATCAACTTGACTACTTTTCCCTGGTCATCGGTATTGGGCTGTCCGCTGGTACGAATCAGCTTGGATCCGCCGCTACGGGTTTTGATTTTCAGCTCCAGGTGGTAAGGCGAGCCTTGCTTGATCGCGAGATCTACGCACTTGATGAATTCAGCCCGATCTGTCTCTGCGATAGAGCTTTCGATAAACTCGAGACTGAGTTCTATTTCACCCGGTTGGTAGCCCAGGATGGCATACACCTGGTCCGACCAGGTGATCCGATTCGTGGCCAGATCGTGGTGCCAATAGCCGATCCCCAGGATGTTTTCAGCGGATGCCAGAACATCCTTTGCATCTGCTGAGCTGAACATAGTTGTTATTGTCATTTGCTTTTGTTGTCGGAATCGAACGGGCTTGAAAAAAACCTCAGATCAGCTTCCATTTATAGAATGTTTGTTGTTGTATGCATGAGGTAAACCATCACCTGCTGCCCCTTCATCAATGATAGCCCTAAACTGGAGTGTTTCAGAGACTTTCCACTTTACCGTAAAACATCGCGCCCTGATTGTGCTGAATCGATCCTTTGCCCTGGCCCGCTGAACCAGCAGTTGTCGGATCGGCAGACACAGGGTGGTTGAAGTAACGAGCCTAAGGTCCGATGGATCGCGATGATAAAACTCACCTATCCTGCTTTGAGGATTTGTTTATACAAATTATGAACAAGCCAATATGGTTAATCCGTTAAGCATACGCAACGCCTACCTGAAAGACTGCATAAGTTCCTGCAATGGTTGAGTATTCTTTCGATAGTAAGAATAAATCAGATCCCGATTGAATTTTA
>JAAUXZ010070968.1_pt1 | contig 11696 bp, 10 predicted proteins | sample 7278131 | NCBI WGS metagenome assembly JAAUXZ01 (sample SAMN14350119, study PRJNA611818) | marine sediment metagenome | isolation source: surface marine sediment (3m) | place: French Polynesia: Moorea | collected 2018-08
CCGCTTCACGCGCGTCAGCACGTACTCCAGATAGTAGGGCGGTCCCTCTTCCGAGAGATTCGAGGGCCGGTGCTCCACGTGGTGGCTCTTCAGCACGGTGATCCGGTGGGTCCGGTCGTCGACGTCGAAGTCGCTCGGCCGGCCCCGCTCCGGCACGAAGATCTTGTCTCCCACCACCACGGTGACGGGCACCTCGGATGTCCGATCGAGATCCGTCTCCAGGACGACGCGCTTGCCGTGGCTCTGCCGCACGGAAAAGCCCCGCTCGTCGATGCGCACCGGCTCCGCTGCGCCGCGCTGCACCACCTGCAATCGGATCGGGCCGTCCGCCGGCTGCTTCTTCGCCTCCCTCTCCTGCTTCGAAGCAGACACCGGCGCGTCGTAGACCGTCAGCGACACCTCGTCGGATCCGGCCAGGCTGGTCGGCGTGTAGCGCACGATGACGCGATCTCCCGGCTCGAGTGCGAGTTCGTGCGATCGGGGCAGGCGGTACCCCACCACGTGCTCGTCGGCGAGGGTCAGCCGGTTGGGTTCGGCCTTCGCGACCTCGGCCGCGAAGCGGGTGGGCTTCTCCACGAGCCGGCCCTGGGTCAGCAGCCGCACCCGCTCCGGCCCACGCTCCGGCGGCACCGCCGGCACCTCGACCCGCGCCGCCTCCACCTTCGGCGGCGCCGCCGAAGGCGCGACGGGCCTCTCCGGGGCCAGCTGTTCCAGCGGAGCGAACTGCGGGTGCTCGGCCGTGAGCGGGTTCACGTCCTCGGAAGGCCCGCAGGCGGCGATCGCCGGCAGCAGAGCGGATGCGACGACTACGAAGGCCCGGCTCGCGAGCGGTCGGCTGGTTCTCACCGTTCGCTCCTCCTCAGTTGCCGTTCCAGCCCGAGCCCGCGGCCCGGAAGTTCGGGTACAGCCGTCCCCAGCTGTTGAAGTCGTCGAGGACGGTGGCGGCGTTGCCGCTGATGTCGAAGCTCACGTCCGTCTGGAAGCTGCCGTTGTCGTTCCAGTCGATGGCGGCGCCGTCGCAGAGGCCCACGTTCTCGTCCAGGCTGGTCTCGTCCAGGTCCGCGAGCCGTCCCCGGGAGTAGTCGTAGACGCCGTCGCCGACGGAATCGCAGTCGACGTCCACGCCACCGACCTGGTAGCTCCCGACGAACGATCCATCGGAGCTGAAGTAGCTCATGACGCTCACGTGGTTGGGCTCGCGCGAGGTGTTGTCGCCGTCGTCGCCGCCGCCGTGGCGCAGGTTCAGGGTGTGCCCGAACTCGTGCATGAAGGTCCCGGCGACGAACGCGGGCACCGCGAGCCGGGTGTCGCGCAAGGTCACGAAGAAATCGTTGCCCCAGATCTCGCCGCGCCCGCTGGCTCCAGCCGAGTGCCCGTGCTGGTCGGCGATGATGCCGTAGTGAAAGACTTCGAGCCGGGCGGGGTCGAAGTTGGCGGCGTCGCTCTTGAGGGTGAAGAAGCCCACCGTCGTATCCCCCGGGTCGGCGAAGGGAGAGGAGTTCTCGTCCATGCGAATGAAGTCCGAGTGTGGAAGCAGCGTACCTCCGTCGCGCTCGGCGACGGGGATGGTCACCGTGTTCCCGTTGCTGTCCGTGAACGTGCTCTGGCCGCGGTCGATGTGCAGCCGGATCCCCGGGCCGTCCAGGTTGAGCACCGGCGCAGCGGCGAACGCCTGCTCGACGAGGGTCCACGGGTCGCCCGCCGGCACCTTGCCGGTCATGAAGTCCACCTCGACGAACAGGTCCTTGTGGAAGGGGGTGGCGCCCAGGCCCGGAAGGTCCACGTCGATCGTGCCGTCGCCGTCGGCGTCGTAGCCGTTGATCTCCCAGTCGTCCAGCAGGCCGTCCCCATCGCTGTCGATGTTCGCGGCGTCGGGCACCGTGAAGGGAAGCACGTTCGACGTGGCGCCGCCGTCGTTGCGGAGCGAGATGTCCAGGCTGGCGCCGATGGCCGCCTCCACTTCCCTCACCAGCAGGGCATAGTGATAGACGGGATAGGCCAGGGTCGTGGGGTCGATGCCGCCGTCGTCGTAGCGGAGCGCTCGCCAGAGCACGGTCTCCTGGGCGACGCCGTCCACGAGGACGTCGGCACCGACGTCGACGTCGGCGCCCTGGGCAAGGAGCAGGAAGCGCGCTGTGCCGGGCGTAGGCTCCTCGTAGCAGCAGAGGTTCAGATACTCGAGCCTCGGCGCCGGAAAGGGCGCCAGGGCCGGATCGGTCACGGTGAAGTCGTGAACGGCGGAGACATCGCCCCGGCGACGCAGCTGCACCGGGTGGTCGCCGAGCCCGGCGGCGTGGGGCACGGAGAAGGGACCGCCGCCGAGGAAGCCCCCGGGAAGCTGGGTCTCGGCGGGATCGCCCGCGTCCCACCAGACCGAGGAGAAGATCTCGTTCTCCGAGACGGGCTCGACCAGGGCATGCGGCGCGCCCGCGTCGGGAGCGAGCCCGTCGAGCTCGGGCTCCCCGCACCCGCTTCCGACGAGCGCGAGGCCCGGCACCAGCAGAAGCGCCCGGGAGGAGAGTGCTCGCCGTCGACCCATCCAGATCTCCTTTCGCTCAGCATGTCGTATGGCCTTCCGTCCGCTCGCAAGATACCTATTCCTTCTCAAAAACGGATTCGCCGGTCTCAGCTTGGGCTTTCGGGTTTCGCCCTTCTGAGAGCCCCGAGGGGGTCGCCGGTTGGCGCCCAAGCCTCGGCTGCAAGAGAAGCGAAGGCCCCTGCAGGATGCGTGTCGGCGAGCGAGCCCTCCGGGAGTGCTCTGAAGGCCGGCACTCACCCGGGTGAGAGCTTCACGAGAAGCAGGGGCTCGAATCCGCTCCGGATCTTCAAGACCGCTTGTGGACCGACACCGCGGCGAGTGTGCTCAGGAGCCCTCCCGCCACGAGCCATCTCCACTTCGGTCTGCCAGCCTCGGGTCGCTCATCGGCCATCCCCCTCTTTCCCCGATTCAGAAGAGGTCCTCGGTGTCGCCGAACAAGTCGTCTAGATCTTCGTCGACCTTGACCCTTATGTCGTGATCGATCGACAGATCCACGTTCAGCCTGATCGTGTCCGGGGGGCTTCCCGACGTCACCAGTTGGTGCTCGAACGAGACCGGCGTCGACGGATCGGAACCGACGCCATCAACACCGAACAGATTGACGCCGTGGATGCTCACGCGGGATGGCAGCAGGGAGATGAGGTCGACCACCCGCCGGCAGGAAAGCGGGACCTCGTGATCCTGCTGAGTACCGGATACGTCGATCGATGCGAATCTGAGGAGGCAGGGCTCCGCATCCGCGCTGTCCTGCCAGATCCGCGAATCGAGCGGCGTCACTACCAGTTCCTGTATGGACGTCGACACCGATGGCGGTATTCTCAGATCGGTCACCGTCTCTTCAATGGCCGCAAGCTGGTCCGTTCCCGTGCCGCCAGTCACCTTGATGCGGTGGTCTACGGTCACTGTCAGATCGACGTTCCAGCGCCAGGGCTCGACGGGTTCGGCAACGAGTTCGAAATGCCGACTGGCCCCTGCCTCGATGAGTGCATCGTCGCGATTCGTGAGTGACAGCTTCAATTCGACACGGTCGAACGGCAGGCGCTCCTTGAACAAAGCGTCGAGAAACACGTCGTCGATCGGCAGGTACTCCGTCGGGACGACTACCTCCGCGAATCCTTGCAGAGCGCCCGCCACGTTGCCTGTGTTGTAGACGATCAGGGAGACACGGTCATCGTCATTGGAACGGAACGTCACCGTAAGCTGTGCCCGTTCCGGCTGCAGGGCTTCCAGCAATGGGGGTAGACCGACGACGAGGACGGATGCGAGCGCGACCAGCAACGACAGTATGGTGGAAGTGAAGTTGAAGAACCGGCGCCAGTTCTGAAAACGATTGCAGCCGGAACACAGGTAAGCGCCTACTGGGATTTCCTTGGCGCAGTACCGGCAAGGCTTCAGGGGTACAGCGTCTGACATCCGAACCCGACTCGAGTGACCGGGAATTCAGCATACCCCAGACCATCGGTCCCAGGTCCACCATGAGCAACCGATCCAACGTCCCCGTCACGCTGTCAGGCGGCGTTGCGCCAGGCCGGGGGAGGGCTCGCGCCGTAGCGGTAGCCGAAGGTTTCGATCTCGCGCGCGAAGCGCTCGTCGATGATGCGCTTTCGGGCGTCGTCGAGGACCTCCCAGTAGGGACGCTTGTCCTTCCGGGCTTCCCCCTTGCTGTGGGGCATCCAGCCCGCCTCGTGGGGGCCAAGCCCTGATCCCTGGGGTAATTGACCCCCCCTGTGCCAAGAGTTGGCCCACGGTCATGCTATCCCGCTCCCCTAGAAAGTTGAGCCACCTCTAAGACATGGCACCTTCGGGTGCCAGGGAGGTCGAGGTGGCGAGCGAAGAACTCGAGAACGTTCAGCGTTGGACGGCGAAGCGCCGCATGGCGTTGGTTCTGCAGGTCCTCAAGGGCGAGACGTCGGCACAGGAAGCCGCGCGAAAACACGGGCTTAAGGTGGCCGAAGTCGAGGAGTGGATGGAGAAGGGCCTGGCGGCGATGGAGAACCAGCTGCGATCGCGACCCCGCGACGACGACGCACTGAAGGACGAAGAGGTGCGACGGCTCAAGCAGAAGATCGGCGAGCTCGTGCTCGACAATGACATTCTGCGGGAGGCCGCGAAGCCCTACCGCCCTACGGACGGGAGGACGTCAGACGAGTGAAGGCGGTCCTCCCACATGCCTCCGAGCGGCGCATCTGCCGGGTGCTCGAGGTCCCTCGCTCTTCGCTGTCCCCGGGATGTCGACGCGGGTCTGCGAGGCCCGCCCTCGACGAGCTCCTGGCGGCTCGGATCCAGCGGATCATCGAGAAGCACCCGACCTTCGGGTATCGCCGCATCTGGGCCTTGCTGCGCTTTCGTGAAGGCGTTCGAGTCAACCGCAAGGCGGTCTACCGGGTGCTCCGGCTCAAGGGCTGGTTCAGGCATCAGCGTAGTTTGAGGCCGCGCCCTCGGGTGCAGAAGCGGCGGAGTCGAGCCCCGAGAAGCGATGTGCGCTGGGCGATGGATGTGACCCACGTGCCCTGCGGCGCCGACGGCTGGGGCCACCTGGCCGCCGTGATCGACTGCCATGATCGGGAGATCGTGGGCTACGAGTTTGCTCTGCGCGGCCGAGCGAACGAGGCGGAGCGAGCCCTCGAGGAGGCCTGCATCCGGCGCTTCGGGACGCTTCGTCCCCAGGGCGAGACGCCCATCGTCAGAAGCGACAACGGGCTCATCTTCCAAAGCCGCCGCTTCCGGCAGGCGTGTCGGGACTACCGCCTCCGCCAGGAGTTCATCACGCCCTACACGCCGGAGCAGAACGGCATGATCGAGCGATTCTTCCGGAGCCTCAAGGAGGAGTGCGCTTGGCAGCACAACTTCTGGAGCTTCCGGGAGGCCCGGCGGACCATCGCCCGGTGGATCCGCTGGTACAACGAAGAGCGCCCTCACCAGGCGCTCGACTATCGGAGCCCGGCCGAGTTCCGGGCCCAGAAACTAAACGAAGTGGCTTGACGGACGGGGGTCAGTACAATGCTGCCCTCCGATAGTGATCGAGGACACCTCCGAGCCGTTCCCGGCACTCGACTACGCCGTCCATGTTGGGCTCTTCGCACGGCGTTCCAATCAGCTCGTTGCCCTCGCCTTCTCATGCGCGAAGACGGCCAGTCCGGTCAGGATCACCCAGGGCTGCTCGAGAGGCTGTCGCATCGCTCAGTCTGCCGATCCCAGATGGCGTCGTGCGTCTGCGCGGCGTCCGAACGGCCCCTTTAGTACCCCAGTTGGTCGGCGAGAAGAGCACCAATGGTGTCGATGCCGCGGTCGGCGAGACACTCCCGGGTCCGCTCGATGCGGGCGCGATACACCTCGACGGGGAGGTTCGGCCAACGCACGTCGGGCTTCTGCTTCATGGCTCCCTCTTCCCGGACGTGTCGCGGTCGGCTGCCGCGGGCCCCTCGGGCCCGACGCGGAAGATCCGGCCGTACTGGTGCGGAAGGAAGTCGAGGCTGCCGACGGGGACGTAACCGGCCGCGCCCAGCTCCTCGACGACTTGCGCGGCCGAAATGCGGTGGTCGGCGGGCGGCCCGACCGGCATCTCGCCCTCCGCGCGCCAATCGATGATCACCAGACGCCCTCGCGGGGCCAGGAAGCGCCGGAAGCGGCGGAAGTAGTCGCGTCGCAGATCGATGTGATGGTACGTATTGACGAGGATCGCGACGTCGACGAGGCCGGGTGGCAGTCGAGGATGGCTGGCGGAGCCCAGGATGGGAACGACGTTGGCCGTCGCCTCCTTCTCGGCGCGATCCCGCAGGTGCGCCACCAGGCGCGCCTCCACGTCCACGGCGAAGACCGCCCCTCGCTCCCCGACGGCCCGAGACCAGTAGGGATTGAAGTAGCCCGTGCCGGCACCGACGTCGGCCACGACGTTTCCGGGCTGGAGCTGGAGGGCATCCGCCACCCTCGCGGGCATCTGCCAAGCGTCGCGCGCAGGATCGTCGAAGACGGCCACCCAGTGCTCCACGTCCTCGAAGTCGTGGGTGGCGGTGGCGCGATCCTGGCGGTGATGTCCCGGCGCATGAACGGGCTCTCCCCAGGCCGGGGCGGCGAGAAGCGCCGGCAGCATGACGAGAAGGAGGCATCGCCTGCGATGGCACACGGAAACGTCTCCTGGCCTCCCGCGCGAAGATAGGGCTTCCGTTCTCAGGATCCGGGCGTTTGCTCGACTCCCCCCCGGGACGCGTCCGCGTTATTCTCCCGGGGCGGTTCGCCCCAGCCACGGACGAGGTTCCTGAGTGGTAGCCACAGGCGCGGAGATCGCGGCCCTTCGCCGGCGCGTGACCGAACTCACGGCCGATGTCGCGCGACACGAGGCCGCCGAGGCCAGGAGACTGGAGTCGGACGAGATCCACCGGATCACGCTCGAGAACATCTCCGACGCCGTCTTCATCGCGGACGACACCGGTTCGCTGACCTTCATCTGCCCGAACGTCGAGGTGATCTTCGCGCGCAGCCGCGAAGAGGTCCGCGCGCTGGGCAACATCTCCAAGCTCCTGGGCGAGGGCCTCTTCGACCCGGCTCGACTCGAGGCCGAGGGGGAGATCCGGAACATCGAGCGGCGGATCGTCGACGGCGCCGGCTCCAGCCACGCGCTGATCGTGAGCGTGAAGCGCGTCGACATCCTGGGCGGCACGGTGCTGTACACGTGTCGCGACGTCAGCGATCGCAAGATGGTCGAGGACGCCCTTCAGCAGAGCGAAGCCCGCCTGCGCGAGGCCCAGTCGATCGCCCGCATGGGGTTCTGGGACTGGAACATCGTCACGAACGAGCTCTACTGGTCGGACGAGATCTACAGGATCTTCGGTCTCAGCAAGAGCGACTTCGGCGCCACCTACGACGCCTTCCTCGAAAGCATCCATCCCGACGACCGCGCCTTCGTGCAGCGGAAGGTCGACGCGGCCGTGCACGAGGGGGCCGAATACAGCATCGACCACCGCGTGGTGCGCCCTTTCGGCGAGATCCGCTTCGTGCACGAGCTCGGGAGAGTCACCCGCGACGAGGGGGGGAAGCCTCGGCGGATGGTGGGGACCGTCATCGACATCACCGCGCGCAAGCAGGCCGAGGACGACCGGAATGCGGCCGAGGCGCGTGCTCGCTCCGCGGAGGAGCTGGCCGCCCTCGGAACCCTGATCGCCGGCCTCGCCCACGACGTCGGCACGCCCGTGAACGTCATCCTGGGCTACGCGAGGATGATGGAGCAGTCCCTGGCAGACGAGAAGGAGAGAGAGCGGGCGCGGGTGATCTCCGAGCAGGCCAATCGCGTGGCGAGCCTGATCCAGACGCTCATGAACGTCGCTCGTCCCTCGGAGCGGATGCACGTGCCGGTGTCCGTCGAGGACACGCTGGAGTCGGCGTTGGCCTTCATGAGAGAGAAGCTCGGCCGCATCGGCGTCGAGGTGGTGCGGCACTTCCGAGCGGCGCCCGAGGTCCGGGGCGACCCCGATCGGCTCCAGCAGGTCTTCCTGAATCTCTTCATGAACGCGGCGGACGCGATGCCGGGGGGCGGGGTGCTCGAGGTGGGCGTCGAGCCGATCGACCGGGACTCCGTCGAGATCACGATCCGGGACACCGGCGCCGGCATCCCGGAAGAGAGCCTCGGCCGCATCTTCGACCCCTTCTTCACCACGAAGCCCCGAGGCCAGGGAACGGGCCTCGGCCTGCTCGTGAGCCGGCGCATCGTGATGGAGCACGCGGGGTCGATCGACGCGACCAGGCGGCCCGGAGGGGGCACCTGCTTCCGCATCCGCCTGCCGGCCGATGCGGGCCGTCTGGCGGCTACGGCGTCCCCAGCTTCCCGTCGACCTTCGTGAGCTCGGCCTGCAGCCAGGCCACCTCGCTGAAGGTGTTGTGGGTCCGCCGGGCCCGCTCGAGCAGGACCTGGAGGACCTTGCGCTGGCTCTTCAAGGCCTGCGGGTTCTCGGGCTCGGCCTCCAGGGCGACCTCGACCATCTGCATGGCCTGCTCGGGGCGGTTCTCGGCGAGGTATGCGTCCACCTGGGCGAGGACCTTCTCGATTCCCGCCATCTTCACCAGATCGGGATAGATCTCGTGGGCGCGGTAGGGATACAGCTCGCTGGTGTAGCGGTAGGCGAACCAGCCGCCGGTCTGGTTGACGGTCTCCCGCACCGCCCACTCCACCCGCCCGTGCTGCTGGCTCAGCTGGGCGAGGTGCTCGGGAAGCTCGATCTCCCGCATGAGCTGATACACGTCCTTGCCGGCGTTGAGGCCCGCGAAGATGGCGTCGTGGACGTAGACGGCGGCGTCCCGCAGCAGGACGAGGTCGGCCATGATCTCGTCGCGGCCGAACATCGGGTCGTCCTGGCCCGGTAGAAGGATCTCCGGCTCGAGCTCGATCATCTTCTCGATGGTCTCGACGTACTTGCTCAGGATGCGGTTGCGATCCGCCCGGACGGTGCCCACGTTGGGCCACATGGGAATCTCGGGGCCGACGGAGCCGCCGCCGGCGAAGAGGATCTTCTGATCGGGCAACCACAGCCCGGCGGAGTTGATGCCCTCGGCGCCCGGCAGGGCGATGACCTCGAAGCGCACACCGCCCAGCTCGAAGTCGTGGCCGATCTGGTCCTCCACCAGGATGTCCGGTGTAATCGGCTCGTAGGGGTAGAGCGCCGCCTGCTTCTTGCGCTGCTCGATCATCTGCTGCGACCAGTTGTAGAGCACGGCATAGCGCGGGGCGAGGAAGGGCATGACCATCTTGCGGTAGGGCATGTACTCCGCAGAGGCCCGGGTCATGATGATCTGGGTGCCCGCCTCCTTGATGGACGGGATTCCCCCGATGTCGTCGTGCTGGCCCTGGGGCAGGAAGATGTACTTGACGGGTCCGGTCTTGACCTCCTTCAACAAGGCCATCTGTTTGGGCGCCTGGTGGGCGAAGCCGGTGTCGATCACCACCGCACCCTCGGACGTGTTGACGAGGTAGGCGTTCGACAGGCCCGAGGCGTGAAAGATGAAGTCGTTGATCCGGGTCCGTTCGATGGGGACACGGATCAGGTCGCCGACGGGCGTACCCTCCGCGCGGACGTCGCTGGTGTCGACCTCGTGTTGATCCGCGGCGGCTGGCGACGAGGTCCATCCCGCCGAGAGAGCCGCGAACAGTGCCCACGTGACGAGTCCCTTGCGCGTCATCTCCGGTCCTCCCTGAGAACGAGGGGCGCCCAGGCCCGCCGAGAGCCTAGGCCACCCGGTCGCCCGACCGGTAGCGAGCCGGGCGAACGTGCGGCGAGGGTATACTCGAAGAGTGCGCTTCCCCTCCCACTGCTTCCCCCCTCACTAGAAGGAGCGAGCCATGACGGGACCGCTGGCCGGCATCCGGGTGGTCGACACCACGGCCTATATCGCGGGGCCCCTGGCCACGATGGTGCTGGCGGACCAGGGCGCCGACGTGATCAAGGTGGAGCCGCCCGGCATCGGCGACGTTCTTCGCCTGCTGGGAACCCTGCGCGGCGGCATGTCGGCCTTCTTCGCCACGAGCAACCGCAGCAAGCGTTCCCTGGTGCTCGACCTCAAGCAGGAGCGCGGCGTCGAGGTGCTGCGGCGGCTCGTGGGGCAGGCAGACGTCTTCGTCCAGAACTATCGCCCCGGCGTGGTCGAGCGCCTGGGGATCGACTACGAGACGCTGCGCCGCGACCGGCCCGATCTCGTGTACGTCTCGATCTCCGGCTTCGGCGAGACGGGGCCCTATGCCCATCGTCCCGTGTTCGACAACGTGATCCAGGCGCTGAGCGGCATGGCCCACGCGCAGGCGGACCCGGAGACCGGGGCGCCAGACATGATCCGCAACATCGTGTGCGACAAGGTGACCGCGTTGACCGCCGCGCAGGCCATCACCGCGGCCATCGTCGCACGCGAGCGGGGAGCCGGTGGGCAGCACCTGCGGCTGGCCATGCTGGACGCCGCCGTTGCCTTCTTCTGGCCGGACGGCATGATGAACCACACCTACCTGGGCGAGGGCGCGCTGGCGTTGCCTCCCCTCGCCAACAACTACCGCGCCTTTCCGACGGCGGACGGCCACATCACGATGACGGCCGTCACCGACGACCAGTTCCAGCGCGCCTGCCGGGCCCTGGGGCGCCCGGACCTGTCCGAAGGTCCCCGCTACCGCACGCTTCCCGACCGCATCCAGCGGCTGGGCGAGTTGGTCGCGATGCTCACGGAGGTCCTGCGGACGCGTCCGACGGCGGAATGGTGCGAGCGCTTCGAGAAGGAGGAGGTGCCCTACGCGCCCATCCACACGCTCGAGAGTCTGTGCGAGGACCCGCAGCTCGCCGAGAACGACACCCTGGTGGAGCTGGAGCACCCCGCGGCGGGAAGGATGCGCCAGGCCCGACCTGCCGCCCGCTTCGCGGGCACCCCCGCCGTGATCTCGCGGCCGGCTCCGGCCGCCGGGGAGCACAGCGACGAGCTCCTCGCCGAGGCGGGCTACGCGGCGAGCGAGATCTCCGCCCTCCGCGCCGATGGCGTCGTGGCCTAGCCCACCCGGTCGCCCGAGCGATAGCGGATCGCGAGCCGTTGCCGCGAGTGGTTGCGGAGCCAGTGGTCCTCGACCTGCCAGGACTGGAGCGCGTGGTCGAGCCTGGCCTCGAAGCCCTCGGCCTCGCTCGGGAGGCGGCCGGTTTCGCGCTCCATCGCGAGCCGCACCGAGCAGAGGGCGGCGCGCGCGAGGCGGGCGACCTCTCGGGGCGCCCGCACCCCCAGGCGGATGCTCCCTCCGGAGCGCGTGGGTGGCGCACACGTTCGCCGCTTCGGGCTGAACTGCTCCGGGTCATTCAGCGACAGCAGCCCGGTCGGGTCGGCCTGACGGGAAAGCAGGGCCTCGCCGACGGTCTCCTCGAGCCGCTGCCCGAGCCGGATGGCCTGTCGCAGGCGGGCGTCGAGCCCGTGGGCGTCCGCGTCGTCTACGCCATCGAGAAGGGGGCGCAGGAAGTGCGGCAGCTCGGGCGCGGGCGCCGAGACCCCCTGAGTGGGGGCATCCGCCGCGACCGTATGGGGTGCGCACACATTTGCCGCCTCGTCCGGCTCCTCCCCCTCGGCCGTCCACCCGGGCTCGATCGCCTCGTGCCCCAGCGCGTGAGCCCCGGCCGCCGCTTCGTCCTCGAGCCCTGCCGGCAGCCCAGAG
>JAAUXZ010143481.1_pt1 | contig 11689 bp, 18 predicted proteins | sample 7278131 | NCBI WGS metagenome assembly JAAUXZ01 (sample SAMN14350119, study PRJNA611818) | marine sediment metagenome | isolation source: surface marine sediment (3m) | place: French Polynesia: Moorea | collected 2018-08
ACGGCGTGTGGCGCACCTGGGACGTTGTAGAACAGCTGCGTGTGTTCTTATCCCGGCAACCCTACCGTCGACAGATAACGTTGACCCCCCACGGGTGACCGTGTACCGTCGGGGGTGACAGAACTGTTCACACACGAAAGGGGTGCCGATGAACAGTGCCTATGTGCAAGCCATTTTCTACTTACGCAAAGCAAGGACCGCCCGTGAGTTTGACCCGTATGCACAGCGGGCGGTCGAACTGGTCGGGAAAGACCGGGCCGCAGCGCTGGCGTCATCACAGTGGGTGACCGCTTTATTGCCACCGCAGCGCAGCGGGAACGATTTGCGACTGCGGTGCCCATGCTGTGGCGCACCACAGCCAGCACACAGCGCCATCGCATATTGTGACGACTGCAACCGTGACACCTGCGGCCACCATGACCTAGGGGGCAACTAATGCGGCTAATGATCACATATCCGCACATTGCTGCCCGGCTGGGTGTCAAGGTGCGCACCGTTCACAGGTGGCGACGACGCTACAACGACATGCCCGAACCGGACACGTGCCCGAACTGCGGACACGCCCCGGTTGTGTCACTGGTCGACACCGACCAGTGGCTGAAAGCAACCGGTCGGAAGGGGCTGCGATGAACTGGAAACGAGTGATGACGGCAGCTGTTGCTGTGGTTGCACTGGCTGGGTGCCAGTCCGACGCTGATGTTGCGTCAGCGAACCTGTCGCAAGCTGCTGAAGCGTTCGAAGTTGATCGGCGGGTTGTGTTTTTCAACGGCATCACCGACACCTATCTGCTGTCAATAGAGGGGCGGTGTTCCATAGAGGCTGACACCCTTGACGGGCAGTTAGAGGTTACCTGCAAGGTCGGCCCCGACGAATTTAAAAAGCACTTTCTGGGCCTGTCCGATAACGTGTCATATTTCGTTGAACAGCTGGCCCCGATCGATGTCAGCGTGTACCGCTACCGGGTGTTTTTCCGACCCCAGGTGATCGCGCCTGACATCGACATTGAGGCAGGTTCAGGGTGAACTGGTTCTGGTGGTGGATCGCTGCCGCCGTCGTGGCTGCGGTCGGGGTCACCGTGATCGTGTATCAGGCGATCCTGTACCTTGAATCCGACCGGCCGCTGAACGACTGGCAGCGTGCCCGCGCCGCCCTGGGCCGGGCCGTTGACCGGGCCAAACAGTGAACGGCCTGTTTTGGGGACTAGCGGCCCTGGTCGCGCTGCTGTGGCTGCGATGGCTGACACACACCTTCGGGGCGTTGGTGTGGTGGTCGGTCGCTGCAGTGGCTACCGGGGCCGCCTATCACGCACTTACTGAAAGGGGAACCGAATGACAGTCGATCAACCTAGTTTGCCGTGGGACCGCCCGCCTGTGGATCGGGCTGCGCCGGGTAAGTATCAGCAACAGGGCCAGTCGAGCTCTTCCAGGATCGCTGCTGAACGGGTGCGGCCCCGTAGCGGCACCCAACGCGCCAAGGTTCTGCATCTGTTGATGTATGAAGGGCCGATGACTGATGAAGAAATGCAGGAACGCTTAGTGATGTCAGCGAACACACAGCGGCCGCGTCGGGTCGAACTGGTGCAACAGGGGTGGGTGCGTGACAGCGGCCTGCGGCGACCGACCAGCACCGGGCAGGACGCTGTCGTATGGACGTTCATACCGGAACGGGGCGACTGATCAACCTACGGAAAGGGGCAATGAATGAACCCGATTCAGACACTGATAGACCTGCTGGCGTTGCTGGCGCTGGTGTTCAACATCAGCACAGTCGCGACAAATGTTGTGTCAACGCCTGACCAGCCGACTAGGACCGCAGCGGCCGTGGAGTCTGTTGGGCTTTGTGCAACATTTCCGATTGAACGCACGGCCGACAATCTGCTGATCACGGTCAACTACAACGACGTGACCTATACCGGCGGGGCGTCGCCTGACACAATTCGCGGGTCAGTTGTCGGGTCGTTCCTGAACGTGTCGTTCGATTCCAGCGACCAGCTGTCAGCAGATCAGCAGCTGCAGTCGGTTGATGTTGATGACCCGGCCATCACTGAAGTGACCGTGTGCCGCTAGTATCGGGTCGACCCGGCAACAGTGCCGGGGCCGGTGTTATTGACACCGCTTCGCTTACGACTGAACCCCCCACCGTTGGGTGGGGGGTTCGTCGTTGCTGCGTACCCGGAAGGGCACTTTTCCCCGAGGGGCGAACCTTAGTCATTCGATCGGGGCTTTACCGGGACCGCGCACCTAGAGGGTTGTTGCGCCGCGTATGGCTGCGATCAGTACCGCGGCGATCGCTGCGGCAAACAGCAGATCGACTAGTAGGTCAGTGGGTCGTTTCAGGGGTTACCTGTCGACAGGGGTGACCTGTCCGCGTGCGATGAACGCTGCCAGTGCGATGCCGATCGACTCTATCGCGGTTTGCAGGTCGGTGGTGCCTTGCAGTGTCTGAACGACAATGTTCAGGATGACGACCAGCAGCGCCAGATACAGCACAGGTTCGCGTTTCGGGGTGACCCCTAGGTTTTCGAACATTGGTTTGATCATGATGGTTAGGCCTTTCCTAATTTCGTCAGGGTGACGTTATTCAAGCGGGGTGGTTAGGCGCACGTTGCCGGTAATTTGGGAGTCAAACGGCAACGTCAGCCCCAGCGACGCCGCTGCCAGGGCAGGTTCGACGACTTTGGTGTGATAGCGATGCAGGAACGCGATCATTTCCTGTTTCTGAACGTCGTCGACCGGGTCGGTGTGTTCATTGACGATCCCGTTCTGTTCCGCCCATGCCCATGCGTCGTGGAACACTTCACCGGGTTGTGTCAAATCTGGGGGTGTCGGCATGGTCGCTGCGCCTTTCGCTTCGTGAACGTAGGTTAGAAACTGTTGCCACTGTGCGGGGGTGAACCCTGGATCAGTGCGGCGGGTCGGGTCCAGGTTGGTGTGGCCGGTGAACCCGCGTACCCCTGCGTCGACCTGTGCCCTAGTCAGGAACGTGACAGGTATGTCGTAGCGGGTAGCGACACGGGCGCATTCAGCGGCGGCACGTCGCATCAGCGCTTCACGATGCCATGCGGGAATGTCACGCCACTTCGCTGCCTGTGTCGCTATTTCGATGCCCCAACTAATCGTGTTGTAGTTGCGTACCTGGTAAGCGACAGCTTCGTCAGGTAGCAGCCTGATCGTGCTGTCACTGTCGGTGACTGATTGCGTGCTAACGGGGCGGCTAGTGGTGGCGAAGTAACGGGCGATCGATTCGGCCCCGGTGTCGGGTGGGGTGAAGTCGGGTAGGTTCTCAGCGGTATGAACGACAATGATCTGCGGTGCCGGGGTGCGGCGTTGCGGCTGACCCCAGAACCGCAACCCGTTCGATCTGATCGGTGCGTTGGGGTTCTGGTTTTCGTACAGGTAGAACGTCATGCGCCCCCCCCAGCCAAAATCGCTGTGACCGCCGCCGCGATGATGCCGATCAGCTTCACCCAATCACCGCCCGATAGTTGCTGCCTCACCTTGACCCCGTTCTTCAGCATTCCGCGCAGTTCGATCTGGCCCACTTCGATGCGTTCCTGCCGTTTGACCATGCCCTGCTGTTCGTCACGGGTCACAGTGCCGTCAAGGTGTTCCACACATGGGCCGTCAAGAAGATCAATGATGCGCCCGACTTCGGGGTGAACGTGTTCGGTGATTTCCTTGCGCACTGTTTTGACTTCCTGCGCCAGTTGCGCGTGTGACACAACGTCTTCGTTGCGGCGCACATACTCGCGGCGGTCAGGGTCAGTCGTCATCAGCGGCCCGTTCCGTGATGGCGGCGACTTTCCACTGTGCCGCCTCTATCCACGCCGCCAGGATCGGTTCAGTTTGCGCCCGTTCAATTAGGACCGCCAGCACCATTTCGGGGGCCGTTTTGAACTGGTCGGGTTCGGTGGGTGCGGGGGTGTCGGCGGGTTCGTTCTTCGGCATTCATTCGCCCCTAATCGGTTGCTGCTGATTGTACCGGTGCGACCGCTGCCAGTCGGTGATCATGTTCCTTGACGACTTCCAGCAGCGCCCCCACGATGGCCGCTAGGTCGTTGCTGGTGGGGTTGCCCTGTTCGTCGACCACTGCGAACAGTGGGTGCGCTTCATGGGCGTGTTCGGCGACCATTCCGGCCTGTTTGATCCCGGTCGGGACCACTTCACGTTTCTTTTGACCTTTGCGCGGCCCGCTACGGTACAGCAGCGCAGCGCCGTCAGCGTCGGTCATCACCTGGTCGGTCATGCCGTCCCAGCTGTAAGCGTTCAGCGACAGCACCTGTCGATAGTCAGCCAGGGGCTGCAAGTTGCGTTTCAGTCTGATTGATGACGTAGCCCGTTTCAGGTTCCCACCTGACGTGACTAGCACGTTCGCAGTGCCTGATTGTGTGTCGCTGTAGACATTCGGGAACACCACCCCTGTGCTGCCTAAGGTCATTTCTGCAGTTGAACTAATCGTGAACTTCCACTGGTTCGCTGAATGATTGAAATGCAAATAGTCGCTTGTGGCGGGGCGCAGATAGGAATCGCCGCCTGAATAGAACGCGTCCCACACTGTGGTGCCCCCGTCGCGCATCGCCACCACACCGCCGCCGTCAAGGATGACATCACCGGTCACGTCAACGTCAAACGATGATCCCTCGACGGTGTGCGCCCCGGTTTGAATTTCAATCGGACCACTGACCCTGACCGCCGCCGCCGAATCTAGAACTAGGTCTTTGCTGGAATAGGTTTGAATGAACAGTTCATTCGATGCGTTCAGCCCGAGGGTCGCATAGGTGGTTGCGCCGTCGTTGAAATCAAGGTTATCAGCGTTGCTGCCGTCGATGTGTATGCGTTTTCCGCTGCTGGCGCTGTAGAAATCGCCGCCGCTGTTCATTGTCAGTGACCCTGACACGGTCAGCCCGGACAGCGACCCGCTGGTTGCTGTGATTGACCCGGTGAATGACCCTGACGTTGCGGTGATCGCCCCGGTGATCGTGGCGTTCGTTGCTGTGAATGACCCGTCACCCCTGATGATCAGTGACGTGCCGTTGTTGGATTCGATTCGGCTGCTGGCACTGTTCGACAGTTTGATGATTTCGACACCGATAGTTCCGGCACCGATCCGGGCTGCTGACAGGGTGCCGCTAGTAATCACACTGGCAGACATGCTGCCGCCAGAAATGCGGTCAGCGGACAGCGACCCTGACGTGATCACGTCAGCGGACATGGTGCCACCCGACAACCGGTCGAACGACATAGTGCCCGTCGTGATACTTGACGCTGACAGATTCGTCACAGTCATCAGGCTGGCGTTCAGGGTGCCGCCGCTGATACGGTCAGCGGACAGGGTGCCAGTAGTGATGTCTGAAGCGTTCAGGGTGCCCCTGATCGTGGCGTCCTGGAATTCGCATGAACCGGTCACCCGGTCGATCTGCCACCCCGCTGACCCGGCGCTGTAGTTGTCCGACTGGATCGTGTTGTAAATCTTCAGGGACGTGACCGAATAGTCGCCAAGGATCCGTTCACTGACGGCCTGTGAACAGATCATCGAACCCTTGATTTCACCGTCCGATATCGGCATGCCCGCCCCCTTTCGTTGTCGGTGGGTCGCCGGGGTCACCGGCAGGGTTGTCGTCGACCCACTGCTGTGCGGCGTCCTGGGCAGCGGCCATGACCGCTGCTTTGGGTGGCTGATCGTTCGGGCTGCTGTCGTTAGCTATCACCCCGAACAGTGACTTATCGGCGTCGTGGGTTGCTTGGAACAGATATGACGTTTCGGCTGCGCCGGTCAAGTCGCGAATCGGTTTGCGTTTCCCGCCGCCTTCGTCGGCTAGCTGTTTGATGTATTTCAGCTGCAGGTTCGAATAGGTCGCCATCAGGTTTCATCCACTTCGATGATTGTCGCGGTGACACCGTAAACGGTCTGACCCAGGTCGGACACGGTGACAGCGGTTGCGGTCGTGGATTCGTGATAAGCAACCAGCGAACCGCAATAAGTGCCTGACAGGTTGTTGATCGATGTGAACCCGGTCGGCACCGACTGTGCCCCTGACACGTCGTTGTTGCTGAATGAAATCAGTATGACCGAATGCCCTGACGTTGGTGTGCTATCGAACGTGGTGGTGTTCGACTCGCTGTCACCGCCTGACTTTGTCGCACCGTTTGACTTGTTTTGAACGATTGGTGTGCTGGCAGCCTGCCCGGTCACGTCGAACACCTGGAACGCTTCACCGTGTTCCCAGCTGCCGTTCGACGGGCTGAACGTGATCGTCATCGACGACGGGCTTGAACCGGTGGTGGTGTACCAGGTGTAATGGGTCAGCCCCCAATCGCCCTGTTCGCTGTATGTCGGCCCCTCTAGTTTCGTCCATGAATGTGTTTGACTGTCGCTGATCGTGATCGTTATACCGGTGTTGTCGGGGGCCGCTGACCCTAAGTCCTGGAACGACACTGAAGCGAACAGCAACGCGTCGCCTGACGGGGTGAACGATGACGTTGTGTAATCACCGGTATTCGACAGATCAGAACCGGCAGCTGATAATCGGTGAGTGTACGCAAACGGGGCATCAGTGACGGTGGTGACCGCGGGGGCAGTTAGCGACAGGCTGGCAGCGGCGGGACTAGCCCCCGCCCCGGCGCTGATCGTCACAGCCGGGGCCGTTACCGGCATCAGTGCCGCGGCTGGGCTGGTATCGGCCCCGACCGCAACCGACACCGCTGGCGCAGTCACGCTTAGGACCGCAGCGGCGGGTGTGGCGGTGGCGTCGTCGTCGGTCAACGTCACAACAGCGGGGGCAGTTAGCGACAGGCTGGCGGCGGTGAGGGTCACCCATGCGTCGGGTAGGAACACAGTGACCGCGGGAACGGTCAGCGGCAATTCTGCTGTGGCGGGGGTTGGGGTGGCGTTCAGTTCCGTGTAGACAGTGACAGCAGGGGCCGACAATATGCCCTGCGCCGGGTCAGCGACCACTGTGGCGTTCGGGTCATCAGGGGCGGTGGACAGCAACCAGGTGGTTCGCCAGGTGCGTGACGCTGCGTCAACGCTGTGGTCAATACCCTCAATAAACACGTCAGCTTGAATCGTGCCGGTGTCCGCGGGTGGGGTTCGGTAGACACGGATTTTGTCTGACAGGGTACGGCCCAGCACCTGCGGCCACAGATCGGTGTCGCGTTGCGGGTCGATGCTGATCTGTTCAACCCTGATTCCTGGGTCTTTGTAACGGTCACGCAGCGCCTGCGCCACCGCCAACGCATTCGCCGCCGATATGTGCAACGTGTCGAACACCTTCAGTTTGCGACGCCCGAACTCTGTGACACTGGCAGTGTCGTCAGCTGCCTGCGGGGCCACATTGACAGCAGCGACAGTTACGTCATTCCACACTTGCAGATCGTCATAGTTCAAAGTCAAATCGGTGTAACGATGATGACTGCCGAAGTCGCCGAACGTTGCCTGTATCGCCGCTCCGGATCGGTGCGACGAATCGTGAAACGTGGCGTCACCGTCGGGACCCATGAAAAACAGGCCATCTTCGGTTCTCACCACCCGTTCGATTTCGCCCAGGACCGCGGCGCAGTCGGGGGTGTGTGCTGACACCTGATAGTCGCCTGTGTCTAGGGACCGCCATCCTGCGGGCCAGCTGGCTGAATCCAGCAGGTTGCCGACACGGGTGCCGGATAGTTCCTGAACTTCAGCGTCGGCGACTTCCCAAAACGCCAACACACGGAACCCGTCGACTGCTTTCACGACACTGACAGCGTCGCGTTGGTGCGGCCATGATTGCGGCCACGCTTCGATGTACCCGTACCACACCGGGTAAGTCACGGTGTTGTAGGTAGCGGTGATTCTGATCGGTCGCATCGGTCGAACGTTCGGGGTGTAAGGGCTGCCGGTGTTGTCGGGTTCAAATCGGCGGTCACTGTTGTCAAGCACAAACGTGGCGGTGCCCGCGCTGACTGTGTCGCGTTCGTGGCCCCGCCCTGTTTTTGTTGCGAACGATCGCAGATATGCAGTGATATCTGTCCAAGTAAATGACGTGTCCAGTGGCCCTGACGCGTCGAACCCGATCTGAAGGGTTAAGTCGACATCGCTATTGAATGCTTCACTCACTAGCCCCGCCCATTGCGCCGGTCATACTTCGTTAACACCCTGATGATCAGGTCTTCCACCTGCTGTTCTGTGACGATCGCCCCAGCGTGAACGTGGATACCGCCGCCGCCGATACCGCGACCGCTGAACACAGCGGCCTGTTGCTGCCGGTTCAGGACCATTTCACCGCCGTGAACGATCGCTGCCTGTGGTCGGCCTTCAGGACCGGGCACCATGCCCCCCGATTGATATAAGCCGATGCCGGGCGGCAAGTTCGGGCCGACACCGGGCGGCAACGATCCGCCCACTTCGGTGTAATGCGTCGTGACCACAGGGTTGGCGGTGGTTTGATCCAGCTGGTTCAACCAGTCGATCAGGTCTTGCACGTCCTGCTCCTGAAAACCCAGTTGGGTTCCTAGTTCCCTAAGTGCGGTTTCCATGTCAGCTGCGTCGAAACTGGCGGTGGCGTAGTTCAGGTCGCCTTGCGCGTCGAACAGTTCCAGCAACTTCAGCCGGTAGTCTTCCCCGTCGGTTACTCCATCGCGTTGCATCGATCGAACTTCATCCAGTTTCAGCCGGTACTTTTCGACAGCGTCTTTCAGCCTGAAAGCAGGGTCCATAGCTTTGCGCTGTTCATCGGCGTATTCGATCTGTGCCTGTTTCGCTTCGTCGGTAGCTAGTTCGGTTTCGCCTAGCTGTGTTTCGAGGTCGGTTAGGGCACCATCGGCGACGGTTGTCGACATCTCACCCAGCGATTTGATGCCTAGTTCCAGCAACCCGGCGTTACGTTCAGCGGATTCGGCTTTACGGGCCGCTGCTTCTTCAGCTTCCGCCAAAATCTCTAGTTCACGTTGCGCTTCCGGCAGCGTTTCAGCCAGTCGCTGCCCGGCGTCAACGATCAGCCTGATCTGGTCTTCAGTCAGTTTCCCCTGATCCTTGGCGGTCTTCATTTTGTCTTCGAAATAGCCCAGCGCTTCTTCATCGCCAGCGATCGCTAGGGCGAAATCATCGGCGGTCAGACCAGCTTCAGCCAACGCCAGTTTCAGTTCATCGGCGCGTTTGTCGCCTTCGATCATTTCTAGGGCAGCGTCACCCGCAGCCCCCCCAGCGTTTTCTAGGGCAGTTTTGAAATCATCGACCATCTGCTGATGTTCACGGGCGTTGCCGCCGATCATCGCAATGGTGGTGGCAACCAGCGCAAGCCCCGCGATAATCGGGTTGGCGTATAGCGCCATCAGCGCCGCCTTCAGCCCAGCGATCGCTAACACCCCGTTCTTCACCGGGCCGGGCAGGTCAAGGAACCAGTCAATCACTAGCTTCGCGCCCGCAGCGAAATTCGACGCAGCGTCAAACGCTTCCATAAACACCGGGATTGCGCGCTGCGCCAGTTCATCCTTTGCCTGTTCAACCGCTGCCTTCAGGTCTTTTTGTGACCTGATGATGCTGTCGCCGCCGTCTTCATAGGCCCGCAGCGCGTCTTCCGATTTTTCGAAAATCAGCTTTTGCGTTTCGACAGCGATGGCTGCCTGCCGGGCTGCGCCCTCTAGTTCATCCTGCCCGGTAGCTGCCAGCCGGGCGTCGATATCAGCCTGTGACAGTGACACCCCTAGTTTCTTCAGTTCTTCACGTTCCCCTAGGAACGCTTTCGTCATCGCGCTGGCCGCTTCCTCGACCGGTACCTGACCGCCTGTCCATTCCGACAGGGCATTAGCGGCGTTCAGGGTTTCCAGTGCCATGTCGGCGGCGGTGTCGCGACTAAGACCCATCGGCACCAACAAGTCACCTATTTCAGCGGCCATGCCCAGCAACGTGGCTTCAGCTTCCCCGAACGCTGACGCGTTTTCTTTTGCCCACGCCTCAACTTCACGGGCATTGTCACCAAACACCGTATCTACCCGGCGCATGATCCCTTCGATCTCACCGGCACGGGTCGCCAAGTCAGCAGCGAACGCACCGACCGCACCGACCGCCACCACCGACATCGCGGTTTTGATCGCTTCACCAGCTTTCCCGAACTGGTCAGCGGTCGCCTGCGTCGATTTGTCGATGTTCTTCAGGTTCTGCCGCGCCTCTTTGTCCTCGACAACAACATCAACGGTCATGGTGCGTTTACGCCCAGCAGCCATCAGTCAAGCCCCCCCGTCTTTTCCAAATAGCTGATCATCATCTGATGTTCAGCCACCGTCAGTTGCCAATACTCCGCGTAGGTGCAACGCAGCCGGTCGATGATCACCGGCATCGTTTTCAGATAGTACGCGTCACCATCAGCCGCGATGTCGGCCGCTTCGATGATGCGCAAGTCAGCGATCGATATCGACACCGTCTCGGGTGGTTCCAGTTCAGGGATTTTGTCAGGGGTGTCTGTCATACTGGTCAGCCCATTTCATCGAACGCTTTCCACAGCGCCTTTTCGATATACGTCAGGTATTCGGCAGTGATCTGTTCCTGTTGTTCGCGCAGCACCGGGTGGACCGCATAGCCGACACCCTGGGCGGGGGCTTCACCTGGGGTCCACTGGTTACCTGACCACGGTGGGAACACGCGGCGTTTCATCGACGCAGCCGCGATGCCGCGACCGCCGACGTAGTGAACCAGTGTGCCGAATTCTGACCCCAACACTCGCGGGTCACGGGCCGGTGACATCGCGATTCGGGCCGCGGTTTGGCTGCCCCTAGCGGTGATAGCACGGGCTGCCCGTGACGACGGTTGAAACGTCTGTTGGGCGCGTGTCTTGATTTTGCCCAGCACGTCGGTAGCGACAGCTTTGTTGGCTTTCGCTATCCACTTCGTCATTTCAGGACCGGCAGCGGCGCGTAGCCCCTGCCTGAATTCTTTCATGCCTTTAACGACTAACCCCGAATCGGGCACAGTGACCCCCGATCAGGTTTTAGACCGTGCTGCGTGTGACAGCCCCGGTGACAGTGAACGACGCTGACCAGGTGACCCGGTCACCGACACCAGCCTGCCAGCTGTAGTTACTGATCAGACAGTTGCCGGTGTAGGTCACGTCCCCTGCGGTGTTGCCTTCAGGGTTCGCCGCGAACGCGACGGTTGCGCCGTCGTCGCAAGCGACCGCCCACCCGTCATGGGTTGGGTCCCAATGACCACCAACCTGGATAGTGTGACCCCGCACCCCGCTGATGCTGGTGTGATCATCGTCGCCGAACGCGGTGGTTTGCGCCAGGTCAATGACCCGGTCCAGCGACTGCTGATCACAGTACGGTGACCAGTCGTTGCCGTCGATCGTGACGTGTGCGTTTTTGCCATGCTGAAAAGCCATACGGCCCTGCCTTTATTGGAGATTCCTAGCGAATAGAACAGCGAACGTGATCGTTGTGAAGGTGCCGGTCAGTTCAACCCGTGAATACCGGTTGACGGTGCCGGTAGCGGTGGCACGTTCCGCACCGGCAGCGGTAACGGTGGTGAACGGGATCAGGTCACTGAACAGTGCATCATCGGTGCTATCAGTGATTTTGATCGTTGCGGTGGTGCCGTTGAATTCGGTGACATGCAAGTGACCGACCGCGCCGTTCAATGTAGGGGAATCGGCTGCGCCGTGATCGACTGACGCGAAGTTACCGGTCGATGATTCCTGCGTCAGTTGATGCAGCACGACACC
>JAAUXZ010126619.1_pt1 | contig 11685 bp, 12 predicted proteins | sample 7278131 | NCBI WGS metagenome assembly JAAUXZ01 (sample SAMN14350119, study PRJNA611818) | marine sediment metagenome | isolation source: surface marine sediment (3m) | place: French Polynesia: Moorea | collected 2018-08
AGCAATGAAAATGATCACCGCGATCATCAAGCCATTCAAACTGGATGACGTGCGACAGGCCGTCGCCGACATCGGCATCCAGGGCATCACGGTCACCGAGGTCAAGGGCTTCGGCCGCCAGCGTGGCCACACCGAACTTTATCGAGGCGCCGAGTACGTCGTCGACTTCCTGCCGAAAGCCAAGATAGAGCTGGCCGTCGACGACGACCTGGTCGAACAGGTCGTCGAGGCGATCTCGAACACGGCGAGGACCGGAAAAATCGGCGACGGCAAGATCTTCGTCACCGACCTGGTCGAGGCCGTTCGCATTCGCACCGGTGAGACCGGCAGCGAAGCCGTATAGAGCGGGGGGATAACAAGATGGAAACAACGCAGATAGCGGCGCAGGTGACGGAACTCGCCTACGCCCTCGACACCTTCTACTTTCTCGTCATGGGCGCGCTGGTCATGTGGATGGCCGCCGGTTTCACGATGCTCGAATCGGGCCTCGTCCGTTCAAAGAACACGGCCGAGATCCTGACGAACAACGTCGGCCTGTACTCGATCGCCTGCATCATGTACATGCTGTGCGGCTACTCGATCATGTACCCCGGCGACGATTTTGCCGGCGGCGTACTCAATGCACTGGCGAACTTCGGTGTGCTTGGCAGCAGCGACAATTCGGCTGAGGCCGTGGCTGCAGGCGATTCCTACTATTCCGGCCTGTCGGACTTCTTCTTCCAGGTCGTGTTCGTCGCTACCGCCATGTCGATCGTGTCCGGTGCCGTCGCCGAGCGCATGAAGCTCTGGTCGTTCTTCCTTTTCGCGGTCGTCCTCACGGGTTTCATCTACCCGGTGCAGGGCTTCTGGAAATGGGGCAACGGCTGGCTCAACGTCGGCGGTTTTCTCGACTTCGCCGGCTCGGGCGTCGTCCACATGTGCGGTGCCGCTGCCGCGCTGGCTGGTGTGCTCCTGCTGGGCGCACGCAAGGGCAAGTACGGTCCGAAGGGACAGGTCAATGCGATTCCCGGTGCTAACCTGCCACTCGCCGCGCTGGGCACGCTGATCCTGTGGCTGGGCTGGTTCGGTTTCAACGGCGGATCGCAGCTCCAGGTAACGGGCGTCGACAATGCCAACGCCGTCGCACTCATATTCGTCAATACGAACATGGCGGCGGCCGGCGGCCTGGTGTTCGCGCTGCTGCTCGCACGCTTCTGGTTCGGCAAGGCTGATCTCACGATGGCACTGAACGGCGCGCTCGCGGGCCTCGTCGCGATCACGGCGGAACCGCTTACGCCTGCGCCGTTCGAGGCTACGGTTATCGGCGCCATCGGCGGCCTGCTTGTAGTGGCATCGATCGTCACGCTCGACAAGCTCCGGATCGACGACCCGGTTGGTGCGATCTCCGTGCACGGCGTTGTCGGCATCTGGGGCCTGATCGCCGTGTGCTTCACGAATCCGGATGCGAGCTTCCTGTGGCAGCTGATCGGCATCGTCTCGATCTTCGCCTGGGTGTTCATCATGAGCTTCATCGTTTGGTTCGTGATCCGCCTGACGGTCGGCATACGCGTACCGGAGGAAGAAGAATACGAGGGCGTGGATATCGGCGAATGCGGCCTCGAGGCCTATCCCGAGTTCACGTCGGCGGAGTAATCCCCCGCGGCGCCCCCGGTTTGTCATAAGGCTAATCCGGGGGCGTCGCAACCCCGCGAGACCAGGGCCATTTTTCCCCGGTGATGCAACGACTTAGCGGGCCCCTGGGCCCGCTATTTTTTGTCCTGATTAGGGTAAAAGCCCGTTGGTCGCTGTGATAATCATCACAACAAAACGCCCCCCGGCATGGTCTAATCTCGTCCAAGGACCTGTGCAGGCTCAAGCCTCGGGAAGGACACGATATGAAAGCCAAGAAAACACTGGCTGCGCTCGTTGTAATGGCGATCACTGCCGGCAGCGGCGCGATGGCCAACGAGATCTACAAGTGGACCGACGAGGACGGTACCGTCCACTACGGCGACCGTCCGACCGGGGATGCCACCGAAGAGCGCGTGGCGCTGACCTACCGACGCACGACGGCGACTTCGGTGGAACGCCAGGTGCAGGCGATGGCCGACTACGGCGCGGCGCGGGAAGAAGCCAATGCCGCGCGCAGCGAGGCCGCGCAACAGGCCGCCGAAGCAAAGGCCGAGGAAGAAGCCCGGAAACAGCGCTGCGAGAAGTACCGCGCCCAGCTCGAGACCATGCTGCAGGCACGTCGCCTCTATCGCGAAGACGAAAACGGCGAGCGCGACTACCTCGATGACCAGCAACGACAGGAAGCGCGGACCAAGGCCGAAGAGCTGATCGCCGAAAACTGCACGTCCTGATCACGACGGGGCGCTTTGCGGCCGCCGGCGCTACAATGCGCCCATACGCCGAAGGAGCGCCCGCTTGACCGCAGCACACGAGTCCGTTCGCGACGATACCCAGGCTTATCTGCCGGATTTCTGCTCGGCCGGCACGCTGTTCATCGTGCTGCTCGTCGCGGAACTCATCGCGATCGCGCTGACGCTGGCTTCCTTTGATCCCGGCGGCCAGTTCCTGGTCGAACTGTCCAAGACCTCACTCTTCATTCTCTGGCTTGCGCTGCTGGGCAGCGCCGTCATGTGCCAGCTTCGCAGTCGGCTCGAGCAGGCCGGCGCAACGAGAGCTTTCGTCGTCGGATTCGTCGTGCTGGAGGTCGTCTGCCTGCTGCTCGCCGAAGTCGCATGGCAGCTGACGCGCGTCTTCGGCCAGTCCGTGATCATCGACGACACCCACGGGCACTTCATCCTGCGCACCTTCGCCATCAGTTCCATCGTCATCGCACTGGCGATGCGCTACCTGTACATATCGAGTGAATGGCGCCGCAGCATCGTCCTCGAGGCCCAGGCGCGTATCAGCGCACTGCAGGCCCTGATCCGTCCACACTTCCTGTTCAACAGCATGAACACGATCGCATCGCTGACGCGATCCGACCCGCAGCAGGCCGAGGAAGCCGTCGAGGACCTCTCGGACCTCCTGCGCGTGACGCTGAGCAGCCCGCGCGACATGTCTTCACTGAAGCAGGAACTCGAGACGGCCGCCATCTACCAGCGGATCGAGAAGCTGCGCCTGGGTGACCGCCTGAACGTGCGCTGGGACGTCGGCGAACTGCCGATGCGCGCGCGTGTCCCGAACCTGACCATCCAGCCGCTCCTGGAGAACGCGATCTACCATGGCATCGAGCTGCTTCCCGACGGCGGCGAGGTGCTCGTCACCGGCAAGCGCGACGGTAAGATGCTCGAAATATCGATGTCCAACCCGGTGGCCGCCGGTACCGCACGTGACAAGGACGGCAACAAGATGGCGATGTCGAATATCCGGCAGCGATTCGACCTCGCCTACAACGGCCGCGCGACCGTCGATGTTGACGATAACGACGGCCGCTATACCGTCGTGCTCCGTTTTCCTGAAGACCACGGTGACGCATGAGAGTCCTGATCGTCGATGACGAGAAACCCGCCCGCGACCGCCTGCACCAGATTCTCGCAGACGAAGAGGGCTTCGACGTCGTGGGCGTTGCCGGAAACGGCCATGACGCCGTCGCGCGATCGGCGGAGCTGAAACCCGATGTCGTGCTGCTCGATATCCGCATGCCAGGTCTCGACGGCATCGAGACCGCGCATCACCTGAACGCGCTGGAACATCCCCCCGCGGTCGTTTTCACGACGGCCTACGACGAGTACGCGGTCGATGCATTCGAAGCGCGCGCGATCGGCTACGTGCTGAAACCGGTACGCCGCTCCCGCCTGATGGCCGCGCTCGAACACGCCGTCCGGCTGGCGGGGCCTGCACTTCGGGAGGTAGCTTCCGACGCCCGGCTGGACGCCCCGCGGCAACACGTGTGCGCGCGCGTGCAGGGGGAACTCAAGCTGATACCGGTTGCCGACGTCTCCTGCTTCCGCGCCGACCAGAAGTACGTGAGCGTTCACCACGACCACGGCCAGGACCTGATCGACGATTCGCTGAAGTCGCTGTCCGAGGAATTCGCCGATCGCTTCGTGCGTATCCACCGCAGTGCGCTGGTGGCGGTCTCGCGAATCCGGAAAATCGAAAAGACGGCCGATGGCAAGAGCCGCGTCTTGCTGCGAAGCGGCTCGCAAGTCGATGACAAAGAGCTGATAATCAGCCGCCGGCATGTTGCGGAAGTGCGTCGCCGCCTGAAAGAATCGTAAACAGCATGAAGATCCGTATCGCCACGCGCAAAAGCGCTCTCGCGCTCTGGCAGGCTGAGCACGTTGCGGCCTTGCTGCGCGACTTGCCGGAGGTTGCAGACATCGAGCTCGTGCCGATGTCGACCCGCGGCGACGAGGTTCTCGATCGCAGCCTGCAGAAGATCGGTGGCAAGGGACTGTTCATCAAGGAACTCGAGATGGCGATTCACGCCGGCGACGCCGATATTGCCGTGCACTCGATGAAGGACGTGCCGGCGGAGATGCCCGAGGGCTTCTGCATCGCCGCGGTGCTAGAGCGGGCCAACCATGCCGACGCACTGGTCACACCCGGCGGCGTGCAGCTCGGCGAGCTGCCACAGGGCGCTCGCGTCGGCAGCTCGAGTCTCAGGCGCCAGGCGCAGCTCAGGATGATGCGTCCCGACATCAAGGTCGAGCCGCTGCGCGGCAACGTCAATACGCGCCTCAAGAAACTGGAGGACGGCCAGTACGATGCGATCATCCTTGCTGCCGCCGGCCTCGAGCGGCTGCAGCTCCAGCAGCACATCAGCCAGGTGTTCGATCCGGCCGAGATGCTGCCCGCCGCCGCACAGGGTGTTGTCGGAATCGAGTGCCTGGCGGACAGGGACGAATTGCGCGCCGTGCTCGGCCGGCTCAACGACGAGACCGCGGTGCGCACGACGCTCGCGGAACGCGCGATCGCGAGGGTGTTGCAAGCCAGCTGCCAATCACCGGTTGCGACCTATGCGTTCGTCGACGGCGGCAAGCTGACGGTCACCGCGCTGGTCGCCCTGCCCGACGGCAGCGAGTCGATTCGGGAGACGGTGACCGGGCACCCGGAGGACGCCGAGCAGCTCGGCGAGCGCCTCGCGGCACGCATGCTCCAAACGGGTGCCCGCGAGCTGCTCGATCGTGCGGAACACATGCATGACTGAGCCGCCCCTGGAAGGTATCGGCGTGCTCGTCACCCGGCCCAGGACCCAGGCGATCGAGCTGGTATCCGAGGTAGAACGACACGGCGGCACGGCGTTCTGTTTCCCGGTCATCGAAATCGTGGCGCTCGACGAGAACGAAGTGCGGGCCAACGCGGCTGCCCTGCCGACCCCGGACATCACGATCTTCATCAGTCGCAACGCCGTCGAGTACGGGCTCCGATTCTCCGGCGGCGGCCGCATTGCCGTGATCGGGCCCGCGACCGCGAACGCGGTGCGCGAAGCGGGCCGGATCGTCGATATCGAACCCCTGGACGGTTACGACAGCGAGCACCTGCTGGCCGAACCGGAGTTTGCGGACGTCGCCGACAAACAGGTTCGCATCATCCGCGGCAGCAAGGGCCGCGAGCTGCTGGCGGAGGAGCTGACCGCGCGCGGTGCAACAGTGAATTACCTGTCAGTCTACGAACGTCGCCTGCCGGCCGTACCGCCCGACATGCTTGCCGAACTCGAGGCCCGATGGCGGCAGGGTCGCATCAACATCATTACCGTTATGAGCGTACAATCGCTGCGCAACCTGGACCGCCTGCTGCCCGAATGGTGCAGGAATCAGCTCGAATCCACGCCTCTGGTGACGCCCGCAGGACGTGTGTTAAAAGAAGCGCTGGACCGCTACCCTGCTTCCCGACCCATCCTCGCATCGGGCCCGCGGGCCGGCGAGATGGTCCAGGCAATCATCGCACTCCGGAGGAGCGATCCAACGCCATGAGCGAGAGAGATAAAGACGAGGCCCCCTCGGTCGAAGACGACGCGAAAACCACGGACATCGAGGAACCCGCGCAGGAAGCACCAGCCGAGCCCGAAGAAGCGCCGGCCGAGATGCCTGACACCGGGCCTGATGACACTCCCGACGAGACACCCGACGCTACGCCGGATGAGGCACCCGAGCCAGCACCGGTCGAGACTCCGGCAGCGCCTGCGCGACTTGGCGGGGCCGTCGGGTGGCTGGCGCTGATCGTGTCCGTTGCCGCGCTGGCGGCGGTGGGCTACACGATCTTCCAGGACTGGCAACAAACCGACGGCGATGACGGTACGGCTGACGCGATCGCCGCCCTCGACTCCCGGCTGGTGGAGAATCGGGGCCAGATCGACGCGCTGGACGCACTGGTCGCCGAACTGGTCGGCCGTGAATCCGTGGCTCCGGCGGATATCGACGCCCTTCGGCAGGAACTGGACGAGCGCGTTCGCCTGTTGAATTCGCTGCCGGCGCGGATCAGCACTCTCGAGAGCTCGATGGCGTCGCTCGCCGGCATCTCCGAGGGCGCGCGCGACACCTTCCTGCTGGCCGAAGCCGAGTACTACATGCAGATCGCGAACGCGCAGCTGCAGCTCGCCAACAACCCGCATCTCGCGTCGCTGGCACTCGCCATGGCCGACGAGCGCGTAACGCAGCTCGCGAATCCTTCACTCATTGACGTACGCCGTGCCATCGCAGACGAACTGGCGGCGCTCGCGGTCATGCAGAAGCCGGACATCGCCGGTACAACGCTGATGCTCGCCAGCCTCGCGCGCGTCGTCGACTCGTTGCCGCTAAGAACCGCAACGCCCGATGAGGACGAACCCGCAGCAGAGGTGGCGGAGGAGCAAAGCGGCGTCGGGCGCGCGTGGTCGTCAGTGAAGGGTGCGATGTCCGGGCTCGTCAAGGTAACGCCGCCGGACCAGGCGACGTTCGCGGTACTGACCCCCGACGCAGAGTACTTCCTGCGCAGCAATATCGCGCTACAGCTGCAGGCCGCCAGGCTGGCGCTGCTGCGCGGCGAGCAGGCGGTGTTCGAGCAGTCGCTCGACGACACGACCGCGCTGCTCGAGCAGTACTTCGACACCGACAGCACGCAGGTCTCGAGTGCCCTGCAGACCATCGAGGAAATGCGCGGCAATATGGAAGCGACGGCAGCGCCGGATATTTCCGGGTCGCTCGACTTGCTGCGGCAGTTCCAGGCCCTGCGCGAGAACGCACAGTGAAATTCGGCATCATCGTTGTCCTGGCACTCTTCGCCAGCGCTTTCGCGGCGCACTTCCTGCTGGCGGACCCGGGATACGTGATCATCAACTTCCGCGGCTACGTCATCGAGATGTCGGTACCGGTGCTGCTCGGCCTGGCCGTATTGCTGGTGTTCGCCGTATGGCTGGTCCGCAAGATCGCCCTGGCACCACGGCGGCTCGGCGAGGCCCTGGGCAGGAGTCGGTCGGCGCGGTCGGGGCAGAAACTGACACGCGGCATGATCGCCGTTGCCGAGGGAGACTTCGCCCGCGGCGAGAAGATGCTCGCACGCTCCGCCAGCACCAGTGATTCTCCGCTGTTCAACTACCTGCAGGCCGCCAGGGCGGCACACCTGCAGGGACGCGATGAGCGTCGCGACGAATGGCTGCGGCTGGCTTACAAGGACGCCCCGGAAGCGGCCAATGCCGTCCTGCTGACGCAGGCCGAGTTCCAGCTCGATCGTGGCGACAACGAGCAGGCGCTCGCGACGCTCAGGCGTCTGGACGAGAACTCGAAAGACCACGCCCACGCGCTGGCCCTGCTGGGAAGGCTTTACTACAAGCTGGGGGACTGGGACTCGCTGGCCGAGTTACTGCCGCGGCTGAAGAACAACAAGCGGCTTAAACCCGGGCTGCTCGACAAGTGGACCATCCGGGTGCACCGGGAGGCCCTGGACCTTGCCGCCGACACGCTGGCCGTCGACACGGCATGGAAACAGGTGTCGCGGGCGCAGAAGTCCGACGAATCGCTGCTCGAGGCGTACTACGGCGGGCTGATGCGTGCCGGCGAACACGATCGCGCCGAGAAGGAACTCGCGTCGGCGCTCAAATCCGAATGGCGTGGCCCGCTCGTGCGCCTGTTCGGCCTCGTCGAAGCCAGCGACACGACAAAGCAGCTCAAACGCGCCGAGGGCTGGCTCAAAATCCACGCGGAGGATCCGGACCTCTTGCTCACGGCCGCACGGCTCTGCCTGCGCAACGAATTGTGGGGCAAGGCGCGCAGCTACCTCGAGACGGTCATCAGCCTGCGGCCCACGCCGGAGGCTTACCAGGAATACGGCCGCCTGCTGAACCAGATGGGGGAGGCCGATGCCGCGGCGGACGCCTACCGCGACGGTCTCGGCATGGTCTCCGCCAAACCACGCACGGCGCTGCCGCACCTCGGCGACAAGCACGGCTGAACGCAGTGTTCACCTTGCTGACAGGCGTGGGGTACACCGGCCGCCGCATCCTGTCGATGTTGCCGTCCGAGTCGGTCACTGGCCTGAGCCGTACGGCGACGGACGGGTCCGTCTTCGCGTTCGACCTGGACGCCGAAATGCCATTGCCGCTCGAGCCCGAAAAGCCGTACGCGGTGATCTACACAATTCCGCCCGCGGGCGAGCCCCCGGACGCCCGCTTGCAGCGTTTCCTGTCGATGGTGTCTCCGTCGCGATTCGTCTACATCAGCACGACCGGTGTCTATGGGAACTACGGCGGGCAGACCGTTACCGAGGACAGTGCGCTGCGGCCATCGAACGAACGCGCGAGCCGCCGGGTCGCTGCCGAACAGCTCCTGGTCGAATCGACGGAACAAGGCGGTTGCGAGCTGGTCGTCCTTCGGGCGCCCGGCATCTATGGGCCCGGCCGCCTGGGTGTCGAGCGCATTCGCGCCGGCGTCCCGGTGCTCGATGAAGGCTCTGCCAATCCCGGCAACCGTATCCACGTCGACGATCTCGCGCGTTGCTGCATTGCCGGACTCACCGCCCCACCCGGCATCTATAACGTCGGCGACGGCGATCACCGCAGCTCCACTGCGTTCACGAACGAGGTTGCGCGCCAGCTTGGCGTGCCCGAGCCGCCGCAGGTCACGATGGCAGAGGCGAAGAAGCTCTATTCGCAGGAACGCCTGTCTTTTCTTGCCGACTCACGGGTCGTCGACACCCGCAGGATGCGCGACGTGCTCGGCGTATCGCCCCTGTACGCCGATCCGGCAGATGGAATCCGGGCGAGCCTGGCCTGACTCAGGGCTGGGAGCGCTTGCTGCGTAACCAGGCGGTCAGCGGCTCCCACTCATCCCAGTCGGGCCACGCGAGATACTCGGGCAATTCGTGGATACCGAGACCGCGCGTGTAGGCACGCACGTAGTTCTGTGCCTCGCGCAGCGTCGCGACGTAGGGCGCTTTGGCCTTGGTGAGGTATTCGTCGAGATCGTCGAAGATCAGCGTATTCTCGCGGATGCGGTTCGCCACGACCGCGAACTTCGCCTGCTTCCGTGCGATCTTGCCGACGCTGTGCATTTCCTTAAGGAACGTCGTCGTCGCCTGCATGTCGATCGTGGACGGCAGCACCGGCACGACGATCGTCTCGGCATGTTTGACCAGTTCGGTAAGTTCTTTGCCGTGAGAGCGGGCCGGCGCATCGACGATGATGTAGTCGGCATTGCGCGGCGCGTGCCGGAACCCGTCCTCGAAGGCGGCCACTCCTACGATCTTCGGGCGGTTCTCCGGGCGGCGTTCCAGCCAGTCCAGGCTCGAGCGCTGAGGGTCATAATCGGCGAGGGCGACCGTTGCGCCTTCGTTTGCGAAGTAACTTGCAATGTTGGTTGCGAGGGTGCTCTTGCCGCAACCACCTTTCGCATTCATGACCATTATGTGCCGCATGTCTCTCTCCAAGGGCTTTATTGATTGTTAGTGAGGCGAGTAGTTTATGTAAAACTACAGGCGGTGCAATCAAAATTACAACTGCCGATTTCGGGTGACTGTTAGACTCCGCGAATGCACGTTGCCTATTTCGAAATGCATGGCGCGGGAAACCGCATACTTGTTGTGGATCGGCGCGATGATGATTTGTCGCCGCCGTCCGGCGATCGTGTTCGTCAGCTTGCAAACGATTCGACCGGACCGGTCTTCGACCAGCTGATGTGGGTAATGCGTGCGCAAGATGCGCAAAACGATGCGCGCTATCGCGTGTTCAACAGCGACGGTTCGGAAGTGGAACAGTGCGGCAACGGTGTGCGTTGCGTGGCACGAGTGCTCGCAGGAAAGAGCGACGGAGCTGCTCGTTTCACGCTCGAAAGCCCTGCCGGTACCGTCGAGGCAAAGGTCCTCGACAACGGCCTGGTGTCCGTCGACATGGGTCGGCCCGAATTCGACGCCGAGAAGGTCCCCTTCCTGGCCGCGACTCCGGGGCCGGTATACGACCTGGTCGTCGATAGTGAGTCATTCACCGTCGCGGTCGTCTCCATGGGCAATCCGCACTGTGTCCTGCAGGTCGATGACGTAGACTGCGCTGACGTCGCGAGGCTCGGGCCTCTGATCGAGCACCATGAGCGCTTTCCGGAGCGCGTGAACGCCGGCTTCATGCAAATTGTCGACCGCGGCCGCATCCGGCTGCGAGTACACGAGCGCGGCGTCGGCGAGACCCTCGCGTGCGGCACCGGTGCCTGTGCGGCTGCCGTTGCCGGACAGCGGCTCGGCCTCCTTGACGAGGAAACCCGGGTAGAGCTGCCAGGCGGTCAACTCGTGGTAAGCTGGCGCGGCGACTGCGAGCCGGTCTGGTTGACCGGAAACGCCGAATTGGTCTCCGAAGGAAGCATGGATATATGAGTACCCAACCCAAGCCGGACTACGTCGACGAAACGCTGTCGGAGCAGGCAGTACACGACTACCTCGCAGCCCACCCGGACTTCTTCGAGCAGAACCCCAGGCTACTGAGCTCGCTGCAACTCCCGCATGCGAGTGGCGGTACCGTGTCGCTGGTCGAACGGCAGGTAACCATGCTCCGACAGAAAGACCTCAAGCTCGAGCGCCAGCTCAAGGAGCTCATCGCGGTTGCTCGCGCCAACGACCTGCTCGCGGCCAAGATCCACGAACTGACGATGCAGTTGCTCGGCGCCCGGGACCTGCAATCGACGGTCGCGGCCCTCGAGGAAGCCATGCGTTCCGGTTTCGATGCAGACCAGGCGGTGCTAGTCGTGTTCGGAGAGCCCGAGGCTTTCACCGATATCGACGTAGGCCGCTTTTTCAGGGTCGTGACGCGCAAGGATGCATCGCTAAAGCCGTTCAATACCTTTCTGAACGGCAACGGCGCGCGTTGCGGGCGCATTCGTGACTCGCAGCGCGAATTCCTGTTCCGCGGCGATGCCGAGGAGATCGGCTCGGCGGCACTGGTGCCGCTCGGCAAGGGCGCCGAAATCGGCTTCCTGGCCGTCGGCAGCGTCGACAGCGAGCGCTTCCATCCCGGCATGAGCATCGATTTCCTGACCCGCCTCGGAGACCTGATCGCGGGGGCGCTCAAGCGCTACTGAGAGCGATGGACGACGCCGGCTGGATCGAGCGTTTTGCCCGGCATCTCGAGTACGAGCGCCGCCTTTCGCCGCTGACGGTCAAGAACTACCGCCGCGACCTCGAGACACTGCGGGAATTCGCCGACAAGAACGGCGTTTCCGGCTGGGACCGGCTCGACGAGGGCCACGTCCGCGCTTTCTCGGCCTGGAGCTACCGCCGGGGCCTGAGCGCGAAGAG
>JAAUXZ010081731.1_pt1 | contig 11673 bp, 9 predicted proteins | sample 7278131 | NCBI WGS metagenome assembly JAAUXZ01 (sample SAMN14350119, study PRJNA611818) | marine sediment metagenome | isolation source: surface marine sediment (3m) | place: French Polynesia: Moorea | collected 2018-08
ACTCGACCGGATACGGGCAGTCGGGTTCCCTATTTGAGCAGAATCGAGCGCCGAGAGCGAACGTCGGGCTCACCTGCCCGAATGTGACGGGCGTCACACCGCCCTGTGTGACGCAGTTACCCCTCTTCAGGCCGGTACGCGAGGTCCAGCTGACGAGCCGCCTTGACGTCGTCGAGGCGCCGTACGGGCATCTTGTAGGGCGATTCCTTGTAGTTCACGCCGTCGTCCTTGGCCGCCCGGGCGATGTCGACCATCGCCTCCACGAAGTGGTCCAGCGTCTCCTTGCTCTCGGTCTCGGTGGGCTCGATCAGCAGGCACTCCGGCACGAGTAGCGGGAAATAGGTCGTGGGCGCGTGGAAATTGCGATCCAGGAGGGCTTTCGCGACGTCCATTGCCGTCAGGTTCACGGACTTGGCTTCGTGCTTCAGCGTGATGATGAACTCGTGGCTCGCACGACGCTCGGGGTAGGCCAGCTCGAAGCCCGCATCGCGCAGGCGCGCGGCCAGGTAGTTGGCGTTGAGCGTGGCGTACTCGGCGATGCGCTCCATGCCGTCGCGGCCGACCATGCGCATGTACACGTAGGCGCGTAGCAGTACGCCGGCATTGCCCATGAAGCCGGACAGGCGACCGATGGTCTGCGGCACCTCGTCCTCGGTCAGCCAGTCGTAGACCACGCTGCCATCGACCTCGCTCTTGCCGACGACCGGGATCGGCATGAACGGCAGCAGTCGCTTGTTGACGCCCACGGCACCGGAGCCGGGACCGCCGCCACCGTGCGGCGTCGAGAAGGTCTTGTGCAGGTTCATATGGATGACGTCGAAGTCCATGTCACCGGGACGTACCTTGCCGAGGATCGCGTTGAGATTGGCGCCGTCGTAGTACAGCAGGCCGCCGGCCTCGTGGACCATGTCGGCGATGTCCTTGATATGCCGCTCGAAGACGCCGAGCGTCGACGGGTTGGTCAACATGATGCCGGCGGTCTTCGGACCGAGCACGGCCTTGAGCGCGTCGATATCGACATCGCCATCCGGACCTGTCGGTATTTCCTTGACGGTGCAGCCGCACATCGTCGCCGTGGCCGGATTGGTGCCGTGCGCCGCGTCCGGCACGATGATCTCGGTGCGTTCGTCGTCGCCGCGCGCATCGTGGTAGGCCTTGATCATTGCCACACCGGCGAGTTCGCCCTGCGCGCCGGCCATCGGCGTCAGCGAGACACCGACCATGCCGGTCACTTCCTTCAGCATCTCCTGCAGTTCGTACATGCAGGTCAGGAAGCCTTGCCCGTGACTGGCCGGGCCCAGCGGATGGCGCCCGGCGAACTCGGGCAGCAGCGCGAGCGCGTTGCAGGCGCGCGGGTTGTATTTCATCGTGCAGGAACCCAGCGGATAGAACTGCGTGTCGATCGCGAAGTTTTTCTGCGACAGGCGCGTGTAGTGGCGCACCGTCTGCAGCTCCGAGGTCTCCGGAAGACGGGGATCGTCGGATCGCAGAAACTGTTCCGGAATCGCCACGTCGGGGGTGTCCGCGGGCGCCTGGGCGAAGGCGCGGCGGCCGCGACGGGATTTCTCAAAAATTAGTTCACTCATCGATTTCGATTCCCAGCGCGCGGAATGCGGCGCGATAGTCAGGTTCCGAGGTTATGTCTTCGATCATTTCGGCATGTACGACCGTGTTGTTCTCGTCGAGGACGGCAACAGCGCGGGAGAACATGCCGGCGAGAGGTCCGTCGAGGATGCGCACGCCGTAGTTCTCGCCGAAACCGGAGTGGCGGACCGCGGACAGCCCGACGACATTCTGCAGGTCGTGTTCGTCCAGGAAACGCCGGTGTGCGAACGGCAGGTCATAGGACACCATCAGCAGTGCGAGGTCGTCGCGATCACCGCCATAGCGGTCGAACTTGATGACGGATTCGGCGCAGACTGACGTATCGATGCTGACGAAGATGTTCATGATCTTGCGCATGCCCATCCAGTTCGCGAGCGACACATTCCGCAGGTCCGTATTCACCAGCGAAAAATCCGGGGCGCGGCTGCCTACGGCAGGCATATCGCCGGCTGTACGGTAGGAGGCGTGTTCGAACTGTATCTTTGCCATGGCGGTCAGCTCATCAGCTCGGCGAAAGCCGCGACGCAAGCGTCGATGTCTGCTTCCGTCTTGGTCTCGGTGGCGCAGACCAGTAGCGCATCGCAACCCGCAAACCCTGTCAGGTCGAAGCCGCCGAGAATGTCCTGGTCGGCGAGCGCCGCGAGCATCGGCGCGACCGGACGGTCGAGCTTCAATGCTACTTCGTGGAAGTACGGCCCTTCGTAGAGGCGGCTGATGCCGTTGATCGCACAGAGACCGTCGACGAGCCTCGCCGTATTCGCGTGCGAGTTGCGCGCAACGGCGGCGAGACCCTCGGTGCCGAGCAACGACATGTAGATGGTCGCGGCCGTCACCATCAGGCCCTGGTTGGTGCAGATGTTCGATGTCGCTTTGCCGCGCCGAATGTGCTGTTCGCGCGCCTGCAGGGTCAGGGTGAAGCCGGGATTGCCGTCCAGGTCCGTCGTGCGCCCCACGATGCGTCCCGGCATCTGGCGCACATGTTTCTGCTTGCAGGTCATGTAGCCGAAATACGGCCCCCCCGACGACAGCGGCACCCCGAGCGGCTGTCCCTCGCCGATGGCAATGTCGGCGCCCTGCTCGCCCCAGTGTCCCGGTGCCTTCAGTATCGCCAGCGCCGTCGGATTGGCAATCGCGACGACGAGCGCGCCGAGGCCGTGCGCCCAGTCTGAGAGACGATCCACGTCCTCCAGTGTCCCCGGGAAGGTCGGCTGCTGGATAGCGACGGCGACCGGTTCCACGTCGTCGGGAAGATGGTCGAACGCGACGTTACCCGTCGCCGGGTCCACAGGCAGGCGCTCGAAAACGAGGCCCTGGCTGCCGGCGATCGCCGTAGCGACCTGCTGGTAGACCGGGTTCACGCCCGGCGCCAGCAGCACGAGGCCGGTCTTGACGCGACGGTTGGTGCGTACCGCCATCAGTGCGGCCTCTGCGAGGGCCGAGGCACCGTCGTACAGCGACGCGTTGCTGACGTCCAGCCCCGTCAGCCTGGTGATCATCGTCTGGTACTCGTAGATCGTCTGCAGCGTGCCCTGGCTGGCCTCGGCCTGGTACGGCGTGTACGCGCTGTAGTACTCACCACGGGTCGCGATATCCCAGACCGCGGTCGGGACGTGGTGCTCATAGGCGCCGGCCCCGATGAAACACATGGGCGAACCGTCCATGGCGGCACGCTCGCGCATCAGGCGCGCAACCTCCATCTCGTTCTGTGCTTCGGGCACGCCAGTGAGGCGCTCGATCCTGAGCGCCTTCGGAATCTCGTCGAAAAGTTCCTCGATCGACTCGGCGCCGATGGCTTCCAGCATCTCCCGGGTGTCTTTCTCGGTATGGGGTATGAATGGCATCGATCGTTACTCAGTCTTCAAGCTCGTCGAGCAGTTGCTGATAGGCGTCCGGCGACATCAGCTCGTTTTCGTCGATGTCGGCCGCGGGCTCCATGCGCACGATCCAGCCTTCGCCGTAGGGCTCGGCATTGATCTTCTCCGGGTCGTCGGCGAGGTCCTCATTGATCGCGGCGATCGAACCGGCGATCGGTGCGTACACGTCGGAAGCGGCCTTGACCGATTCGACCACGGCCATTTCGCCACCTGCCTCGACATCCTGCTCGACTTCCGGCAGCTCGACATAAACGAGGTCCCCCAGCGCCGTCGCCGCGTGATCGGTGATGCCGATCGTGACTGTGCCGTCGTCTTCGCGCCGCAGCCATTCGTGATCCTTGGTGTAAAGAAGATCTCCAGGCAATTCACTCATGTTGCTTCTCCCTCTAGGTTTTTCTCTGCAACGACGTCAGACGTCGATGCGAATCTGCCCGTTGCGAACGAACGGCGTCTTGACAATCCGCACTTTCAACAGCTTGCCCCTGACGTCGACCTGGGCTCGGTCGTAGTCCCCGGCAGGGACACGCGCGAGCGCGATGGAGCGCCCGATCGTCGGTGAGAATCCGCCGCTGGTGATCTCGCCTTCACCAACGCCGTCGACGACGACTTTCTGGTGATTGCGCAAAACCCCCTTGTCCTCCAGCAGCAGACCCACGAAGCGCTGCCTGTCCGGGGCGTTTCGTAATGCCTCGAGCGCGGCTCGGCCGATGAAATCGCGATCGGCGGGTTCCCATGCCACGGTCCAGGCCAGGCCGGCTTCGAGCGGTGAGATGGTCTCGTCCATGTCGGAGCCGTACAGGTTCATGGCGGCTTCGAGCCGCAGCGTGTCGCGTGCGCCGAGGCCGCAGGGGGCGACGCCGGCAGCCAGCAGGCGGTCCCATATCGCGGGGACACCGGACGCTGGCATCACCATTTCCCAGCCGTCCTCGCCGGTGTAACCGGTGCGTGCGACGAACAGCTCGCCGGCCTGCATGCCGGTGAACGGTTTCAGCGCCAGCGCCGCGTCGCGAGACTCTGCAGGCACACACGGTGCCGCCAGCTCGCGGGCGGCGGGCCCCTGGACCGCGATCATCGCCAGCTCGGCGCGCTCGACCACGTCGATTTCGAACGAAGTCGCCTGCTCGCGAATCCACGCAAGGTCCTTTTCGCGCGTCGCCGCGTTGACGATCAGTCGATACTCGGTGTCACCCATAAAGTAGATGATCAGGTCGTCGATGACGCCACCATCGGGATTCAGCATGCAGGTATAGAGTGCCTTGCCGTAGTCCTTCAGTTTCGCGACATCGTTCGCGACCAGGTTACGCAGGAAGTCCCGCACGCGGTCCCCACTCAGGTCCACGATCGTCATATGCGATACGTCGAAGACACTGGCCTTATGCCGCACGGCGTGGTGCTCTTCTTTCTGTGACCCGTAATGAAGCGGCATGTCCCAGCCGCCGAAATCGACGATGCGGGCGCCAGCTTCGACGTGGTTGTCGTACAGCGGTGTCTTGGAACCCATGTTGTCTGCCCTTTAGTGTGCGTCGCAAATAAAAACGGGGCGGCAGACCGCTCAGCCTGCCGCCCCTCTGTCCTTTGCAACCTGAGAGATCAATGGCACCTGCCACATACCCCTTCGGTGGGCCTGTCCGGCCGCTCTCCAGAGCTGATCAGCCGGCACAGTCCTTCTGCCTGAGCGTTTCCGGGCGTGTTGCGCCTTCGGCGCCCCGATCGAACGGGGTCTCTTCTGGGCGGGCTATCGATCAGTGCGGGCAATCATAGCCAATGCAGGGTGTGGTTGCCAGCCGCGGCCCGGGCGGTAACAATGCGGCGGATTCGGAAATGGTGACGAAAATGAAGAAACTCCCAATCGTGCTTGCCGCGCTGTGCCTGCTGGTGCACGGCACGGCGCAGGCAGACGCCCAGTCGGATTTCCAGGCACTCCTCGACGAGCACTGGGAGTGGCAAATGGCCGCATCTCCTGTGCGAGCATCGATGATGGGCGATCGTCGCTATAACCGGGAATGGACGGACAGCAGCCTCGACGCGATCGAAACGCGCCATCGTGAGACGCGTGAGTTTCTTCGGCGTGTCTACGCGATCGAGCGAACGGCGCTACCCGAAGACGAGCAACTCAACTACGAATTGTTCCGGCGCCAGCTGCAGGATGACGTCGATGCGTTCCAGTTCCAGGGCCACCTGCTGCCGTTTTCGCACCAGCGCGGAGTACAGAGCCTGCAGAACCTGACCAACCAGCTGCGGCTCGCGAGCGTGCAGGACTACGAGGACTGGCTGGCGCGGCTCGGCAGGCTCGACGAGGCCATCGACCAGCAGATCGACCTGGCCGAGGCCGGCCGCAAGGTCGGGCTGACGGCGCCCAAGGTTCTGATGGACCGCATACCGTCGCAGCTCGCGCCGCACGTCGTCGATGACGCCGAAGACAGCCCGTTCTTCGCCGTGTTTGACAACATGCCGGAGTCGATTGCCCCCGAGGATCAGGAGCGGCTCCGCGCCATGGCACTCGAGATCATCGATGACACGGTGCTGCCCGCGTACCGCAAGCTCGATCGTTACTTCAACGACAAGTACCTGCCGGCCTGCCGCGAGAGCATCGGATTGTCGGCTCTGCCGAACGGCAGTGCATGGTATGAGCACCGGGCGCGCTCCTACACGACGACACGCATGTCGCCGGACGAGATTCATCGTGTCGGTCTCGAGGAGGTGAAGCGCATCCGTGGTGAGATGCAGGCGATCATCGACGAGGTGGAGTTCGAGGGCAGCTTCCGGGAATTCCTCACCTTCCTGCGAACCGATCCGCAGTTCTACTACGAGGACCCGCAGGAACTGCTCGAAGCCTACCGTGCGACCAGCAAGCGCATCGACCCGGAACTGGTCAAGCTGTTCGGCGTGCTGCCGAGGATGCCCTACGGCGTCGAACCGATCCCGGACTCGATCGCGCCACACACGACGACCGCGTACTACTCACGTCCTGCGGCGGATGGCAGCCGCGCGGGCATCTACTGGGTGAACCTCTACAAGCCGGAGGTGCGTCCGAAGTACGAGATCGAGGTATTGAGCGTGCACGAGGCCATGCCCGGTCATCACCTGCAGCTCGCACTGCAGCAGGAACTCGGCGCGATGCCGAAATTCCGGCGATTCCAGGGCTTTACGGCCTTCGTCGAGGGCTGGGGACTCTACAGTGAGCGCCTGGGCTACGACCTGGGTCTTTACAAAGATCCTTACTCGCGATTCGGGCAGCTCACCTACGACATGTGGCGCGCTGTGCGACTCGTCGTCGACACGGGCATGCACTACAAGGGCTGGACGCGGCAACAGGCGATCGACTTCTTCAAGGACAACGCGGCGAAGACCGAGCACGACATCGTCAACGAGATCGACCGCTACATCAGCTGGCCCGGCCAGGCATTGGCTTACAAGGTCGGGCAGCTAAAGATCCTGACGCTGCGCGCGCGCGCCGAGCGCGAGCTCGGTGACGATTTCGACATCCGCGCCTTCCACGATGAACTGCTGGGCGGCGGTGCCCTGCCGCTCGATATTCTCGAACAGCGTATGGACGCCTGGATCGAGCGCCAGCGTCCCGAGCTATCGGTCGACAGCAGCTAGGCGCGCGACTCGTAGTAAGCGACGACGATGGGGTCGGCCGCAACGCGCGCCTCGTGTTCGACGAGCACCGGTGCCAGCGTGTCGACGAGGTCCGTCGGCACGTGATCGAGGCTGCCGTTGCGCAGCCAGCGTGTCTGCGTCCAGGCCTTGAGGTCCGCGACCGTCAGCCGATTGTCGGCAAAGTAATCGCCACCCCGCTCCAGCAGCTTGCCGAGCCCGTTCACGTAAGTTGACAGCCAGCCGTCGACGAGCTTCTCGCGCGCCGCCTTGAGTTCGTCACCCTGCAGGCCAAATGTCGGCACAACGCAGTGCAGCAGGTCCTCGAGTGCACCGAGGGCCTCGTCGCAGTAGAGTGCCTGCAGATCGTCTTGGGGATACAGGCCGGCCAACTTGCCGACGTAGCGGCTGAGTCCGTTCGACTGCGTGACCGGCAGACCATCGATTTCCATCACCGGCACCGCATTGAAAGGCGTGCTGCCGCGCATCTCGCTGAATTCGGCGAACGACAGTCGCTCGTCCTCGAACGCGATCCCGGCCGAGTGAAGGGCTATGCGAATCGGTTCGGCGCGCCCGCCGTCAAAATCGAAATAGGTCAGTTTGTAGTTTGGCATTGTCTGGTCTCGTCAGGGTGAATTGGTCATTATCGACCAGGCAATGGCAATCCACCAGAATGACCGGATCGTGTCGTCGAGGCGCAACAAGGTTTCAGGTGCAATCGCTCGTATGTCCCCCTATTGGCAGCGAGCCATGCCAGGCGTATCTTTGACCCATGAAGACCGTAGCCGCATTGTCGCAGCTGCGGAATGCCACTGCCGCGGCACTAATGATCTGCCTCGTCGCATCCTGTGATGGCGGTAGCGGACCCAAAGCCGGCGACACGCTCAAGAGGACGAAACCGACACTGACGGAGCAGTCGGCTGCGGGCATTTATAGCGGCTTCTTCCAGTCGACGGCGGCCACGCAAAATGCGATTCGGCCGGCGATGGGCGTGGTTAGCGAAACCTCCGAAATTCACCTCATGATGGAGCCCGTATTGCGGAACTCCCAGTACGGTGGTTTCGTTTCGGTCGACGGTAATGTGCTGACGGGCACGTTGACGGAGTACCTCGGTTCACAGAACCGTTGGTTCGGTTTCGACGGCGTGCGAAGTATCGACCTGGACGGCATCGTCTCCGAGCGCAATACCTTGTCTGGCGATTACACGGGTGATGATGAGGGTGTATTCCAGCTGGACTATGACACCCTGTATGAGCGCGGCTCCTCCTTCAGTCAGACGCTCGGTGTCTGGACTTTCGACATGGCGCCTTTTGCAGGTACGGTCTATAACATCACGCTGGATATCGGCCCGACGGGCGAATTGTTCGGCACCGACACCGAGGGCTGCGTGTACGCTGGCGAAGTCGGTATCATCGACAGCCGCTTCAATGCGTATAGCATTGCCGTCATCGTCTCCTCGTGCGGTCCCGTGGATGGTCAGTACTCCGGCCTGGCTTTCTACGACGAAACCGACGTTGGCAAAGCGCTTTACGTGCTCTTCAGCAACGAACTCTACGCCTTCTCGACAAGACTCTCGCAGTAATCATTACCGGTAGGTCGGCTACTTCGCGTGCTTGTCGAGCATATGTCAAACAGCGCGGCTTACCAGAGCCCGCAATGTGCGTTGCGTCGTTGTTGCCTGCGAGTACGATGAGCTAGACTTCGGCCGAGTCGTACCTGACTCGGCGGCACGCTTTGGGCGGCAGCCGTAGTTCAAATCAAAACGAACAAGGAGTCGAACATGCGGATCTATTTCGCCGTAGTAATTGGTGCGTTCACGCTAAGCGCTTGCGGGGGTGGTGGCGGAGGTGGATCCACGTCAACGCCGGTAGTGCCGGTGAATAATGCGCCTGCTGCCAGCGACGTATCCGCCCTGACCCTGCCCGGAACCGCCGTAACAGGTACATTGACAGCAACCGATGCCGACGGCGATGCGCTGAGTTTCACGCTCGTCGCAGGTCCTGCGAATGGCACCGTTGTCCTGAGCGGCACCGGTGACCAGGACTTCGAATACACACCGGATGGCGGCTTCGCGGGCGTGGACACGTTCACGTTCAACGCCAGTGACGGCACTGTCACGTCGAATACTGCGACAGCGTCCGTAACGGTCAATACGCCGCCCGCGGTTACGCCGGCAAGCTATACGACGAGCGATATCGGTACCGTGTCCGGAACTGTCACCGCGAACGACGCCGACGGCGATAGCGTGACACTTGCCATCTCCACGCCCCCCACAAAGGGCACTGTGACGAGCTTCGACACCTCGACCGGCGACTTCGTATATACGCCTGATGCTGCGGAAGACGGCGCGGACAGCTTCGAAGTTACGGCGAGTGACGCTGCGGAGTCTTCGGCACCCGGTGTCATTGACATCGAAATATTCGATTGGGTCGGCACGCAGCAGTTTGGGTCGGCCGCACTGGATGGTTTCTCCACCAATGGACTGATCGTCAACGCTGACGGCAGCCAGTTGCAGGTCGGTTTCACCGAGGGGCAGGTCGAGTCGACCCCGAACGCCGGTGGATTCGATTTTTTCGTCCGTGAGACGGACCGACGTGGCAACCAGACCTCGATCGCACAGTTTGGTGACGTCGAGGAAAACTCCGCGCGAGGCCTGTTTACCAGGCCACAGGGTGACGGCTACTACATTGTTACGTCAGGGAACGGCGACAATATTTACCGATTCAACAGCAATGGCACCGAGGTATTCAGCGTACCGCTGCCCGTCACCGGCGCAGTGGCGCTCGTGGCCAAGGCGTACTGGGCCGCAGTTGATGACGACGGCGATATCTACGCACTTTCCTGGGTAGACCCAGTAGATCCCGCTGCTGCCACGTCCGGGCTCATCACCAAAATTAGCGGCGCGGATGGCACGTTAGTCTGGCAACGCGAACTCCTGACGTCGGTAGAGGATGCGGTGAACTTCTTCATTGCCGATACTGACCGCATTTCGCCGCGAGGGATCGATTTCGATTCGAGTGGCAACCTCGTCGTTAGTGGCGAGTTCTGGGATACGAGCACGCTGCGCGCATGCACCCGCTGTGGCTTCATTGCCAAGCTTGATGCTGATACGGCTGCGAACATTTGGCTCCGCGAGCCGGACGAGGTCGCAAACTGCGGTGCTGACGGCAATGGTCGATTCTATCGTGTGACGGTCGCCTCGGATGACTCTCTCTACCTCAATGGCCTGGCAAATTTCAACGTGTTTCCCGGAGGTGACGGTTTTGTCGCCAGGTACAGTGCCGACGGCACGCAAGAGCTCTGGCAATTCTGTGACAATTCCGGCGCAGACACCACAAGCTACTTTACAAACCTGCTGATCACCACGGATGGCGGCATTATCAACTACGGCAGCGTCGGAGACGCCGCATCACCACCCGATGCCAACGGCGGACCCAGCGTGGCAGACCTGGTAGTCCACAGGTTTGATGTTGACGGCAATATCATCTGGACGCGGCGGATCGAAGCCACGAGAGGGGACGGATCCGACGCCGATCTCCAGGCCGGGGCTATTGCCGAGGACGGCCAGGGCATCCTGTACATTACCGGCGGCACCGATGGCGAGCTGACCGGATCGGCCAATGCTGGCGACAGCGATGCTTTCGTGATCAGGATTGGCCCGGACGGAACGGTGCAATAAAACCCGGCAATCGTCCTGCCGGAACGTGACACCGAACACGTAGAAAACGGCAGCAATTCAGTAACATGGGTGCCGATTCTTTGCCCGTGAGACTGCTGTCATGGCCGAAATCTACGTAAGTGTTTATTTCCAGCACCAGGACCCCGAAACGCACGGCAAGCTGGTCCAGCTTTTCGAGACCGGTGACCCTAATGGGGACGACGCGTCGCGCCAGGCGTTCGTGGACCTTGCGACGGACATCAATGCGGAGAAAGGTGAAGGCATCGCCAGGGCGTTCCTGCACGACCTCGACGGCAAGATTCACGAGATGTTCGGCTTCGAGGAAGTGACGGACATCGCTGGTTATTGCTGTGCCGGTGGAACGCACGGCGGTGGCGGTGACCGCTTTGCCGCTCGCTGTGTGAAGCTGCTGTATCACCTGTGTCCAGGGATACAGGCACTGGCCTGGGGCATGGGCGACGATGACCCGTGGGAGTTCTGGCTGAAACACGAAGACGGGCACCTGGTGCGGCACGATGCGGAGCCGTTCGACGGCTACGATGCGCGCATCCGCAGCACGATCTATCGCTGGTGGCACGAAGGACTGCCGGATGAGATTCGTGAAGGCATGCTCAACGACTCGGACTTCGAGGACGATGACGACGACAGCGAGCCGGTGACCGAGGAGCAGTACCAGAAATGGCTGAGCGGGCACACCGAGGGCTCGGACTTCGAGGACGACGTCGAAGAAGTCGTGATGGACGAACTCGTCAGCGCGTTCACGGGTGCGCTGGCCGGTTTATTCGGTGGTGGATCCGCGAAGAAGGCCGTAAGCGCGGATGCGCTTGATGCGGAGTCGCTCGATGCAGACCTGGTTCGCCAGGTGTTCGCCGACATGGACGCCTGCGAGCAGGCGTACGACGTGGACGGCATCAT
>JAAUXZ010044180.1_pt1 | contig 11641 bp, 12 predicted proteins | sample 7278131 | NCBI WGS metagenome assembly JAAUXZ01 (sample SAMN14350119, study PRJNA611818) | marine sediment metagenome | isolation source: surface marine sediment (3m) | place: French Polynesia: Moorea | collected 2018-08
AGCTTGCTGACGCTGAGCGATTTGTCCGCATTTGGCGGACTCCAGTCGGCCAGCCAATTCGCGGTAGAATGACGGCTACCGACCCATAGCGGACATATGTCCGTTCAGATTGCGCGGATTATTGTTTGGCGGGAGATGGATATGCGAATCGCCGTACTCATTTCGATCGGTATCGGGTTTCTTCACTATGCTGGCGCAGGCTCGGCGGATGACAAGCTGGTATCTGTCCCGGATTACCTTGATGCGCTAGCGTCGACGACTCATGGCCAATCGACCGAGCGGGACGTCGACTTGGTACTGGACTATTACACGAATGAAATAGTGTATGAGCACCCGCGATTCGGCATAAGACTCGAGGGCAAGGAAGCACAGCGCCGTGGAATGGTGACGTTCCTGGAATCCTATGCCGGCGCAGCATCTGATTCCACGATTGAGATTCTCGATTTCATGAAAGGCGACAATGTCGTGGCTGTGCGTATGGCGGTTTCTTTTCTGCAAGATAGAAAGGGCGTCGTCGAAAAAGTGAGCCGGGATCAATTGCGTGTCTTTGAGTTCTCGTCAGGCAGAATCTCCAGAATTATTGATTACTGGTGAGTTGGTGCATTTTTGGCATCTCCGTTATTCCTGCTGGGTCGAGTTCTGCCAAGTCAGGAGACAGGGGAAGATGATGACGGCAATTCGTATTTCGGCGAGAGCTGCAATCTGCTACATGCTGTGGACTTTCACTTCGGCGAGCGCTCAAGGCATTGAATGGTCGAATGAAGATGCAGAACGCCTCTCGGAAGCCGTATCGACGGGGCGGTATGGACAGATAACCAGCGTGTGGATTGAACAGGATGGCGAAGTCGTCTACGAAGGATATTTCCACGGGGCCGACGCCGACACCTTTCACAATATGCGAAGTGTCGGCAAGACGATTACCGGCTTGCTCGTTGGTACGGCGATCGATGACAAGCATTTCGAGAGCGTTGATGTAAAAGTTGCCCCTTTTTTCGCAGATCTTCGCCCCTTCGAGAACAGCGATCCGCGTAAAGATGATATTTCGCTCAAAGATCTCCTGACCATGAGTGGACCACTTGAGTGCGATGACTGGAACAGCTTCTCTCGTGGAAACGAGGAACGAATGTATCTAGTGGAAGACTGGTCCGCGTTTTATTGGAATCTGCCTGTCAAGAACCGTCCATCTTGGGAGATTCCAGAGAGCGACGGCGGATTTGGACGTTTGTTCACGTACTGCACTGCAGGAGTACAGCTGGTTGGTGAGGCAATTGAGCGGGCAGTTGACGCTACGGTGCCCGCCTATGCGGCAAGTCGCCTGTTTCGGCCCATCGGCATAGAAAACCCGAAATGGAACTATGCTTCGACGGGTCAAGCCCATCTCGGCGGAGGGCTCGAGCTCACAACAGCTGACTGGGCCAAGGCGGGCCGACTGTATGTGAATCGAGGGCGGGCCGGCGGGCTACAGGTGGTTACCGAATCCTGGATAGACGCGTCGCTGTCGGATTATGCACGGATCGACGACAAAACGAACTATGGATACCTCTGGTGGCGGCCCTCATATGACGTGAACGGGGAGCGCTTCACGGCAAACATGATGAACGGTTCCGGTGGTAATCGCGTATACGTATTACCCGAGTTTGGTGTTGTTGTAGTGCTCACGAAAAACGACTTCCGGGATCGGGAGGCGCATCCAAAGTCCGATAGCTTCTTTTCGAACGAAATCGTTAAGCGCCTGAATCCGAGATAGATTACGCCCCCAGCAGATGAGCGCTTGTGCGTTCGCCAAACAGACGACATCGTGGATGTCCGCTTCTGGCCGTCACTGCGAGAGGGTCCTCACAGACACTCGAAAGAGGGAAGTTCGCCATCCAGCCACCATTCCCTGTCCTTGATTGCGACAGACTTATCTGGAGTCTTGATGGCGTGCGGCTGCGTTTTCCCTCGTTCCTGGACAAAGGCAATTACCTGGTCTTCTGAAAGACAAAGCGCATATCGGATCTGATCGTCGCTCAGTTCACTGACCTCGCGCCTGAGATTCCTGTTCGCCCTGTACTGGGTGCCCTGGCCTCCCATGCCTCTCATATGCACGATCAGGAACAAGTCGTAGGCAATTGAGCGGTTTGTCGGAACACCGAGCCCGTCTCTATACATTACGCCGATGTTGTTATAAGCATCACCGTTTCCAAGCGCCATTGCCCTCAGGAACCAGTCCATAGCTTTGTCATAGTCCTGAGGGAATCCATCGCCGTTGTAGAAGAACATGCCTAGTGTGACCATAGCTTTGGAGTCACCCCGGTCCGCGAGCGCACTAAACTCCTGATACGCAGTTTCGTAATCTCCGTGCTTCAAGGCAGCCATTGCTTCCGAAACGTCCGCAAGCGCACGTGTCGACAGAAGTGCAATCAGAAAGATGGATACGCAAAATATCCCGGTCAAACTGCGACGAAACACTGTTCCTTCACCCAAAGCGGTAGGCCAGCGTCAAAGCTTATGAGATATGTGTGTTTTCGGAAGGTACTGCGTCAAAGTTTGGCCCGAACTGGTCGTATCAGCGGCAAGACTGGGTCGGGATTGGACGCTCGAAGTCAGCGATCAAGCCACTCGGACCGCAGTAGGCCATACGTCTCGAGGTCTTCATAAACGTCCCACCGTTGCGCGCCTTGGCGGATCATGCCTTCGCGAGTCATGCCGACCTTCCGCATGACTCTCCCCGACGCGGGATTTCGGGAAAAGTGCCTGGCGCCGATCCGATTGAGATCCAGCTCCTCGAATCCGAATCGGACCACTTCAGAAGCAGCCTCTGTTGCGTAACCATTGTTCCAGTAAGGAACTGCTATCCAGTAGCCGAGTTCCGCCTTCCTGTTGCGTCTGTCGACTTCGAGGCCGATCGCACCGATCAATTCAGTGGATGCCCTGTCCACAATTGCAAACACGGCGTTCCTTCCCTCTGCGAATTGGCTGCCGTGGTCGGCGATCCAGCTCTCCGCCATGCCGTCTTCGTAGGGATGAGGAATGTTTATCGTTGTATCGGCGATCGCTCGTTCGCCAGCGAGAAGCTGCACCGCCGCGGCATCCTGGAGATCGAATGGCCTTAGTACCAGCCGTTGCGAGAATAGTGTCGGTTGAGTCACAACAATAACCGTTGAATAGTAGTTTCTGTCGCTCACGATACGATCTTGCCGTATGCGGGATCAAGGCAGCGGCAAGTCCTGACCCGGACTGGACACCTGTGAACGGTTGCTACTTTCCGATTCCGGCCCTTCGAGTGTTCTAAGGTAGAATGACGTGCTCTCAACTATTCGGAGGGGCGTAACCGATCTTGAGGCACACTCTCGGCTATACCTGCGTTGCAACGCTGCTCTGCCTGGGCATCGCTTTCGCTGCCCCTCGCGACTACTTGGTCCACGAGGAGCGCGTCTGCGATGTCGACAAGGCCTTCTGCATTCGCGGCACCCTGTCGTACCACTCAAACCCGCACCTGCTGCGCCTCCGCGCTCGGGTAAAAAAGGCGCCTGGTCCGGGCATGTTGCGGATCAGGCTGTCAGGCACCAACCGGCTCGGCCATCGTCGTTACGCGCCGTTCGAGGTCCGGGTGCGTGGTCGCAACAGCGAGATCATCGATCACAAGATGATCCCCGATTACCCGGACGTCGAAGGCTGGGTGGTCGAGCGAGTGGAGTTCATTGCCGACCCGCGTTGATGTCGTTACGTCTGTTTCCCGGGTTTTCCGGGCTCCCTCAGGAGCGTGCCGTCCTGCGCGTCACGAGCCAGGCGATGAGTACGCCCAGGGTTATGAAGGCGATGATGAGCGTTGCCAGTGCGTTGATGTCCGGCGAAACGCCGAGCTTCACCTTCGAGAAAATGTACATCGGCAGCGTGTTGGCGCCCGGCCCCGACACGAATGTCGCGATAACGAGATCATCGAGCGACAGGGTGAACGCCAGCAACCAGCCTGCAATCATCGCTGGAGCGATCAGCGGCAGCGTAATGTCGAAGACGACGCGCAGCGGTCGTCCGCCGAGATCCATGGCTGCCTCCTCGAGCGACTCGTCCATCGACAGCAGTCGTGATTGCACGATAACGGCCACGTAGGCCATCGAGAACGTCGTGTGCGCGATCGTTATCGTCGAGAAACCACGCTGTCCGGGCCAGCCGGTCAGCTGCTGCAGCGTCACGAACAGCAATAATAAGGACAGGCCGGTGATCACCTCGGGCATCACCATCGGCGACGAGATCATCCCGGATAGCAGCGTGCGGCCACGAAAACGGCCGAATCGCGCCATAGCAAGGCCCGCCATCGTACCGAGGATGGTCGCCATCGTTGCCGATGTGACTGCAACCTGCAGGCTCAGGAGTGCGGCGTCGAGTATCTGGTCGTTGCGCAGCAGCTCGCCGTACCAGCGCGTCGAGAAGCCGCCCCAGATCGTCGCGATGCGTGAATCGTTGAACGAGTAGACGACAACGAGCACCAGCGGCACGTAGAGAAACGCGTAGCCAAAGGCCAGTACCGACAGGATGAACCGGGAGTGCGCTTTCATGCGGCCTCCCGGTCTTGCGCCTGGTTTCTCTGCAGCAACGCGATCGGGACGACGAGTAGCAGCAACAGCACGATCGCTACTGCGGAAGCCAACGGCCAGTCGCGGTTCACGAAGAACTCGTCGAACAGCACGCGGCCGATCAACAGCGAATCCGGCCCGCCGAGCAGGTAGGGGATGACGTACTCACCCATCGCCGGAATAAAGACCAGCAGGCAGCCGGCAATCACGCCGGGCCGGGCAAGCGGCCAGGTGATGTCCCAGAATGCGCGCGTCCTTGAGGCGCCAAGGTCCTGCGCCGCATCAACGAGGTCGTGATCCATGCGCTCGAGCGACGCGTACAGCGGCAGGATCATGAACGGCAGGTAGGAGTAGGCGAGGCCGACGAAGATCGCGAAGTCGGTGTACATCAACGGTATCGGCTGCTCGATAACGCCGAGCCAGATCAGCAGGTTGTTGATCACGCCGTAGTTGTTCATCAGTCCCATCCACGCGTAGACGCGCAGCAGGAAGGAGATCCAGAACGGCAGCATGATCAGAAGCAACAACAGGTTGCGTGTGGCCGGTGCACAGCGCGCGATGCCGTAGGCCATCGGAAAGCCGAGCGCCAGGCACAACACGGTGGCCCCGGCAGCCATGAACACGGACCGCAGGTAGGTGATGGCGTACAGCTTGTCGGTCAGCAGGAACGTGAAGCTATCGATCGAGACGTCGAGCCCGCGTTCCTCGTCGAAGGTCGGTGTGAACGGCGGCTGGGCAATGACCGGATCGGCGAGGCTGATCTTCAGGATGATCGCAAAAGGTGCAAGGAAGAAGACCAGCAGCCACAGGTAGGGTATCGCGACCGCGACGCGGCGCCATGTCTCGTTCTTCCGCGCCGTTTCCATGATTCAATCGAGCAGCACGACGGCGCTGCGCGGCCGCCACGAAATCCAGACCTTATCGTCCCACTCGAGGAAGCGCCGGATGGAGCGGCGTCGGTTCTGCGAACTGACCTGCACGATCTTGCCGCTCTCGAGTCGTATCCGGTACAGCGAGCGATTGCCGAGGTAGCCAAGGTCGTCGACGACGCCAGGGATACAGACACTGTCGGCATCGTCCGGCTTCTCCCGATCCACGAAGATCTTCTCTGGGCGTACCGCTACCTCGATCTCCTGGCCTTCCTCGACCAGCTGCTTGCCGAGCGCCTTGAGCGTAACGCCGGTCTCCGTCGAGTAGACCTTGATGCTGTCCTCGCCCACGGCGGCGACGCGCCCTTTGAAGGTATTGATCATGCCGATGAACTCCGCCACGAATCGATTCGCCGGGAACTCGTAGATCTCCTTCGGCGACCCGACCTGGCGGAAACGGCCGTGCTCCATGACGGCGATGCGTGTGGAGAGGGTCATGGCCTCTTCCTGGTCATGGGTGACGACGACGAACGTGATACCGAGTTCATCCTGGATGTTCATCAGCTCGAACTGGGTATGCTCGCGCAGCTTCTTGTCCAGCGCAGCGAGCGGTTCATCGAGCAGCAGCACCTTCGGCCGCTTGATAAGTGCCCTGGCGAGCGCGACGCGTTGGCGCTGGCCGCCGGACAGCTGGTCCGGTTTTCTCTCGCGGAACTTGCCGAGCTGTACCAGTTCCAGCATCTCGTCGACGCGCTCGGAAACCTCGGTTCGACCCACCTTTTCCTTGAGGAGGCCATAGGCGATGTTCTTCTCCACCGTCATGTGCGGGAAGACGGCGTAGGACTGGAACATCATGTTTACCGGGCGCCGGTACGGTGGCTGGTTCGTTACGTCCACGCCGTCGATTTCAATCGCGCCGCTCGTTGGCACCTCGAAACCGGCCAGCATGCGCAACAGCGTCGTCTTGCCGCAGCCCGAGCCACCGAGGATCGAGAACAGCTCGCCTTTCTCGATCTCGAGGTCGACGTTATCGACGGCAACGAAGTCGCCGAAGTGTTTGCTCACCTTGCTGATCCGGATGAAATCTTTCACAGGCCACTCTTCACGCGAGCGAATGCTCGTGTACGCGGGCGCTCTTGCTTGGGATCAGCGGGCGTGCTCGGGTAAAGGCGCTCCCAGGCCGCCTCGTCCGGGAAGATCGCAGTGTTATGCAGAATCTCGGGATTGACGTATTGCCACGACGCACCGTTCGCGTTCGCATAGAAGACGGTGTTGGCGATATCGGCTGCAACATCGGCGCGGAGGATGAAGTCGATGAACCTGTAGGCGTTCTCCCTGTGCGGTGCATCGCTCAATATGTACATGCCGTCAACCCACAGGCCCGAGCCTTCCTTCGGCATCGTGTATCGCAGTTCGATGTCGAGGCCGGCCTCCTCGGCACGCCTGGCAGCCTGCGCGAAATCGCCTGACCAGCTCATGGCGACGCAAACTTCGCGGTTGGGGAGGTCGGAGAGCATTTTCTGGTTGCTGAAATAGCGGACGTACGGCCGGATGAGATTGAGCTGTGCTTCCGCCTCGGCAAGCGTGTCCTCGTCAAAGGTCGTCGCATCGTGGCCGAGGTAGGCGAGCACCATCGGGAACACGTCGGTGGGTCCGTCCAGCAGGCTGATGCCGCAATCGGCCAGCTGCGCGACGATCTCCGGATCGAACAACACGTCACTGCTGTCCATCGGATGGTCCGGCAGGCGTTCCCGCACCATCTCGACGTTCCAGGCATAGCCCGTCGTGCCCCAGTGGTAGGGCACCTGGTAGTCGGCCACCTTGTCATACACGCTGATGCTGGCGAGCACCTTGGGATCGAGATTGCCGATGTTGCTCAACTTGGCGAGATCCAGTTTCTCGAAGATGCCGAGAGGGGCCAGTCTCGATGAGAACTGGTTGCTGTGGATAACGACGTCGTAGCCGCTGCTGCCCGCAAGCAACTTGACGTCGACGACCTCGGATGAGTCGTAGGTGTCGTAATTGACCTTGATGCCGAACTCGTCCTCGAACCGCTGTAGCGTATCCGGCGCGACGTAGTCGGCCCAGTTGTAGATGTTGACGACATTGGCCTGTCCGGAGTCATCGGTTGTATCTCCGGCACAGGCGGTGAGCAGCGTCGCCAGGAACAGAATTCTTATTATTGCCCTCACATACCGTCCAGCCCGCGCTTCAACAGGGATCGGGCGATTATAAGCCGTTGTATCTCGCTTGTGCCCTCCCAAATTCGATCCACACGTAATTCGCGAAAGAACCGCTCTGCGACGTTCTCGCGCATGTAGCCGCGCCCACCGAAGATCTGCACGGCGCGATCGGCGACGCGATTCGCCATCTCGGACACGTACAGTTTCACGGCCGAGCAGCGCGCATGCTGTGCCTTTACGTCGTCGTCGCGGTCCGCGGAACGCGCGGCTTCATAAGTCATGAGCCGGGCGGCATAGAGTTCCGTTACGCTGTCAGCGAGCATGAACTGGATGGCCTGCTTCTCGCTCAACGGTGCACCGTCGACGATGCGCTCATTGGCAAATGCCAGCGCTTCCTCGATCAGGCGTGCGGCGGCGCCGCAGCTGCGCGCACCGATCATCAGGCGTTCGTGTCGGAACCAGCTGTGCGTGTACGCCATGCCGTCGCCCGGCATACCGACACGCTGCGTCGCCGGGATGCGGACGTTGTCGAAACGGTAGGTAGGGTGGTGCGACGCGTAGGTATGGCTGAACTTCGGGTTGGCCGTGATCTCGATGCCGGGCGTTCCCTGGTCGACCAGGAACAGCGCCTCGTCGTCCTCTTCCGGCAGCTTCGCCTGGAACCAGAAGAACGTTGCGAGGTTGCCGCTCGTGACGTACCACTTCTCGCCATTCAGCACGTAGTCGTCACCGTCGCGCACGGCAGTAGCTTCCAGGCTGGCAACGTCGGAACCAGGGCCCGACTCGGTGATCGCATAGCACTCCTTGTGCTCGCCACGCATCATCGGGAGGATGTAGTTCTCGAGCTGCCTGTCGCTACACGCAGCGAACATCCAGGACTGTGCCTCGGGGAAGCACCAGGACAGCGCGTTGGTTACGCGACCCAGCTGCTCCCAGATCGCAACCTGGCACTCCATGGGCAGCTCCAGCCCACCATGGCTTTGCGGCACGTCGATCGCCGGGAAGCCGAGCTCGATCGCGCGTTCCTTGTTACGTGTGGTGATCGTGTCAGGCAGCACGCCGTCATTCAGCTCGGCCTCGACTTCGTGCGGCTGCAAGTACTCATCGGCATAGTCCCGCGCGATCTTCTGCCAGCGGCGCGCATCACTGCTCAGTGGAATCTGCATGACGACCTCATCGGGGAAAGTGCTTCGGAAAAAAGCTGGATAGCAGGCTAGTGACGGCTTCGACGGCATCCTGCCGGTCGAATGCCTTCGGGCTGACCAGGCAGGACAGCCACAATCCGTTGGTCACCGAGTCCAGCGCGATCGCAGCGGTGGACGCCGATACACCCGTGTAGGCGCCTTCCGCGATAATGGTTTCGCAGAGGTCCTCGACGACCTTGTCGTAGTAGCGGTCGAGTTCGTCGCAGATCTTGCGGTACGCCGGCCGGGACTTCACTTCGCCCCAGAACGCGAACCAGACGGCGATCTTGCGGCGATCGAGAATGGAAGGGCGCAGGTCGAGCTCCATCAGTGCCAGCAACTTGTCTGCCGCGTCAGGCCCGGACTTCTCCAGCGCCTTGTTGAACTGTGCCCGGTACTCGTCGGCAAGGTGTCGCAGCGTCTCGTTGAGCAGGTTCTCCTTGCTCTTGAAATGCAGGTTGACGATGCCTTGCGACAATCCGGCGGTTTGCGCTACGTCGCCGAGCGTCGTACTGGACAAGCCCTTGCGCGCGATGCATTTCATTGTTGCATCAATGAGTTGGCGGCGGCGCTGCTCGCGGCTCGCCGTGCGTCGGGCAGTTTTCGCGGTAGCTGCCATGCGCCGATCATGCCATACTATGAATGAATACTCATTCATTTTAGAGGCAGTCATGCGCAGCCTGTCGAGGTCCAATCAGCATTTCCGGAAGGCTTTGGCGCGCCTGCCGCTCGGCGTGTCCTCGAATTTTCGCTACTGGGGGGAAGACCACACGATCTACGTGGAGCGCGGCAAGGGCGCGCGTGTCTGGGACATCGACGGTAACGAATACATCGACTACCGGCTTGCATACGGGCCGGTCATCCTCGGCTATGCCGACGAGCGCGTCGATGCGGCCGCGCGAGAGGGCATGAACGTCGGCGGCGTGTTCGCGCTGTCGACCGAGGCGGAACTGGAGGTCGCCGAGCGCGTCAGCCACATGGTGCCGTCCGCCGAGCTCGTGCGCTTCTCCAATTCGGGCACCGAGGCCGTTATGGCCGCGCTGCGGGTCGCGCGTGCGTTCACCGGCAAGGACGGCCACGTCATCGTCGAGGGTGGCTACCACGGCGTCTTCAGCGAGGTCATGTGGTACTCGGAAGTGGAGGAGTGGTCGCCCGGCGAGGGCGATCCACCCGTAGTGCCTTACGGCGACGGTGTCCCGGGCGTCACCCGCAAGCTGTTCCATACCGTGCCGCTCAACGATGCGAACGCGCTGGAGGACCTGCTGCGGAAGAAACACGCGGAGATCGGCGCCTTCCTGGTCGAGCCGATCATGGGAAACTGCTGCGCGATCACGGCAGACGTGCAGTACATGAAGGATGTGCGCGAAATCTGCGATCGCTACGATGTCCTGCTGGTCATTGACGAGGTCAAGACGGGATTCCGCGTCGCGAAGGGCGGGGTACAGGAGCTGCTAGGCATCCGTGCCGACCTGTGCACGTTCGCCAAGGCCATCGGCAACGGCTACCCGCTCGCTGTCGTTGCCGGACGCGAGGACGTGATGCGGAAGATCGGCGACAACGTCGTGCACGGCGGCACGTTCACGGCACACTCGGTATCGCTGGCTGCAGCGGCGAAGACGCTGGCGATACTCGACGAGACGACGGCGCTGGCCGATATCGAGAACTACGGTCGCGATCTGCAGGCCGGCCTCAGCCGCATACTCGACGAGCGCGGTGTCGCGCACAGCTTCACCGGGCACCCTGCGCTGATGGGCCTGTTCTTCGCGGCGACGCCACCGCGCGACTACCGCGAGTGGATCGGCTCGAACTACGAGTTCTACGACGCGTTGGCACCCGAGCTGCACAACCAGGGGATTCTCGTCGAACCGGACTCCAGGGAGCCGTGGTTCCTGTGCGAGTCTCACAATGTGGGATGCCTGTCGGAAACGCTGGACAAATTTGAACGCGCGGTGGACATTACGTTGCCGAAACTGAAGCACAGGGCCGCCGGAGGGCAGAATGAAGACCTATGACGCGATCGTCGTCGGTGCTGGGCACAACGGACTGACGACCGCCGCTTTTCTTGCGAAGGCCGGGCTCGACGTCGTCTGCGTGGAGAAGAACGACTACATCGGCGGTGCTGCCGTCAGTCGCAATCTCTACAAGGACTGGATGTACTCCAACTGCTCCTACGTCTGCAGCCTGCTGCGGCCGGAGATCTACCGCGCACTCGAACTGCACAAGCACGGCCTGCAGGTGACGCCCTACGGCGGTTCCGTCACGTTCATGGAAAACGGTGACTACTTCGGGTCCTACCACGATCACGAAGTAGCCTATCGCGAAATGGCACGCTTCTCGCGGCATGATGCCGACGCTTACAAGCGCTACTCGGCCGACACGATGCGGCAGTGTCGCTTCATCCGTGACTTCCTGCTGTCGACTGCCCCGGACCCGACAAGCTTCAAACCGAGCGACATCCGCGAGCTGATCCATATAGGCCGGAAGTTCCTCGACATGGGCGAGGATCGCATGTACGACACCATCCGCTTCTGGACCATGAGCGTTGCGGAATATCTCGACGAATACTTCGAGACTGACGTGATCAAGGCCTCTTTGTCGGGCAGTGGCATCATCGGCACCGCGCTGGGCATCCACTCCCCCGGCACGGCCTACGTGCTGCTGCACCATTACATGGGTGACGTGGACGGCAACGTCGGTTCGTGGGGATTCGCGCGCGGCGGCATGGGCGCCGTATCCAGCTCGATCGCCGGGGCTTTCCAGGCGGCCGGCGGCGAACTGCGTACCGAGGCCGGCTGCGACCAGATCATCGTGAAGGGCGGCAAGGTCTCCGGTGTCGCGCTGGAGAACGG
>JAAUXZ010039896.1_pt1 | contig 11634 bp, 13 predicted proteins | sample 7278131 | NCBI WGS metagenome assembly JAAUXZ01 (sample SAMN14350119, study PRJNA611818) | marine sediment metagenome | isolation source: surface marine sediment (3m) | place: French Polynesia: Moorea | collected 2018-08
GAGGCAGGATGCCGTTATGCCTGATTTGAAAATAACCACCGACCTGCGCACTTCACCACATCTTAAACAGGTCGTCACTGTGCCACAAATCATGCGCAACGTCGTCTATGCACTGTTGCCTGTCTGTGCCTACTCGGTATTTGCTTTCGGCCTCAGTGTTTTGTTATTGCTGATAACAACTACCCTGACCTGCATCCTTACGGAATGGCTCTATTGTCGCCTTGCTGATAAACCCAGTAGCCTGGATGACTGGAGCATTGTTATCACCGGTTTATTGTTGGCACTGACCTTACCGCCAGGATTTCCTCTGTGGATGGCTGCTGTGGCGGCGTTTGTGGCCGTCGGTCTGGGTAAAGCCCTCTTTGGAGGCCTGGGATATAATGTGATGAATCCAGCATTAGTAGGTCGTGCATTTGTTCAGGCAGCTTTTCCTGTTGCTATCACAACTTGGACACCTCCGTTTTTACCAGGCCGATTCCAAGAGCTCATCCCCACGACTTTAACCCAGCCCTTTATGATACCCCCCGATATCAATGGCTGGATTGAACAACAAAGAGTCGATGCATTCAGCGGGGCCACCCCTCTGGCCCTGCAAAAATTCGAGCAGATCATTACGCCACTGCCCGATTTAGTACTGGGTAGTATTGCCGGTTCGGCCGGGGAAACGTCAGCCCTCATCATTATCCTGGGAGGTCTTTATTTAGCTGCGCGCAAAATGCTCGATTGGCGCATCCCGGTTGCGGTCATGGCAGGCGCGATCATCATCGCCTTACCGCTCTGGCTGGTGGATGCAGCCCGATATCCGGATCCTTTATTTGTATTGTTTTCGGGAGGGCTGATGTTGGGGGCAGTGTTTATGGCGAGTGATATGGTCGCTTCTCCCGTAACGCCCTGGGGAGTCTGGATCTATGGCCTCTTTATTGGCATGTTAACCGTAGTGATTCGCTTATTCGGTGGCCTCACGGAAGGCGTGATGTATGCCATTCTTCTCGGTAACGCCATCTCACCCTTGATTTCAAACATGACTCAGCCGCGCATATTTGGTTCACGAGATTCATGATGAATACCACCAGTGCCAATAACCCGCCTCTTCCCCCAACGCCGGCTTTCAACATGCTGCGCACTCTCGGCTTGGTGGCCACCCTTTCGGGTTTGCTGGTTGTACTGTCTTACCAAGTGACTCTGCCCATGATAGAGCGCAATAAACAACAGGCTATAGAAAAAGCCCTTTATAAAGTGGTTCCGGGAGCCGTTCAGCGCAAGGATTTTGTCGCTATCGAAGAGCGGATTGAATTACTGGACACTCAGCCCGAAGGTACCCTGCTATATGCAGGTTATGATCAAACGGGTCAGCTCAAAGGTATTGCGCTGGAAACGGCCGCGGCGGGTTACCAGGATGTCATACGCCTACTGTATGGCTATGACCCTTACTGCCAATGTATCCGTGGCATACAGGTTTTAAAAATGGCTGAAACGCCCGGCATCGGCGATAAAATCATCAAGGACGCCCGGTTTCAACAAAACTTCGAGGCACTTGAAGCGCGCATGCATCCTTCCGGTAAGGGCCTTCAACAGGCCATCGTCCCCGTGAAGCAAGGTAATAAAACGGAAGCTTGGCAAATTGATGCGATCTCCGGCGCCACAATTTCTTCCAATGCCGTGGCCCGGATGCTTAATGAAACCAGTCAGCACATGGTGCCCATCATCATGAAAAACCTGCCCATCATGGAGCAGTTCTAACATGGCCAGTTTACCCAACCAACAGGAAACTATCACTCTGGATACCTTCCTGCGGGGCTTGTGGCAGGAAAACCCGGTATTTGTAATGTTATTGGGTATGTGTCCGGTACTGGCCGTCACCAATTCAGCGATCAATGCTCTGGCTATGGGTCTGGCCAGCACCTTTGTGCTGGTAGCATCCAACAGCCTGGTTTCATTAATGCGGCACTTTATCCCCAAGCAGGTACGCATTGCGACCTATATCATCATCATTGCAACCTTTGTCACTATGGTGGACTACGCAATACAGGCTATCAGCCTGGAACTTTACAATGCGTTGGGGGCATTTATCCAACTTATCGTGGTCAATTGCATGATACTGGGCAGAGCAGAGGCCTATGCCTCCAAGCAACGACTGGGAGCGACTATCATCAATGGTCTTGGCATTGGTGCCGGATTTACCTTTGCCCTCTTATGCCTGGGCATCGTACGTGAAATCCTCGGTGCCGGTTCTTTGTTTGGATTTGATCTATTTGGCGATCAGTTTCAACCCTGGGTTGTCATGATTCTACCCCCGGGTGGATTCTTCGTACTCGGTGCCTGGTTGTTATTATTCAATTGGTTACGAACACGCCGTGAAGCAAAGCTACTGGAAACGGAGGGCGCGCCTCATGATGGCTGATTCTGTCACCTTTATTTTCTTGAATGCTGCCATCGTGAATAATTTCGTCCTGGCCATGTTTCTTGGTATCTGCCCTTTCCTGGGGGTATCAGCCAAGCGAGATACCGCTTTAAGTATGGGACTGGCGGTCATATTCGTGATGCTGGTCAGCTCGATTTGTGCCTATGGGATCAATTGGATTTTAAAATATTTACACATCGAATATTTACGCTTGATCTGTTACATAGCCGTCATTGCATCTGCTGTACAACTGGTAGAAATGACGATGAAAAAATTCAGCCCAACATTATTTCGTGCACTTGGTATATTCCTGCCACTAATCACCACCAACTGTGCCATCCTGGGTGTTGCACTATTCCAGACCTCGCGCGAATATAATTTCGTGCAAAGCCTCGCTTTTAGCCTGGGTGCAGGCGTTGGCTTTACTATCGCGTTATTATTAATGGCAGGCTTGCGTCAACAACTTGAACTCGCCAAAGTACCGAATGTTAGCCAAGGTGCCGCACTAACCTTAATGCTGGCAGGACTGTTATCATTAACTTTTATGGGATTTGCCGGACTTGGAGCTCAGCATGGTTGATTTTATCATCGCGATATTGGCAATTTTAATGCTGCTAAGTGGCTGGATAGTGGTTCAGCACCTGGCCAATGTATACGCTTCTAAACATCCTGAATTAGGGCCCGCCCGTCAAGAAGGCGGGGGTTGCGGTAAGAGTTGCCTGTGTTCAGGTAATCAATGTAAAAATAAGACAGTAAAAAACCAGGAGGAGTTATCTCATGACTTACCTCAGTGATTTTGATACATCACAAACTATTCAAGCAGAGGTTACGCTGAATAACCGTATCACTCCGGATTTTGTGGCCGAGGTTCGCAGTATCTGGTTGCGGGTCAATCATCCCGAGTTCAGTTACCGCGAAGGCCAACATGTCGGGGTGATCGTCCCTGGACCTCATGCGTTTGGACATGATAAACATTTCCGGCTTTACACGATCGCGAACAGTCCCATACGCGGAGATGACAATACCGTAGACATAGAACTTTGTGTGCGGCGCTGTTTTTATATTGATGAATTCAGTGGTGAGGAAGAACCAGGTATTGCTTCCAATTACCTGTGTGACCTGAAAGTGGGAGATCACATCACCCTGAGTGGACCCTATGGTGAAGCCTTTACACTGCCACAGGACCCTGAAATGAATCTATTAATGATCGGTAGCGGTACCGGTATTGCCCCATTTCGTGCATTTATCCAGCACATCTATGAGCAGCATAGCGCTTGGAAAGGTAAACTCATGCTGTTTTATGGCGCTCGCAGCGGCACCGAAACGCTCTATCGTAATGAACTCAACAACGATCTGGATAAATATTATGACCAGAAGACTTTCCAGGCTTTTGAGGGTTTGAGTGAACGTCCCTGGATGGACAAAGAAGATGATGGTCTAAGTGATGTCCTCAAAAATAATGCCGATGAAATTTGTGAAATGTTACAGGATACCAAGACTCACCTGTACATCGCGGGCCTTGAAAAAACCAAACATAATTTTGAACAAGCCATGCAGGAAGCCGCGGGGTCAAGTGCACGCTGGAGATGGATGAAAGAAGAGCTTAAGGAAAAAGGGCGCTGGTCAGAATTACTTTACGGTTAAATAACCTGCTTCCACTATCCCTGAATAGGATTTCATATATAAGCTTTTCCTTATAATTAATATTGTTGCCTTGCGCTAAACCTATGCCAGACTCACGCGTTTTTTAATGTCTGCAGGTTTCTTAATGCCTACTCAACACTATCCTCAAAAGATTCAACGATTAAAGGCCCAGCTGCAAAACCATCGCGTTTTCAGTCTGCTGCAAACCCCGCAAGATCTGGCCCTATTCATGTCATGGCATGTGTTTGCTGTTTGGGATTTCATGTCTTTAGTTAAAAAGCTGCAACACCGGCTCTCGTCGATGAACAGCCCTTGGTTACCACCGCTTAATCCGCTGGCTTGTCGTCTGATCAACGATATTGTATTGAGTGAAGAAAGCGATGAATTACCTGACGGTAGTTACCTGAGTCATTTTGAAATGTACCTGCGAGCGATGCAAGAAATCGGCGCAGATACGACCCGGATCAATACTTTTATTGAGCACTTGTCCGTCACGGGTGCTATCGACCAGGCTTTTGATGCAGCCAGGGTCGGCGCAGGCATCAGACGCTTTGTTAACCATACCTTAACTGAAGTAAACCAAGATAATCTGAATCGGATTATGGGAAATTTCTTTTATGGTCGTGAAGATGTGATTCCGCTGATGTTTCAAAGCCTGCTTGAAAAATGGCAACTGGATGCGACCCAGGCTCCAATGTTCGTGTATTACCTGAAGCGTCATATTGATCTGGATAGTGATAGTCATGGGCCCGCTGCATTAAAAATTATCGCTGAAATAACGCGAGGACAGGCGCAAGACCTTGAACAGGTTAATACGGCAGCAGAAAGCGCAATGCTGGAACGGCTGCATTTTTGGGATGCTCTTGCGCATGAAATTGAATACCGGGCTAACCAGGAGCTGTCCAGGGCCAGTTAGCAAACACTCTGATCGAGTTTATCCCAGCCTCGGTTTCGTACTGATTAACTCATTTAAAAACGCTGATATGCTGACTCAAGTCCTCAGACATGGTTTGTAATTGCTGGGCAGCCTGCAGGTTTTTATCCACCCTAGCGACAGCGCCTTGACTGAGATTGGAAATAGAATGGATATTATCGGAAATCGAATCTGAGACTGCGGCCTGCTCTTCAGCTGCCGTGGCAATCTGAATATTCATATTATTGATTTTGGACACCGCCTTGACAATGCTCTGTAGTACCGCTCCTGCCTCGCTGATTTCCTCAGAAGTACTCATGGTTTTTTCTTGACCCGAATTGATACTGTCTACGGCTTTGTGGGTCACAGATTGTAACGATTCAATGATTTCCTGAATTTCACTGGTTGATTCCTGGGTACGCTGAGCCAAGGTTCTGACTTCATCCGCGACTACTGCGAATCCCCGGCCCTGTTCACCAGCCCTTGCAGCTTCAATAGCTGCATTCAGGGCCAACAGGTTGGTTTGCTCTGAAATACCTCTAATAACATCAACCACCGAACCGATGTTTTCCACATTCTCTTCTAATTTAGTCATGGCATCTGAAGCAGTATTCATACTATCCAGTAAGGTTTGGCTCTTTTCTACTACGTTATTAACCAGCTTTGCCCCCTTTACAGCCTCTTCATCCGCATCGTTGGCAGATGTAGCCGCTTGCTGACTGTTCTCAGCGACCGCATGTATGGTTTTGGACATCTCTGACATTGCCGTCACGGCCTGTTCAATCTGATCATGCTGTGTTGAAATATTATCGCTGGTATCCTGACTATTGGCATTTAAATCCAGTGAGGTCTGCGCCAGGTTATTAGAGGTTGAGTTCAGTCCCTTAATAATCTGTTCAAACTTTGCAATCATGTTATTGAAAGCGGCTGCAACATGATTATCATCCTCTGCCTTCAAACGAATCGAAAGATTGTGTTCACGATGAACCTCTGTAACTGCAGCAATCAATTGCAAACCGGTCACCTCTTCTTTACGCATCATGATGCTGTAATAAATTAAGATGGCTGATTCAAAAACCACGAATGCGGCATGTAAAAATGCAATTCCCCAACTACAGTCATAATTGAAGACCATTACGGGCATGCCACTGAGATGCATTTCGTTTAATTGGAACGCGGTGAATAATAAATGATGGACCGCAATAGCACCTGCAGCAGCCACTATGGTCATCCAGTCGCGATAGATCAATAACAGGGCCAGGGCACCAAAAATATGGAAATGCATTTCGATGCGGCCCAGTTGACTCTGGATCATAATCGCTGACAGTGTCATCAAAATCACGCCCGAGAGAATTCCGAATAGACGTGTTCCTCGCAATAAAAAATAAGCTGTGGTGGCGGCAACACCAACCAACAGGGAAGCTGTAATCGCAAAACCCTGGGTATCATACTCCCAGGGAATCACAAACATGGTCACTGGAAGGTGTGCCAGAATAATCATATAAATAATTTTGTCGTGCTTCAGTAGCGATATCTTTTTCTTTTCTGCAATCACATTCGTAAAGTTCATGATTTTTCTCAATTATTCAAGGTAGGTATTACGTTCTTTGAGTTCCAATAAATCACCCAAAATTAGAGGGATACTGTTTTGTTTAGCGCCATAGAGAAATTCAAGATGACCATCTGGACCTATTAAATAAAACAATCCGTTATGACTGATCTCGTAATCTCCCGCGTTATTTTTATTTTGTACTGAAAAAAAAGCCTTGTAATCGCTCGCCAGTGATTGCAACGCTCTCTGAGAGTGACTTCTCAAGCTGGTAAAGTTCGATGCCCGGCCATCAAAATACGCCGCTAAACGGCTAGCACTGTCACGTTCTGGATCCATAGCGATATATACAAAATGTAAATCGTTAGGGTTATCGGCATGATGATTGATTTCTTGAAAGGTTAATGCCTGGTCATGACAGATATCGTCACAATTAAGGTAACCAAACATCAAAAAAAGGTATTTTCCCTGGAAATCTGATAGCGAAACCGTCTTTCCTTTCACATTGGTCAGCTTAAAATCAGGTGCCAGTCGATCTGTTTTGAGACCATAACTGTTACTGTAGCCGGCATCCAATGGGATAAATGCAATAGATAGAAACACGGCAAGCACGGTGCCGATGGCAATGCCTTTAACGGGTAAGGCAGCAGGTTTGTTGATTTTTGCTATCAATTTTTTTAGATCTTTTACAACTGGGCTGTAAAAGCAATGATAGTCAAGAGATTGAACTTTGCTGAGAATCTGATGACTTTGAAACTTATCGCCTCTCTGGGCTCGGTTTCAATGAGTGAATATGACTTATAAGAATTCAGCTATTGTGAGGGGCCACGCAACTTGTCCAGTTCACGTTGGTATTGATCATAACTGATGGCGCGCGCTTCTTCGAGACACTCCATTTGTTGCGCCATGGGACGTTGGTAACAGTTGAGTTCATTACTTTTCTGGATACCTTCATACCAGCCCCGCTGACTACAGCCTCCCATCAGCACAGCGATTAAAATCAACAGGGATATCCCCGGGTGTTTCATGACTTTTTACCTATCAATTCAATTTGATAACCATCCGGGTCCTCTACAAATGCAATGATCGTTGTACCGGCATTCATCGGACCCGCTTCACGTATGATCTTACCTCCACGTGATTTGATGGCTTCTGTCGCCGCATAGACATTATCGACTTCGAGTGCAATATGACCATAACCCGTGCCCAAATCATAACTATCTGTACCCCAGTTATAGGTTAACTCGATGGCGGTATTTTCTGCCTCAGGACCGTAACCCAGAAATGCCAGGGTGAATTCACCGTCCGGATAATCTTTTTGGCGCAACAATTCCATACCGAGCACCTCGGTATAAAACTGGATAGAATGCTGCAAATCACCCACTCTTAACATGGTGTGTAAAATACGCATTAACTTTCTCCTTCAGCAGTTGGTGTCTCTTGTGACCTTAACCAGGCCGCTTTCGCGGGTTGATTATCTGGATAAAAAGCCAGCCAGAGCATATTATTAAAGCGGTTATTCGGGTCCGTCCAGCGTTTTAAATCAAAGAATTGATCGGCTTTCGGATAAGCCTGGTAGAACTGGTCAGGGGCATCCTGAATCTGGAAGGGCATGTAGTAACTACCCCCGGAATCAATAGCGGCCTGATTAAGCTCATTGGACCAGCGATCCACCTCTTTGATGGACGCGTCATCCCTGCCCTGTTGATAACTCACCACAAAAGAGAACACATCATCTTTAGCCCAGGCAAGCATACTGTTTTCATCCTTGGGAGTATATCGAATAGAAATATTCAACACGTTAACATCATAGCGTATGTAAACATCGCGTAATTTGAGCACAAATACTTCGAAATTACGGACCGGTACGAAATACTCACGCAGGGCCATCGTGGTGTTAGCAGCCGAGGAAAAACCAAATTCATGCAGGTCATAACTGCTTTCCCAGTTACGCATAACGACGGCAGGCTGTTGGTGTATCAGAGGGTCAATCAGGTTTTGCCGGATTCTTTTCAACAGATCAAAGCGTGCAATCAAGTCAATCATCGCGGGCTTCCACCAATGAGCACGATCATAATGGCGCAAGCGTTGGTTATGGGTTAATGACTTGTCCGTCGTGCGCCAACTGTTAACTCTCAGTACTTCGTAGTTAGGCGGATATAAAAAAGCATTGTGCAACACAACGGATTCATCATCTAATACCTGGTCATAAAAATGCTGTAGGTAGGTATTAAAGCCCATCACTTCAGATTCACGTTCGATGGGCACATTATCAGTTAACTCCAAAGTAACTTCAGAAATTACTCCCAGACCACCATAGCCCCCGATGGCACCATTAAACAGGGCATAGTGATGCGTCGGTGATGCTTCATAAGCATTTCCATCACTGAGTATCATGCGGATGGACGTGACGGTATTAATGATGGGTCCCGTTCCCATGAAGCGTCCATGGGCATTTACACTCAATGAACCACCTACACTAAAATTATTAAAATCCTGCATGACCTTGATGGATAGATCATGCGGATCAATAACCTGTTGTACCTCTTTCCAGGTGATGCCGGCTTGCACGGTAATCAGCTTGTTTTCTGTATCCAGATTAATGACTTCATCGTAATCACGCAGATCAAGATGCAGGCTATCCGGGTAGGCAATTTGACCGCCCATACTATAACGCTCACCGCCAATAGAAACGGGGCCGGTGGTGGATAAAACAGCATCCACAATCTCTTGCTCTGTCGTAGGGCGGACATTCTGGGTGACATTCACGGGGTTTAAGCCCGTAATATCATTGACTACCAGTGGGGGCGTTTGGACTTGCTCAACGGGTTGATAGTAATCATAAAAAAACCAGCCCAGTACCGCCAAAATAATGGTCAGGGTCAGAAATACCTTGATGATGAACTTTAAGAATCTCATCTGCATGCGTTTGGCGCAAAAAGGACGCTATAAATCACCTCACGTCTTCTTGCTTTATGTTTTATTATTTGTCTTCGACCTATCAATCTAAAAGCGTCGTACTGAAGTTTATAGCACGATTTTTACTTTGATGTCTGAACTGAGATTTACAGGCCTTAAAATGTAAGACTTTTATTAACCTCCGTTTATTCCATATTGAAAGGATTTAAAGATTGATCGCCTGGACCAGGTCAGCTGAATCGTTGCGGGCCGAACTGACCTTTTTACTGACCGGATAGATTGAAAAATCCACTGTTGCATCTTGAATGCATTCAAGCGCCCCTTCAATACGATCATTTTCATGCCGCATCCATACATCATGATCCTCTCTTGGGATGATCACCGGCATTCGGTCATGAATGGTACGCATTGCCCCCTGGGCGTCCATGGTCAGAATCGCACAAGTGAAAAATTCGTTTCCCATGGCATCCTGCCAATGCTCCCAAATACCCGCAAAACTGAATAGTTGATGGTCAAGGTGGCAAAAGTATGGCTGTTTGCCGCCGGCTTCTGCCTTCCATTCATAAAAACCTGTTGCGGGTACCAGGCAGCGTCTGCGTTTAAATGCATTGCGGAATGAAGGTTTTTCTGCGACAGTTTCAGCTCTTGCATTGAACATCTTGTAACCGATCTTGACATCCTTGGCCCAGGAGGGCACCAGGCCCCAGCTAAAATAAGTCAGCTCTTTTTCCGTTCTTGCCAGTACCGGTGTCGTAGGCGCTATATTGTATCGACTGATATACACTTCCGGTGTTTGCATACCAAAATAGTCTGCCAACTGGCGGGCAGACGACTCAAGGGCAAAACGACCACACATGTCATAGAAACCTATAATCTGTCAGATTCAAGACTATTGTATGCTGCTTTTAGATCGAACATAACCCGACTCAATGAATTAAAGCACTATCAGATTCCTCACTTATCTTTTTATTGTTTTACATCAAACCATGATTTGTGGAATGACTACCTTCCTAATCAGCTGATTTAACGCTGTGTTAGCCTATAATACGGCGTTTTTTATGGATCCACGTTTCGATGCCTATCATCACGGTTAAAGACCTTCAATTGAGTTTCGGTGATTTTCCGGTACTCGATCATGTCAACCTGTCCATTGATAAGGGAGAGCGCATCTGCCTGGTTGGGCGCAATGGTGAAGGCAAATCCACCTTACTCAAAACCCTGGCCAGACAATTAACCCCTGATGATGGAGAAGTCATTTATGCTCAAGGTGTGCAAGTAGCCGAGTTGCGTCAGGAGGTTCCAGCAACGCTGGAGGGAAGTGTCTATGATGTCGTGGCTGCAGGCGTTGGCGACCTGGGCAATGTGATCAAGCAATGGCATCATGCGGCACTGGCTGTGGCCGATGATCCTGCCGAACTAAACAAGCTTGAAACCCTGCAACAGCAAATTGAATCGCGTCAGGGTTGGACTCTCGAACAGCGCATCAGCTCTACCATTTCATTGTTAAAGTTACCGGCTGATGAGCATTTTGATGCTTTGTCAGGCGGTTTGAAACGGCAGGTTCTTCTTGCCCAGGCACTGGTTGCCGAACCTGATCTGTTGTTACTGGATGAGCCCACCAATCACCTCGATATCGACGCAATTGTATGGCTAGAAGCGTTCTTAAAATCTTTCTCTGGCGCTATTCTGTTTATCACCCACGATCGTTCATTCCTCCAAAACCTGGCCACACGGATACTTGATCTGGATCGGGGAAAATTAACCAACTGGCCCGGCAGTTACGATAAATACCTGCACGCCAAGCAACAGCAACTGGATGCCGAAGAAACTGAGAATGCCTTGTTTGACAAGAAGCTCGCCCAAGAAGAAGCCTGGATTCGACAGGGCATCAAGGCACGGCGAACCCGTAACGAGGGCCGGGTAAGGGCATTACAGAAGATGCGCCTAGAACGTCAGCAAAGACGTGAACAAGTCAAAAGTGCCAAACTGAGTACTCAGCAGGTAGAGCAGTCAGGAAAAATTGTGATTGAAGCCGAACATCTGTGTTTTGACTGGGAACAGCAAGCGGTGATCAGAGATTTTTCCTGCAAAATATTGCGCGGCGATAAAATTGGCATCATTGGTCCCAATGGTTGTGGTAAATCCACCTTAATACAATTATTAATCGGTGAATTACAAGCGCATCGAGGACACTTAAAAATCGGCACC
>JAAUXZ010081104.1_pt1 | contig 11634 bp, 10 predicted proteins | sample 7278131 | NCBI WGS metagenome assembly JAAUXZ01 (sample SAMN14350119, study PRJNA611818) | marine sediment metagenome | isolation source: surface marine sediment (3m) | place: French Polynesia: Moorea | collected 2018-08
CGATGTCATCGGCACGGCCGAGGATCTGTGGTCGCAGGCCGACCTGGTTATGAAAGTGCGCGCCCCGGACGGTGATGAGGCCGCACGCCTTCGCGCGGAGCAGACGCTGATCAGCTTCATCTGGCCTGCCCAGAACCCGGAGCTGCTGGAAACGCTGACAAAGTCTGGCGCAACCGTCATGGCGATGGATAGCGTTCCGCGTATTTCGCGCGCGCAGAAGGTCGACGCACTGAGCTCGATGGCGAACATCGCGGGCTACCGCGCCGTTGTCGAGGCCGCGCAGCATTTCGGGCGCTTCTTCACGGGACAAATCACGGCTGCGGGCAAGGTGCCGCCGGCCAAGGTGCTCGTCATCGGCGCCGGCGTCGCGGGTCTCGCCGCCATCGGCGCCGCAAAGAGCATGGGCGCTATCGTACGCTCGTTCGATACCCGCCCCGAGGTCAAGGAACAGGTCGAATCAATGGATGCCGAGTTCCTGATGCTCGACTTCGAAGACGATGAAGACGGTTCCGGTGAAGGCGGTTACGCCAAGGTCATGAGCGAGGAATTCATCAAGGCCGAGATGGAGCTGTTCGCCGAGCAAGCAAAAGACGTCGACATCATCATCACCACGGCGCTGATTCCCGGCAAGCCGGCGCCGAAGCTGATCACGGCCGAGACGGCACGCTCGATGAAGGACGGCAGCGTCATCGTCGACCTGGCTGCCGAGCAGGGCGGCAACTGTGAACTCACGGTTGCGAACGACGTGATCGTCGACAGCGGCGTTACCGTAATCGGCTACACAGACCTGCCCAGTCGCCTCGCCGCCCAGTCGAGCCAGCTGTACGCGACCAACCTGCGTCACCTGCTGACCGACCTGACACCGGAGAAGGACGGCAACATCGTTGTCGATATGGAAGACGAGGTCATCCGCGGCACGACGATCTGCAAGGACGGTGAGACGACCTGGCCGCCGCCCGCGCCGAAGATCTCGGCGGCACCGCCGGCGGCGAAAGCCGAACCCGCGCCCGTCGTCCCCACCGAGGAGGAGAAACCGTCGGTCATGGGTCCGATTATCGGCATGATCGTCGGCGGCCTCGCGTTACTCGGGCTTGGCGCAGTCGCGCCGCCCTCGTTCATGGCGCACTTCACGGTGTTCGTGCTGGCGTGCTTCGTTGGCTACATGGTTATCTGGAACGTAACGCCCGCGCTGCATACACCGCTCATGAGTGTGACGAACGCGATTTCGAGCATCATCATCATTGGTGCGCTGCTTCAAATCAGTTCGGCTGACAAAGTGATCATGTGGATAGCTGTCGCAACTGTCGCGGTCACGGCGGTGAATATCGCGGGCGGCTTCGCCGTCACGCGCCGCATGCTCGAAATGTTCAGGAAGTGAGGCCGTCATGATTAACGAAGGAATCGTAAACGTTTCGTACATCATCGCGACGATCCTCTTCATCCTCGCGCTTGGTGGACTTTCGAACCAGGAAACCGCACGCCGCGGCAACTGGTACGGCATTATCGGTATGACGATCGCGCTGCTCGCGACCATCTTCGGTGAAGTTACGGCGCAGTACGAAAAGCTCATCCTTGCCCTGCTGGTGGGTGGCAGCGTTGGTCTCGTGCTCGCGCGCCGCGTGCAGATGACGCAGATGCCCGAGCTCGTCGCCATTCTGCACAGCCTCGTCGGCCTGGCGGCAGTCGCGGTCGGATTCGCCAACTTCATGGACCCCGGACGCCTCCTGCACTACGTAGGCGTTGAGCTGACGATCCACGATATCGAGACCTACATCGGTGTCCTGATCGGTGCTGTCACTTTTTCGGGCTCGGTCATCGCGTTCGGCAAGCTGTCGGGACGCATCAGCGGTAACCCGCTCATCCTGCCGGCACGCCATTGGCTCAACCTGCTTCTCCTGCTCGGCTCGATCTACTATGGCTACGAGTTCGTCGTGCAGTCAGTCGAAGGCGGTGGCCTCGTGCCGCTCATGATCATGACCGTGCTCGCGCTGCTGTTCGGCATTCACATGGTCATGGCCATCGGCGGTGCCGACATGCCCGTTGTCGTCTCGATGCTCAACAGCTATTCCGGCTGGGCGGCGTCAGCAACAGGCTTCATGCTGGGCAACGACCTGCTGATCGTTACCGGCGCGCTCGTGGGGTCCTCGGGTGCCATCCTCTCCTACATCATGTGTCGCGCGATGAACCGCAGGTTCCTCGCCGTGATCGCCGGCGGCTTTGGCACCGGTGGCGGAGCATCTGCCGCTGCGGGTGGCGAGGACCAGGGCGAGGTCGTCCCGGTCGACTCCAGCGAGACGGCTTCGCTGCTAACGAACGCCAAGGAAGTCATGATCATCCCGGGCTACGGCATGGCCGTGGCGCAGGCACAGCACATCGTGCATGAGATCACGACTTCACTGCGCGAGAAGGGCGTTAACGTGCGATTCGGCATTCACCCGGTCGCGGGACGCATGCCCGGACACATGAACGTGCTGCTCGCCGAGGCGAAAGTGCCTTACGACATCGTGTTCGAGATGGACGAGATCAACGAGGATTTTCCCGACGTCGACGTGTCGGTCATCATCGGTGCGAACGACATCGTGAATCCGTCCGCACTGACCGATCCAGACAGCCCGATCGCCGGCATGCCGGTGCTCGAGTGCTGGAAGGGCAAGGTGTCGATCGTACTGAAGCGCAGTATGGCGACGGGATACGCGGGCGTACAGAATCCGCTGTTCTTCCTCGACAATACGCGCATGCTGTTCGGCGATGCCAAGGAGAGTCTCGACGCTGTCTTCAAGGCGTTGTAGATGGGAGCTTAGAAAAACTGTAATAATGCGCGCGTAGGCTACGGAGCCGAATATGCTCGCAGGACTTGCAACGGACATCTCGCAACAGGTTCTACGAACCGACGTTGCCGGAATGCCGCTCGAGTGGATCGACTACCGCGAAGCGGTGCGTCTCTACCACGCCGAGCAGGTTGCGTATGACTGTGGCACACGCCTCTACTCCGTCTTCGGTGGTTACAGCTCCATTGATGGCCGCCGCAGTCGTATCGACGTCAACTCGATCATCGCCACGCACGGCACGAGCAAGAGCCTCGCGCGCAATCGCGACAAGTATGTTCCCCCGCTGAACAATCGCACGCTGTTCAAGCGCGACGCGAACCTGTGTCTGTATTGCGGCATGCGGTTCCTGACGCGTGACCTGACGCGCGATCACATCACGCCTGTTTCGCAGGGCGGCACCGACACCTGGACCAACGTCGCGACGGCGTGCCGGCGCTGCAACAATTACAAGGGCGGCCGCACGCCCGAGCAGGCGGCAATGCAGCTCATCGCTGTGCCGTTTACACCGAATTACGCAGAGTACATCTACCTCAAGGGCCGTCGCGTTCTCGCGGACCAGATGCAGTACCTGCTGGCGCATATCCCTCGAACCAGCCCGCTTCATGCACGACTCTCGGGCCATCTCGAGAACGGCCAGGAGATCGTCGAGGTGCACTACCACGATTAGTGCATAATGCGGTTGCTATGCAATATCTCATTGATGCATCCGTTTATGTCTTTCGCGCGTACTACTCGATGCCGGACGACATGGTCGACGATGCCGGTAACCCGATCAATGCGCTGTACGGCTTCTGCCGGTTCATCGGTGACTTCATGGAACAGGTCACCCCCGAATTCGTAGCCGTTGCGTTTGACGAAAGCCTGTCGACCTCGTTCCGCACAGAGATATTTCCCGACTACAAAGCCAATCGCGATCCCGCGCCTCCCGAACTCAAGCGACAGTTCCAGCAGTGTCGCCGCTATGTCCGGGCGCTTGGATTGATGGAAGTTGCGAGCCCGATGTACGAGGCCGACGACCTGATTGGCACGCTCGTCGAACACGGCCGTCGTCTCGGACGGCCATCGACGATCATCAGTCGCGACAAGGACCTGACACAGCTGCTGCGTGAAGAGGACGTCTTCTGGGACTTCGCCGGCAAGGGCAAGCTTGGTTACAACGATATTCCCGGATCGTTTGGCGTCCGCCCCGAACAGATCGCGGACTTCCTCGCACTGGCTGGCGACGCTGTCGACAATATCAAGGGTGTGCCTGGAGTCGGCAAGAAGACCGCCGAATGTTTACTGCAACACTTCGGCAGCCTCGAGGAGATCTACGACAACCTCGATCGCGTGCATGAGGTCAATGTGCGCGGCGCGAAGACACTCGGCGCGAAGCTCGACACGCATCGCGACGACGCGATGCTCGCGCGCCGTTTGACGGGCATTGCCTGCGACGCGCCGATCGATGACGCGGAAACCGGGCTGCAACCATCCGCGCCGAAGCTTGGAGAGATCAATGCGCTCTTTGACGAGGCAGGTATCGGCACTGCGCTGCGTCGCCAGGCCGAGCGCGTGTCGGACATCTACAGGCACTGAACCGGGCTCGCCGGGGCGGCGACTGACAATCAGGAATATCCCTAGTTACGTTGCTTGATTCCATGTGCTGATATGGAGACTCGAGAACTGTGCGCGGTGAACACCCATGGCGGAGAACCTTGCACGCATCACCGAGTTTGCCGTTCCCGCGGCACGCCTTCGTACAGTCTGCAAACCCCTTGATAACACCGGCAGGAAGCGCGCGGATGCGAAGCTCGCCTCGGTCGCGTATCTCGGCCAGGATCGTGCTGTCGAGTCGCTTCGCTTCGGTATCGGTCTCGAGCGTGACGGCTACAACATCTTCGTCCTGGGCCAGCCGGGCAGCCATCGCCACGCCCTCGTCAGGGAGCTTGCAGAAGCGCGAGCTCGCGAGAAAGAGACGCCGGACGACTGGTGCTATGCCAACAATTTTGCGAACCCGGAACGCCCACAGGCGCTGCGGTTGCCGGCCGGCAAGGGCGCCGAGTTCCGTGAGGACATGCACGCCCTCATTGACGAGATTCGCATCACGATTCCGACCGTCTTCGAGGATGACGATTATCGCAACCAGCTGAAGGTCCTCGAGGCTGAACTGCAGAAGGACATCAAGGATCAGTGGGAAGAGCTCCGCCAGAAGGCCGCCAAGCAAGACATCGCCGTGCTGCAGACGCCAACCGGCTACGTACTCGCCCCGGTCCGTGACGGCAAAGTCGTCGACGACGAGGAGTTCGACAAGCTGCCGGATGAGGATCGCGAGGCGATCGAGGAAACGATCCAGCGGCTGAGCGAGGACCTGCAGGACCGTATCGAGTCCCTCCCGAAACTACGGCGGAAGCAGCACGAGCGGGTCCGGGCGCTTGACCAGGAGGTCATTGCACACGCGGTTACCGCGTTGTTCCAGGATCTGAAGCAGAAATACACTGAGGTGTCCGACGCTGCGGCGTACCTCGAAGCGGCAAGGCAGGACCTCATCGACAATGCGCACCAGTTCCGCGAACCGGAAGAGTCGGCATTACCATTCCTGAAAACGGACACATCGTCACTGTTGCTCAGCTACGAAATAAACCTCGTGGTGCGCAACGAATCCGGCGCGGCAGCACCTGTCGTCTACGAGCCGAACCCGAGCTATCCCAACCTGATCGGCAAGATCGAGCATCGTGCCGAGATGGGCGCGTTGCTGACGGACTTCAGGATGGTTCGCGGCGGGGCATTGCTGCAGGCAAACGGTGGCTACCTGATTCTCGACATGCACCGGGTCCTTGGCCGGCCATTTGCGTGGGAGGCGCTCAAGCAGGCCCTCTTCACCGAGCAGGTCCGAATCGAGTCCCCGGCCGAGACGCTTGGTTTCTCGACGACGGCAACGCTAAAGCCGGAACCGATCCCTCTCGATGTAAAGATCATTCTTGTCGGCGAGCGCTGGCTGTATTACCTGCTGTCGCTCTACGACAAGGAGTTTGGCGGGCTCTTCAAAGTAGCTGTTGATCTCGACGACGATGTGCAACGCACACCAGACAATGTCGATGCACTTGCGCAGCTCGTAACGAGCCGCGCCGCGCGCCACGAGCTGTTGCCATTCAAAACGGCGGCCGTGCAGCGTGTCATTGAGCAGCGCGCGCGCCAGGCGGATGACAGCGAACGTTTGTCGATGAATATCCGTTCGCTCGATGACCTTCTGATCGAATCCGATTACTGGGCACGACAGCACGACGCGGCAGAAATCTCGGCCGGCGACGTTGTCGCGGCGATCGACCGCAAGAAAGAGCGTCTCAGTCGCGTCGAAACGCGGATCGCCGATGCGATTGAACGAGAGACCCTGCTGATCGATACGACCGGGGATTGCATCGGTCAGGTCAATGGGTTGTCTGTCGTCGATCTCGGCGACTATCGCTTCGGGCACCCGGTACGCATTACCGCGACGACCCGTATTGGTACGGGCGACGTTGTCGACATCGAACGTGAGGTCAAGCTTGGCGGTGCGATCCACTCCAAGGGCGTCATGATCCTGTCGTCTGCGCTGTCCGCCCGATACGCACCCGAGAAGCCGTTATCGCTGAGCGCGAGCATCGTCTTCGAACAGTCCTACGGCGGTGTCGACGGCGACAGCGCATCTGTTGCCGAGCTCTGCGCGCTCCTGTCGTCGATTGCCCGTGTCCCGATTCGACAAAACGTCGCGTGTACCGGCTCGATCAACCAGCTCGGTCGAGTCCAGGCGGTCGGTGGGGTCAATGAGAAGATCGAGGGATTCTTCGGCATCTGCCAGCGACGCGGTCTCGATGGCAGTCATGCTGTCGTCATCCCGCAGAACAACGTCAAGCACCTGATGCTGAAAGAACACGTCGTCGAAGCTGTGCAGGACAACAAGTTCGCGGTCTACGCGGTCGAGCACATCGACGAGGCTGTTGAAATACTCACCGGGCAACCAGCCGGTAACCGCAGCGCCGACGGGCGATTCCCGGACGGTACGGTGAATCGCAAGGTCGAGGACCGGCTACTGCGTTACGCCGGGCAGCGCAGGAAGTTCGCGGGAGGAAAGAACAAGGATGAATGAGGGTCGCGACCTGTTGCGCATTTTACTCGCGGTCACCGAGTCCAGCCCGGTAGAGCGACTTTGGCAGTCCCTCGTCGAACAGGTCGGCGGTGCGCACGCCGAGGTTGTGACGGTCATCGTCAGCGACGACTCGTGGCGGCGCGCCGCGAGTCTCCCGTTTACGCGTGAGCACTCCCGTATCAGCGGGTCGCATGCAGATTTTACCCACCATCGCGCAGAACAGGTTCGCGCCGACGCCGCAGGTCGTGCGCGCGAACGCCTCGAAAGCCTCGCAGCGGATTCGAATGTCGAGCTCGAGTTCGAAGTTGTGTCGGAAGAGGACTCGCGAGTCGCGACGCTCGTCACGGTCGAACGTGACATACTGATTGCCCCGTCAGCACTCGAAGGCAAACCGTTGTTAACGAAGCTCGCGCGCTTGCACAGGCGGGTGGTACTTGTCGAAGTCGATTCCGAGTGATGGTGGTACGATCGACGCCGCATGCCAGACAGCAAAGCCATCATCGCAGCATTAAGGGACTCCCGTTCATTCGGCGCCACACAGCGCACCGAGATTGATGGCACCCCGGTTTTCCTCAAGACGGGCCCGTCGACATCGTATGACATGCTCGCCGCGGAGGCCGAGGGCCTGGTGGAGCTGGCAGCGCCGGGTGCGATCCGGGTTCCACAGGTGTACGGCTACGGCGAAGAGAACGGTGTCGCATTCCTCGCGACGGAGTGGCTCGACATGGGGCGCGCGAGCCGCGATGCTGAAACGGAGCTCGGCACAAAGCTCGCCGCGCTGCATCGCACGACCGCCGATCGATACGGCTGGCATCGTGACAACACCTGCGGGCCTACGCCGCAGCTCAATCCCTGGTCGGACGACTGGGTTGAGTTCTACCGCGAACACAGGCTGGCGTTTCAGCTGAAGCTGGCGTCGAGTAACGGCTATGGCGGCGCCCTGCAGGAACGCGGGGCACGACTGCTCGACCGCCTCGATCGGTATTTCGATGGCTATGAGCCCGAGGCTTCACTGCTGCACGGCGACCTGTGGGGAGGAAACTGGGGCTGCTGCGACGGCGAGCCCGTGATTTTCGACCCGGCGGTTTACTATGGCGATCGCGAGAGCGACCTCGCAATGACGCGGTTGTTCGGCGGCTTCGGCCGAGCGTTTTACACGGCTTACGAGGAGGCATGGCCGCTGGCACCAGGCCACCGGGAACGCTGCGACTTGTACCAGCTGTACCACGTCCTCAATCACCTGAACCTGTTCGGCAGTGGTTATCTCGGGCAGGCACAACGACTTATCGACAACCTTCTGTAGAGACCAAAATGCAATTTCGCCTCATGACAGTTCTTACCTGTATCGTCATTCTTGCCGCCTGTACGGAAGCCGAGCCCGAGGCGCAGGTCGATCCTGCGGTGCAGGGTGCAGCGTTGCTGGTGCCCTTCAAGGCGAACCTGAAGAACGAGCTCGTCACGAGTATGCAGTCGGGCGTCGACGAGGCCATTGCCGCGTGTAATACGGCAGCGCCTGCGATTGCATCGTCATTATCCGTCGGGGGAGTACGGATGGGTCGCAGCAGCCACAAGCTGCGCAATCCGGCCAACGTGGCGCCGGATTGGGTTGCGCCTGCGATCGCAGATTATCTCGCAGGCGAGACACAGCCCGTCACCGTCGAACTGGATAGCGGGCGCCATGGCTACATCGAGCCGATCGTGATGCAGCCACTCTGCCTGACGTGCCATGGTCAGGAACTACAGCCTGACGTCGAGGCGAAGCTCGCGCAGCTCTATCCTGAGGACGAGGCGACCGGATTTGCAGCCGGTGAGTTCCGCGGGGTGTTCTGGGTCGAGTACTGAAAGTTCAGCCAGGGAAGTCGCTGGGGTCGCCGTTTTCGTCGACCTCGTATTTCTCCCCGAGAAAGTCTTCGTCGAACGCATAGAGCACGGTACCCACCGGCGCCGCAATGGCAACGAATGCACCTTCGAAACCGGGGAATTTCTCGTACGGGATGCCGCGCAGGTCAAGCAGGCTCATCAACGTGCCGCGATCGTGGCAACGAAAGCAAAGCGACGGTGATTTGAGGGCAATGCTCTCGGAGAGTCCGAGCGCGACGCCGGTGGCGTCAAAGCGCATGTGCATGGTTGGTTCTTCGCGCATCTCGAGCAACGTCGGCGCGATGGGGGCCCAAAAACGTGCCGCCCGGACCGTGTCCCGCACGGGCAGTGTCAGCTCGAACCAGGTGCCGCACAGCGAATCGTTCTCAGCGTCTTCGTTCATGTGAAATGTACGCGCTTCGACCATCATGACGGCGTGGCCATCGCGGTCCCTGAACGCGAGTTCGTTGAAGACGTCTTCGTCGAGCCGCAAGCGCGTGAACTCGTAACCGTGGTCCGCCATTGACCTTGCGTGCTTCGCAAGGTCCGGCTGCACAAACGTGACGGAAGGGGAGTCAAACTCGGCATCATGCAGACCGATATTCAGCTCGCCATCGCTGACGACAGCGTACTTGTGCGTGTAGACGTCACTGGTCTCGAGCTCGGTGAAGCCAAGCGTCTTGTAGAAGTGCAGTGACTCGAGCACGTCATCGCAGCGGACGCCAACTTCGAGGAAGCGCCCGATGGTGCTCATTTTGACGCGCCCAGCGCCCTGGCGCGCTCGGCCGATGCCGGATCGCTCTCTGCCGTCGTTGGCCACCCGGAACCATGCCGTTCGATCAGGCCGACCATGCAGTCAACGTGATCGGTCCGTGTGTTGAGGGCAGGGATGTAATGCAGAGTCTCGCCGCCGGCTTCTTCGAAGGCTTCGGCATTCTGCATCGCGATTTCCTCGAGCGTCTCGAGGCAGTCCGTCGAGAAGCCCGGGCAGGCGACGTCGAGCCGGTCGAGGCCGTTATTCGCCAGCTCGATGACCGTCTCATCGGTGTAAGGGCGCAACCATTCCTCGCGCCCGACGCGCGACTGGAACGAGATCGTCCATTCGTCGCGCCCCAGCTCCAGCGCCTCTGCAACGAGGCGCGCTGTCTTGTGGCACTGGCAGTGATAGGGGTCGCCGCCTTCGAGCGTGTACTTCGGGACGCCATGAAACGAGAACATCAGGTGCGTGCCGCGACCTTCCGACTTCCAGTACTCGCGAATGCTGGCGGCAAGCGCGGCAATGTATTTCGGATCGTCGTGATACTGGTTGATGAACCGCAGTTCGGGAATCCAGCGGATGCCCTGCAGCTCACGCGTTACGAGGTCGAACACGGGGCCCGTCGTTGTGCCCGAGTATTGTGGATACAGCGGCAGCACCAGCAGCCGCCTGGCGCCCGCAGCGCGCAGCTTCTCGATGGACGACGAAATGGACGGTTCGCCGTAGGTCATCGCGAGTTCGACGCGATAGAGGTCCGGGGACTGCTGTTCGAGCGTTTCCGCCACCGCAGCGGTGAGGGCGCGCGAGTAGATCATCAGCGGCGATCCCTCGTCGGTCCAGATCTCGCGATACGCAGCAGCCGAACGGCGCGGGCGCACGCGCAGGATGATGCCGTTGAGTATCAGCCACCAGAGCAGCCGCGGGTACTCGACGACCCGCGCATCGGAAAGGAATTCCTTGAGGAACCGGCGAACAGCCGGCGTCGATGCCGCTTCCGGAGTTCCCAGATTGACGAGGAGAATCCCCGTTTTTTGAGGCGACCCATGTTCGAAGCCGGTCGTTGGCTGGTATGACGGCATAGTCCCGGCACCCGGTTACATGGCGCTCAACAGTACTGCAAAGCTCGTTCAGGTGCCAGCCGAAGCGACTATAATTGCTTGTCTTGATTACAATTTGTTACGGAAGAGACTATGGATCGCCGGACCCTGATTCGCGACGTCGCGATGTTCCAGGCCAAGCTCATCGTCGATGGCTTTCGCGACCTCGTGCTCGTCCCTGTGTCGATTGCTGCGGGCATCATTAGCCTGATGTCGGGCAAGGACGGCGAGCCCGGACCGCAGTTCTACCACCTGCTGGGTGTCGGCAAGCAAAGCGAACAGTGGATTAACCTGTTCGGTGCGCTAAAGAACGCGCCGCCGGACATGGCGGAGGTGCAGCCGTTCCCCGATGCCGATATGGACGACATCGTCGGACGCATCGAGTCCTTCGTCATCGACGAGGAACGACGCGGTGGCATGACGGCGCAGGCGCGCGAACGCCTCGAACGCGTACTAAGCCGCCTCCAGAATCGCCGAAACGCCCATGCCCCCGGCAGTACAGACGGAGATCAGTCCGCGCCCTGAGCCTTTCTCGGCGAGCATCTTCGCGAGCGCCCCGATGATGCGGGCGCCAGTCGCCGCAAACGGGTGGCCCATCGCAATGCTGCCGCCCTTCATATTCAGGCGGGACAGGTCAATCGGTCCCATCGGTTCGTTGCGGCCGAGGCGGTCGCGACAGAACTTCTCCGATTGCCAGGCTTTCAGTGTTGCAATCGTCTGCGCTGCGAACGCTTCGTGAATCTCGTAGAAGTCGAAGTCCTGCAACGTCAGGTTGGCTTCCTTGAGCATGTCAGAAACGGCATAAGCCGGTGCCATCAGTAGTCCTTCATCCTTCATGAAGTCGACGGCGGACGACTTGAATAACGTCAGGTGCGCGAGGATAGGCACGTTTTTCTTGCCTGCCCAGTCTTCGGAGGCGAGCAACACGCCTGCAGAACCGTCAGTGAGAGGCGTGCGGTTTCCGGACGACATCGAGCCTTCGCCGCTGAG
>JAAUXZ010046301.1_pt1 | contig 11631 bp, 6 predicted proteins | sample 7278131 | NCBI WGS metagenome assembly JAAUXZ01 (sample SAMN14350119, study PRJNA611818) | marine sediment metagenome | isolation source: surface marine sediment (3m) | place: French Polynesia: Moorea | collected 2018-08
ACCTCCCAGCAGATCACGAACAACGGTCGCGAGGACCTTTGTTTCCTGTGTATCTGCGCCCCCAGATTTTCTCAGGAATGCTACACCTCACAGGAGTAACGGCGGTATACTGCGCGCACAAAAAAGCAGTAGACCTCCGATGTGTGGCCAAAAACCAACACTGAATAGTTCCACCGCCTTGCTCGGTCTCGCGCTCGCGGCAACCGGCTTTGCGGCCGCCCCTGCCAGCGCGCAGTCACAGGAAGGCATCATCCTCGAGGAAATCGTTGTCACGGCGCAGAAGCGCGAAGAGTCGCTGCAGGAAGTCCCGATCTCGGTCGCGACCCTGTCCGGCGAAGCCTACAACGCGCTGTTCTCGGGCAGTGAGGACATCCTGGCACTGTCGGGCCGCGTCCCGGGACTCTACGCAGAGTCCTCGAACGGTCGCTCCGCGCCGCGCTTCTACCTTCGTGGTCTAGGCAACATCGACTTCGACCTGGCCGCCTCGCAGCCGGTGTCGATCGTCATGGACGAGGTCGTCATGGAAAACGTCGTGTTGAAGAGCTTCCCGCTTTTTGACATGCAGAACGTCGAAGTCATCCGCGGACCACAGGGCACCCTGTTCGGCCGCAACACGACGGCGGGCATCATCAAGTTCAACACGCGCCGCCCGGACGACGAGTTCTCCGGGTACGTCAAGGGCTCCTGGGCCACGCACAACACGATCAATGTCGAAGGCGCCGTTGGTAACAGCCTGATCGACGGCGAACTCTCGGGCCGTATCTCGGGCCTCTGGCGGCAGCGTGACAACTGGATCACCAACGGCTTCACCGGCCAGAAATCCCTCGGCGACTATGAAGAGGCCGCTGGCAGGGTACAGCTGCTGTGGACGCCCAACGACCGCTTCACCGCGCTTTTATTGCAGCAGAACCGCAGCCTCGAGGGCACGTCGTCGATCTTCCGCGCCAACGTGTTTTCGACGGGTAGCAATGACCTGAACCAGAACTACGATCGCGAGCTGGTTTACTACGACGGCGGCGACAACAATCCGCAGGAGTACGACTCGGCCGGCACGACGCTGAACCTGACGTATGACTTCGAGAACTTCAGCCTCAACTCGATCACGTCCTACCAGGACGCCGAGGGCTTCAGCCGTGGCGACATCGACGGCGGTGTCGTCGACTTCAGCGGCACCGTCCCGGTACCGCCGGGCGTCACCTTCGATCCCAACGCACCGGTCTTCGGCGGCTCCGTGCTGACCTTCCCGGGCACGATCCTCGTCCCATCAGTCACGCAGGACGGCGCCGACACGCAGCAGTTCACACAAGAGTTCCGGCTCGCGAGTTCCGGCGACAGCCGCTTCAGCTGGCAGGTGGGCGCGTTCTACTTCAGCTCGGATCTCGTCGTCACGACCGATTCGTTCGCGTCTTTCGGTTTCGTCAGTGTGCAGGACACTCGGATCAAACAGGAGAACGAGACGTGGGCCGTGTTCGGGCAGGGCAGCTACGACGTCACCGACGATCTCACGCTGACCGCCGGAGTGCGCTACACGGACGACGAGAAAGACTTCCAGGTCGAACAATTTGGCCAGCTGTGGCTGGACCTCGGTATCCCCACGTCCCTCGCCGATCCGATCAGCGTGTCGGATGACGAGGTCAGCTGGGAGGTTGCCGTCAACTACAACCTGACCGATGACTCGACGCTGTTCGGTCGCGTTGCCAGTGGCTTCCGCGCACAGACAATCCAGGGCCGCGACGTCGCGTTCCTGGAGACGCCGTCGGTCGCCGAACCGGAGACGATCGACTCGATCGAAGCGGGCTACAAGGCAGACCTGTTCAGCGATCGCATGCGCATCAACTTCGCCGTGTTCCACTACGAAGTCGACGACATGCAGCTCTCGATCATCGGTGGCGCGACCAATACCAACCAGGTCATCAACGCGGATACCGGTGACGCCACCGGATTCGAGTTCGACGGCCAGGTGCTGATCACGGAGAACCTGCTCGTCTCGGTCGGTGCCAGCTACAACGATACCGAGATCCAGGACTCCGACCTGGCCTCGGCGCCCTGCGGCTCCGGGCTCTGCACGGTGCTCGATCCACTGAACGCCAACGGACAGGCGCTGCTGGACGGTAACCCGTTCCCGCGCGCACCGAAGAACACCTACAACGCCAGCGTGCGTTACGGCGCCCCCATCGGCGACGACGCCGAAGTCTACGTGTACGCCGACTGGGCGTGGTACGGCGAGATCAACATGCCGCTCTACGAGTCGATCGAGTTCCAGACCGACAACCAGCAGGAAACCGGCATCCGCGTCGGCTATCGCAACAATGCGAGCGGCCTCGAGGTCGCGGCCTTCGGTCGTAACATCACGGACCAGGACAACGTCATCGGCTTCATCGACTTCAGCAACAACACGGGCTTCGTCAACGAGCCTCGCGTCTGGGGTATCGAAGTCGGCTATGAATTCGGCGACTGATCACGCATTGCCATTAGCAACGAAAGCCCGGCTTCCCGCCGGGCTTTTTTGCGTATTGACGCTGCTCGGCTGCTCAGAACCCGTCGATCAGCCGCAGCAGAAGCGGCTGGTGCCGGTCGTCATCGGCAAGCTGGAGGATCCCTCCATCGTCGAAGCCAGTGGCCTGGCGCGCTCGCAAAGGACCGACAACGTCCTCTGGACCATCAACGACAACGGCGCGAAGGAGTGGGTGCACGCACTGAGTCCGCGTGGCAGGCGCCTCGGCGAATTCAAACTGAAGAAGTCGAGGAACAGGGACTGGGAAGACCTGGCCTCTTTCGTTCTCGATGACACGCCCTACCTGCTGGTCGCCGACATCGGCGACAACGATGCGCAGCACAAGAAGAGCCGTCTGTACATCGTCGAAGAACCCGAAGTCGAGAAGAGGGGCGAAGCGAAAGTGGCCTGGGAAATCGAGTTTCGCTATCCCGACGGCCCCCGGGACGCCGAGTCTGTCGCCGTGGACGTTGAAGGCCGGCGAGTGCTGATCCTGTCGAAGCGTGATATCCCGCCAGTGCTGTACGAAGTACCGCTGGTACCGGACGACGACAAGTTGACGGCAACGTGGCTTGGAACCGTCAGGAGCCTGCCGCCGCCGTCGCGCCAGGACGTCGAGTTCGCGCCGAAGACCAGGCACTGGCACTGGCAGCCGACCGGCATGGATATCTCGGCGGACGGCCTGGCCGCCGTCATCCTGACCTACACCGCCGTCTACTACTATGAACGGCAACCGGGGCAGGACTGGTTCGACGCGTTCAACCAGCGTCCGCGCCGTGTCGGTATCGGCAACTTCAGGAACGCCGAGGCCATCGCATTCGGAAACGAACGACGCAGTGTTGTCGTCACCGGCGAAAACCGGCATTCGCGGTTGCTCCTGATCAACTTCGACGAGAGAACGGATGATGAAGCCATACCCTGACGGTCGACTGGCCGCTGTTCTGCTGTGCGCGGCGTTGCTGGGTGCCTGTGCCACCGACCCCGCGCCGGATTCGTCCGCTGTCGCGGTCACCGTGATGACCTTCAACGTCGAGAACCTGTTCGACAACGACGACGATCCCGGCAAGGACGACAAGACCTACCTGCCGCGGGCCGTAAAGCAGGACCCCGACCATATTGCCGCCTGCAACGAGATCGAGGTGAGACGCTGGCGCAACGACTGCCTCGAACTCGACTGGAGCGATGCCGCCCTCGACTACAAGCTCACCGTGGTCGCAAAGACCATCCAGCAGGTGAACGACGGCCTGGGTCCCGACATCATCGCGCTGCAGGAGGTCGAGAACATTGCCGTTCTCGAACGGTTGCGGACGGATTACCTGGCACAGTCCGGCTACGGTCCGGCGATATTGATCGAAGGCGCCGACGCACGCGGCATCGACGTGGCGTTCCTGTCGCGCCTGCCTGAACTCGGTTCCCCGGTTCTGCATCCGCTCGAGCTGACCGGTTTTCCAGACCGTGCCCGGGACACGCGCGGCGTGCTGCAGGCCGATTTCCTGTTGCCGGACGGTTCCGTGCTGACCGGTTTCTCGGTGCACTTCCCCGCGCCCTTCCACCCGACCGGGATGCGCGTGGCCGCGTACGATCACCTCACGCGATTACTGGAAGCCCTGCCCGATCATCACCACGCCTTTGCCGCCGGCGACTTCAATACGACGAGCACAGAAGATCGCGAGAAGCGCATGCTCGACAACTACGCTCGTCCTCACTGGACGGTGGCGCACGACCTCGGCTGCGGGCCTTGCCGCGGTACGCATTATTACGCGCGTGACGACAACTGGTCGTTCCTCGACATGATCCTGTTCCGGGCGGCGCGTGGTGGAAATACAACAGCGGAAATTCGCGCTGATTCGGTGCGAATTGCCAACGACTACCGTGAACAGGTGACGCCGGCCGGTACGCCCGAACGCTTCAACTGGGCCCGCCGCAAGGGCGTTTCCGACCACTGGCCGATGATCGTTACGATCGAAATCGCCCAAAAACAATAGCTTGTAACCAAATCGTAACTCCGATTCTTTTGCCGGCCCAAGAGCACCCTGCCGATCCTCGGGATCATGGCCGATAGCGCGCCCAAGCCCTTATTGCGCAAGCAATTTCCCTGCGCTAGATTACGTCCAGCAATGCAAGAATGTTGCCCGGTCGGTATCGCAAACAAATGCCATTCCGGACAAAAAACGAACGAGCGAAACCTGACTGTCACATTCGTGGCTTGGGCTTTCGCAAATTTCCAATGCGGGGATTCAATATGAACCATAAATCTCGATTTGTACGATCGGCCCTGCCGACGTTGCAGCGGGTATTCGCCGTGGGCTTCGCCGCGGCGATGTTGCTCGCTGTTCCTGTTGCAGGAAACGCACAGGAGACGAGCTCGGCGATTCGCGGCATAGTCACCGACGAGGCCGGGCGGCCGGTCGCTGGCGCGTCGATCACGGTGCGCAATGAGTCGATCGGCCTGACGCGCTCTACAACCACGAATGCGTCCGGCGAATTCAGCCTCCGTAACCTCCCCATCGACAGCAACTACACCGTGTCGGTGTCGGGCGAGGGCTACAAGAGCGGCCGGATCGAAGGTCTCGCCGTCAATCTCGGCCAGACCGCCAGTGTCTCGGTCGGACTTCTCGCGGCCGACGAGATCGAGGAGATCATCGTCACCGCATCGGCAGAAGTCACCACGCAGATGGCGGTAGGTCCGAGCGCATCGTTCGGACTCGAAGCGTTGCAGAATTCGCCGGCAATCAACCGCAACATCACGGACGTGCTGCGTGCGGATCCGCGCGTTTACGTCGACGAGTCTCGCGGCGACATCAATGCCGTGCAGTGCGGTGGCAAGAACTCGCGCTTCAACAGCCTGACCGTCGACGGCGTTCGCATGAACGACTCGTTCGGCCTGAACTCGAACGGCTACCCGACCGAGCGCATGCCCTTCTCGTACGACGCCATCAACCAGGTGTCGATCGAGCTGGCACCGTTCGACGTTGAATACGGTGGCTTCTCGGCCTGCAACATCAACGCCGTCACGAAGTCCGGCGGTAACGAGTTCTCCGGTTCCGCATTCTATGACTACACGGACAACGATCTCCGGGCCGACAAGCTCGAGGGTGACGACATCAACTCAGGCGACTACGACGAAAAACGCTACGGCGTTACGCTCGGCGGCCCGATCATCCGGGACAAGCTGTTCTTCTTCGTAGCCTACGAGCACCTCGACGGCGCCAACCTGTTTGACCGTGGGCCGCAGGGCTCCGGCGCGGTCAACGAGATCGACGTTACCGCGGCCGAGCTGACGGAAATCAGGAATATCGCGATCAATGATTACCTGTACGATCCCGGCCCCATTCCGACCAGCCTCGATCACGAGGACGACAAGCTGCTGGTCAAGCTGGACTGGAACATCAACGACCAGCAACGACTGGCGTTTACCTACAACTACAACGACGGCGAGAACTTCACCCAGTCTGACAGCGACCAGAATGAGTTCGAGTTCGAGAATCACCTCTACGAGCGTGGCGCCGAGCTGAATTCGTACGTGGGTACGCTGTACTCCGACTGGAACGACAACTTCTCGACGGAGGTGCGGATCGGCTACCTCGAGCTGGATAACCGCCAGCTCTCTGTAGGCGGGACGGACTTCGGTGAGATCCGGGTTGAACTGGACGACGTCGACGTCTATCTCGGTGGCGATGACAGCCGCCAGGCGAACAAGCTCGACTACGACGTCACGACCATCGCGCTGAAGGGCAAGTACTACCTCGAAGGCCACAACCTGACGTTCGGCATCGAGCGCGAAGAGCTCGATATTTTCAACCTGTTCGTTCAGCACGTTGAAACGGAAATCCGCTTTGACGGCATCGACAACTTCCGTGCCGGTCTCGCGGATGCCATTTACTACAACAATGCACCGTCCAACAACGCGCCGGATGCCGCCGCAGACTGGGGCTACGAGATCAACACGGTCTACCTGCAGGACGAGATCGACGTCTCTGACCGCCTGACGCTGGTCGCCGGTTTGCGCTACGACTGGTACACGACTGACGACGCGCCGCTCGAAAACTCGGACTTCGTGGCCGATTACGGCTTCTCGAATGCGACGAACCTCGACGGTGAGGGGCTGCTGCAACCACGCTTCGGTTTCACGTTCGACTGGACAGCCGATACCACGCTGCGCGGCGGTTTCGGCCTGTACTCGGGCGGTGATCCCAACGTCTGGCTGTCGAACAACTTCTCGGCCAACAACGTGCTGCAGTTCGGCACGCGCGGCCGCAGGTATTGCTACACGCCGTCCTTCAGCCGTGCCGTTATCGACTGCGGCGACCCGCCCGTGCAGCGCTCGCTGTTTGATGACGACGTCGTTTACGAAGCGATTGAGGACACGGCGCCTGCCGGTGCCGGACCGGGCTGGGGTATCCCCTCGGAGCTCTATGCCGACGTCGCGACAGGTACGGGTGACAACTTCGAGATCAACTACCTCGATCCCGATTTTGATCTGCCGTCCGAATGGAAATTCGCACTCGGTGTGACGCACGTGTTCCCGGGCGACTACATCGTCAACGCGGACTTCCTGTACACGCGTGGCCGGGACTCGGCCATTATCCTGCACGGCGACCTCGAGCAGATCGGCACCGTCACGAACGAATTCGGAACCTATCCGGAGTACGACAGCGTACGTGAGCCGACATTCGTACTGACCAATAGCAGCGAAGGCAATCGCGGCAAGAACTTCTCGATCAGCCTGCAGAAGGACATCGGCGACAGCTTCGACTACATGATCGGTTACTCGTGGAGCGACACCGAGGACGTCCAGCCGATGACGAGTTCGGTCGCGTTCTCGAACTACCAGAACCGCGCCTTCTTCGATCCTCAGGAAGACGTCCGCTCGACGTCCAACTACAACATCGAGGACCGGTTCACGATCGTAACCAACTGGCGTCGCACCTTCTTCGACCGGTTGGACACGACCGTGTCTCTGTACGGCAGCTACAACTCCGGTCGCCCGTTCAGCTACAGCTATAACGGTACGATCGACCCGTACGGCTTCACGCCGTTCCTGGACTTCCGGGACAACGTGTTGGCGGCCGGGGATAACCGAAACGGCGAGGAAGGGTCTTCGTGGAAGAAAGTCGATATGCGCATCAACGTCGACTTCCCGGGCTTCATGGAAGAGCACCAGGCCTCCGCGTTCCTGGTCATCGACAACCTGACGAACCTGTTGAACGACGACTGGGGCGTGCTCGAGCAGCACAACTTCCCGCGCACGGTCGTTCGGGGTGATGAAGAGCCGCGTATCGGCGATGCGTCCCGCTACGAAATCCGCTTCGGCGTTCAGTACTCGTTCTGATCCCGAACAGCGGGCAAGACAGAAAGGGCGGCCTCTGGCCGCCCTTTTTTGTTTCTGAGACTACAAGCGCTTTTCGACCTGCTTGATTTCGGTATCGTCGGGGTCATTGCTGATTGAGAAATTCAGCGACTTCATGAGATTGAGCATCCTGTTGTTCTTGCTCAGAACCTGCCCCTCTATTACCTCGAGGTCGCGGTCGCGGGCGACGTCCATGAGATTGCGCATCAGGTGATGCCCAATGCCGCGGCCTTGCCATTTATCCGATACGACGAGTGCGAACTCGCAGCTCGTCTTGTCGACATTTGTCGTATAACGCGCAACCCCGATCTGCTCTTCCTCATCCTTGGTCTGAGTGACGGCAATCAGTGCCATCTCGTCGTGGTAATCGATCTGCGTGAAACGGACGAGCATTTCCTGGCTCAGCTCCTGTATCGAGTTCATGAACCGGAAATACCTTGCTTCGGGTGAAAGCTCGCGAATAAACCGGTCCTCGATTTCGGCATCCTCGGGCCGGATCGGCCGGATCACGATGTCGGTGCCGTCATTGAGCTGCATGCGCTTGACGAGATGCGCCGGATACGGATGTATCGCGAGATGATGGTAAGGGTCCGTGGAGGGCTTCGGATAAGCCACGACGATGCGCGCATCGACGGCAACGACACCGTTCTCGTCGACGATCATCGGGTTGATGTCCATCTCCCTGATCCACGGCAGCTCGCAGGCCATGCTCGAAACGGCCAGCAATACGTCGACGAGCTTGTCCATGTCGACGGCCGGCATATTGCGGAACTGACCGAGCAGCTTCGATACCTTCGTGCGATTGATCAGGTCCTTCGTCAGGCGGTTGTTCAGCGGCGGCAGCGAAATAGCGGAATCGCCCATGACCTCGACCGCGGTACCGCCGCTGCCGAAGCTGATGACCGGCCCGAATACCGGGTCGCGGATGATGCCGACCATCAACTCCCGGCCGTTGGAGCTGCGGTACATCTTCTCGATCGTTACGCCATCGATCTTCGCGTCCGGCACCTTCTGCCCGACCTGCTCGAGAAGCTGCTTGTAGGCCCCGCGCACTTCCTGTGCAGACGCGATATTCAGCCGCACACCGCCAGCATCGGATTTGTGCGATATGTCGGACGACAACACCTTCATCGCAATCGGATAGCCGATGGACTCCGCGGCGACGAGTGCCTCGTTGGCTGACCGCGCGACCGTATTGCGTACCGTGGGAATACCGAACGCGGTTAGTACGGCGAGTGACTCCGGCTCGGTCAGGATGTCGCGGGATTCGTTGAGAACGGCCTCGATGATCAGGCGCGCGCCATCCGTATCCGGTGCCTGCTGGCCCCGCGTCGTTCTCGCCGGCGTTTGCAGCAGCAGCCGCTGGTTGCGGTTGTAGCGCGCGAGGTAGGAGAAGGCGTCTACGGCATTCTCGAGCGTGCCGAAGTTCGGGATGCGGGCTTCGAGAAACAGCTGCCGCCCCTCCCGAACCAGTGCGCCTCCCATCCAGCTCGTCATTATGGGTTTCTTGCTCTTGCTCGCCGATTCGATCACGGCTTTCGCGACCTCGGTCGGCGCGGTCATCGCCTGCGGCGTCAGGATAACGATAACGCCGTCGACGCCCGGGTCCTCGAGGCAGATGTCGATGGCCTGTTGGTAGCGCTCCGGCGGGGCGTCACCGATGATGTCGACGGGATTCCCGTGCGACCAGACGGACGGCAATACCTCGTTGAGCTTAACTACGGTCTCCTCGCCGAGGGCGCTCAGTTCAATGCCCTGGTCCGTCGCCCTGTCGGCGGCAATGGCGCCCGGCCCCCCGCCATTGGTGACGATGACGAGACGTTCCGACGCCCCTCGGTAGTGCACCGAAGACAGTGCTTTTGCGGCGGCGAACAGCTGACCGATCGTGTCGACGCGCAGCACACCCGATCGCGACAGTGCGGCAGAGAAGGTCTCGTCGCTGCCCACCAGCGCCCCAGTGTGCGACATCGAAGCCTCCGCGCCAGCCGCGTGGCGCCCTACCTTGAGCGCAATAACGGGCTTGATCCGCGCCGCCGCACGCAGCGCACTCATGAAGCGCCGCGAGTCGTTGATGCCTTCGATATAGAGCAGGATCGCCTTGGTCTTCTGATCGGCTACCAGGTATTCGAGATAGTCGCCTAAACCAAGGTCAGCGGCGATGCCCGACGAAACGACGGCCGAAAAGCCGATTTCATTGGTCTCGGCCCAGTCCAGGATCGCCGTGCAGATCGCGCCGGACTGGGACACCAGCGCCAGGTTGCCCGGCTTCGCATTGTTGTAACCGAAGGTGGCGTTGAGGCCTATGTCGGGGCGGATGATGCCGAGGCAGTTCGGTCCCATGAGGCGGATGCCGTAGCGCCTGACGAGTTGCGTCACGCGGTCCTCCAGCTTGCGACCTTCGGCGCCGATCTCGCGGAATCCCGCAGACAGGATCAGCATCATGCGGATGCCGCGCTCGCCACAGGCCTCGACGATCGCAGGGATACTCGGCGCCGGCGTCGCGACGACCGCGAGGTCGATGGGGCCGTCGATGTCATCGAGCGATGCGTAGGCTTTCTGCCCCTGCACTTCGGCTCGCTTCGGGTTGATGCCGTAGATCTGTCCCTCGAAACCCGACGTCAGCATGTTCTTGAAGACGACGCCGCCGACCGAATCGGGCCTGTCGCTGGCACCGAACAGCGCAACGTTTTTCGGCGTAAAGAGAGGTGCAAGGTAATGTGTATTCATTGCCGGGCCCGGTTTGAGTTTGTCGGTCGAGTGCTTTTACACTCGGCTTACTGCCTCGACTATAAGGGATAACCGTTTTGGGCACCGCCGTCATCAGCCACGCTGCTTGCTTGAACCACGATACCGGCGCCGATCACCCCGAATGCCCCCGCAGGTTATCAGCGATTAGTGACCGCCTCGTGTCGAGCGGACTGGGAGACCTGCTGCGCCACTTCGAGGCTCCCGAGGTTAGCGACGAGCAGCTCCTGCGGGTGCACACACCTGCGCATGTCGAACACATCGCGAAGGTTTCGCCTTCAACCGGATTCGTGCACCTCGATCCCGACACGGTGATGAGTCCAGGCAGCCTCGAGGCGGCGCGCCGCGCGGCCGGCGCCGTCATCAAGGCCGTGGACCTCGTGGTGGACGGTGAGTTCGAGTCGGTATTCTGCTGCGTGCGCCCGCCCGGACATCATGCCGAGAGCGATCGCGCGATGGGCTTTTGCCTGTTCAACAACATCGCGGTCGGCGCCGCTCACGCGCTGCACGAGCACGGTATCGACCGCGTCGCCATCGTCGACTTCGACGTCCACCAGGGCAACGGCACCGAGCGGTCCTTCGGCGACGACGATCGGGTGCTGTTCTGCTCGACGTTCCAGCACCCGTTCTATCCCCATTCGCCGCTGTACGAAGACACGCCGACGCGCATCAACGTGCCGCTAAGTGCAGGTGCGGGAAGCATGGAATTCCGTACGGCCGTCGAAGATCACTGGTTGCCGGCCCTGCGGCAGTTCCGCCCGCAGCTGATCTTCATCTCGGCCGGGTTCGATGCACATCGCGACGACGATATGTCGCACGTCCGCCTCACAGACGACGACTACCGCTGGGTAACGCGGCAGCTCGACTGAACGGGCCAGGCTGTCGAATTCGTAGCCGCCTTCGAGCGCCGAAACGATGCGCCCGTCGGCGGTCTCCGAGGCCACCTGCACTAGCTGCCGCGTTACCCAGCGGTAGTCGTCTTCTGTGAGGCGGACGTGCGACATATCGTCGTCGCGATGTGCATCGAACCCGGCCGAGATGA
>JAAUXZ010005846.1_pt1 | contig 11618 bp, 10 predicted proteins | sample 7278131 | NCBI WGS metagenome assembly JAAUXZ01 (sample SAMN14350119, study PRJNA611818) | marine sediment metagenome | isolation source: surface marine sediment (3m) | place: French Polynesia: Moorea | collected 2018-08
CCTGCCGCAGGGCGTGATCTCCCACCTGTACCGGGATATTGCCGCCGGCAAGCCGGGTTGCCTGACCCATGTCGGCCTGCATACCTTCGTCGATCCACGCGTTGATGGCGGTAAGTTAAACGACGCCGCGCAGGAAGATGTGGTGGAGTTGGTTAACATCGGTGGTCAGGAGTCCCTGTTCTATCCCTGTTTCCCCATCCATATCGCGCTATTGCGCGGAACCACCGCGGATGCCAAGGGAAATATCACGATGGAGAGGGAGGCCCTGACCCTGGAGGCGCTGTCGATTGCCCAGGCCGTGCACAACTGTGGCGGCAAGGTCATCGTGCAGGTCGAGCGGGTCACCGCCAGCCAGCGATTGTCACCGCAGCTGGTCAAGGTGCCGGGCATCCTCGTCGATGCGGTAGTAGTGGCTGACGCCGATGAGCATATGCAAACCTTTGCCGAACAATACAACCCGGCCTACAGCGGCGAGGTCCAGGTTTCTCGTGAGCACCTCCAGTTCGAAAAGGATATCCGCCTGATCATGGGGCGGATTGCCGCCCAGTACCTGCAGCTGGGCAGTATCGTCAATCTCGGGATCGGCATGCCGGAGGCGGTGGCGATGGCGGCCTCCGAGAAAGGCACGATAGACCAGATCACATTGACCGTGGAACCCGGTGGTATCGGCGGTATCCCGGCCAGTGGCCTCAGTTTTGGTGCTACCGCGAATGCCGAGTCGATTATCGATCAACCCGCGCAATTCGATTTTTATGACGGCGGCGGCCTGGACCAGGCTTTTCTCGGCATGGCCGAGGTCGACCGCGAGGGCAACGTCAATGTCAGTCGGTTCGGTACCCGCACTGCCGGCTCCGGTGGTTTCATCAACATCAGCCAGAACGCCAAGGAAGTCTACTTCATGGGAACTTTCACCTCCGGCAAACAACAGGTGGATATCCATGACCAGGGCTTGACCGTTCATAGCAATGGTAAAGTCAGGAAGTTTGTCGAACGGGTCCAGCACATGACCTTCAATGGCCGCTACGCGTTGAGCCAGGGCCAACGGGTTAGTTATATCACCGAGCGTGCGCTGTTTCGACTGACCGAGCAGGGCCTGTTGCTGGAAGCGGTCGCGCCCGGCATCGACATCGAGCAGGACATCCTGCAGCAAATGGATTTTGCGCCGATCCTCGCCGACCAGATAGACGTGCTGAATCTGGGTTTATTCGGCGATACTTGAACAAAGTCACAAATCTTTTGTTAAATCATCCTCATTACTGCGGTTATTTCCGCTGCTAGAATTTCCCCTCACTATACTGCTGATTATTAGATTTATAACGAATGCAGGTGGCGTTACTCCACCGGCATTTTACGAGGGTACAGGAGCTTATGAATTCCGAGCACATATTGCGGGAAAAAATAACGGATTTGATTTCCGAGGAAGTGGGACCGCTGGCCGATGTCATTATTGACGAGATACTTGATGATCTGGAAATCGAGGAGATCGAGTTATCGCGTTATTTTGCGACCAAATTCATCAGTGGCCTGGAAAAGAAACTGCCCAAAGATTTAAATAACCGCCAGCACATCATGCATGATGTTGGCATGTTGCTGATCCGTGGTTGATCAGCACAACTCCAGAGCTTAGACCCAGGGACAAGACGATGACAGTACGCGCCAAGTTAACATTCTCATTTCTGTTCATGACCATGCTGATGCTGGTTTTGTTTGCCACCGAACAGTTTATCTCGAGTAAGCAAAGCACCCTGGTCCAGCAGATGGTGACGGAACATGAGATCAGTGCCCAGTTGGTGGGTCTGTCGTCCGCGGCGAAACAAATCAAACTGTATGAGAATGAATATATCGCCCATGTTGACAATCCAACCATGCGCGAGATTTATGCGGGTCAGTTCAACGATACCGCTACCGAGATTTCTCAGTTCCTGGCCAAGCTGAGAAAGATGTATGCCCAGTCGGGCAAGACCAGTTCACTCAACGTGCTGGCGGTATGGGAGACATCCAGCCTGTTTTATACCAATGGATTCAATGAAGTACACCAAAAAGTCATGGCCGGAAAGATTACCGGTTCCAGCAGGACCCGATCTGCGATCGCGGAATTCAACAAGGGATTTAAAGCCGTGGATAATGGCACCGCAGCGGCTATCGAAGAGCAATACAAGCTGGCCGCCACCAAGGCTGACAATATCACCGGGTTCCAGCGTGATTCGTTCTCGATCTTTCTCACGGTCAGCGGTATCTGTCTGGCGCTGGCTTTGATCATGTCCTACTGGGTACCGGCCAGTGTCACCAAGCCCATTCGTTATCTGACCAAGATCGCCCATCACATCAGCAAGGGCAAGGTCGATGAAGACATCCTCATTGGCGGCAGTGCGGAGTACAAGGATCTGGGTAAGTCGATGCAGCGCCTGCAGATCACCACCGATGGCCTGATGCAGCGGGTGAAGAAAGCTAAACCCAGGACAGAGTCACACAAAGCTGAAGCCGCCTGATCCATTCTCAATCAGCACGGTGCTGCCAGCAGGCAGCGCCGTGGCTGTAGTCATCCCTTGATCCTGAACCAACCCTCGTTCACCTTGTCCCATAGTTAAATCACCTCGCCTGCCACCTGGCGCTCAACCTCGTCGCCCCCGGCTGGCGCGGCTAATAAGGCTTTTAACTCGATCCCGCGCTGTGCCATAATACGCGCCGTTTTATCCCATCGATGTAAATCGTCAAAGGAAATCTTATGAGTTTTTTTATCAGTGATGCAGTAGCACAAGGGGCACCCGCAGCGCAAGGCGATCCCTTCATGTCATTCTTACCCCTGATCATCCTGTTCGTGATCTTCTATTTCCTGCTGATTCGCCCGCAGCAAAAGAAAGCCAAGGAACACAAACAGATGATAGAAAGCCTGAGCAAAGGTGATGAGGTCGTTACCCAGGGTGGTATCGTCGGCAAGATAACCGATGTCTCCGAGGGCTTCTTCACCTGTAAAATTGCCGATAACGTGGAAGTCAAAGTGCAAAGTCATGCCGTCGCCACGGTACTGCCGAAAGGCACCATCAAGAATATCTAGCATTCAACAGAAACTGATTTAAATGGTTAATCAATATCCTGCCTGGAAATACCTGCTGCTGATCGTGGTGGTAACACTGGGGCTGGTGTATGCCGCGCCCAATCTGTATGGAGAAGACCCGGCGGTGCAAGTATCGCACCGGGTCAACCTGATCAACGAGGAAGAACTCAACTATATCAGCACCGTGTTGCAAGACCTGGATATCGAATACCGCTCGATCGAGCTGGGCTCTGGTTATGTCCTGGTCCGCTTTGCGACCGAGGATCAACAGTTGAAAGCGGCTTCTGACCTGAAGCAGTTCCTCCAGGATGAGGACAGCCGCTATACCGTCGCCCTCAACCTCGCTCCGGCCACGCCCGATTGGCTGACGACGATGAATGCGCTGCCGATGTATCTCGGTCTGGATCTGCGCGGCGGGGTGCACTTCCTGATGGAGGTCGATATGGACGCCGCGGTGCGTAAATCGCTGGACCGGGTGTCTACCGAGCTGCGCAGTTACCTGCGTGAAGAGAAGGTTCGCTATCGTACCGTGCAGATCAGCGATGGTGGCCTGAGAGTCCGTTTTGCCAGTGAGCAGGAACGCCAGCTTGGCCTGGAAAAGATGGAAGAGGAATTCCGTGAATTCGAGTTCGATACCATCGAGGATGACCGCAGCTTCTACGTGGAGATGAACTTCAGTGATGATGCCCTGGCCGAAGAGAAAAAATCGGCCCTGACCCAGAATATCTCCACCCTGAAGAATCGCGTCAATGAACTTGGCGTGGCCGAACCGGTGATTCAGCAGCAGGGTGAAGACAGGGTCGTGGTGCAACTGCCGGGCGTGCAGGATACGGTGCGGGCGAAAGAAATCCTGGGTGCCACCGCAACCCTGGAATTCCGCCTGGTACAGGGTAGCCTGACCGACTGGACGGCTGCCGAGAGCACGGGCAGGATTCCGGTCGGCGCCAAGCTTTATCGCCAGTCCGATGGTTCCCCGGTATTACTCAAGCGCCGGATCATCGTCACCGGTGACCAGATCATCGGAGCGGCATCCGGTTTCGACAGCCAGTCGGGCACCCCCGATGTCACCATTACCCTGAACGGCAAGGGCGCCGACCGCATGAGCAAGGTCACCCGGGATAACATCGGCAAGCCGATGGCCGTGGTATTCATCGAGGACAAGTATGAATTCACCGATATCGACGGCGAACAGAAGCGGATCAAGAAAACCGAACAACGAGTGATCAACGTCGCCACCATTCGCGACCAACTCAGTAAGCGTTTTCATATCACCGGTCTCGACAGCACCCGCGAAGCACGCGACCTGGCATTACTGTTACGTGCCGGTGCGCTCAGAGCGCCGATGATCATTGTCGAGGAGCGTACCGTGGGGCCGAGCCTGGGCCAGGAAAATATCGACAAGGGCTTCAAGTCGGTCGTGATCGGCTTCATCGCGGTCCTGATCTTCATGGCTTTTTATTACAAGGTGTTCGGCCTGGTTGCCGACCTCGCACTGACCCTGAACCTGGTGCTGATGGTCGCGGTGCTGTCGATGTTACAGGCGACGCTGACCCTGCCGGGTATTGCCGGTATCGTCCTGACCGTGGGCATGGCGGTGGATGCCAACGTCCTGATCTTTGAGCGGATCAGGGAAGAGATCCGGCTGGGTAATTCACCGCAGGCGTCGATTTATGCCGGCTATCAGAAAGCCTTCGGCACCATTGCCGATGCCAACATCACCACCCTGATCGCCGCGGTGATCCTGTTCGGTTTCGGTACCGGCCCGATTCAGGGTTTTGCCGTGACCTTATCGATCGGTATCCTGACCTCGATGTTTACCGCAATCCTGGGCACCCGTGCCGTGATCAACCTGATTTACGGTCGGCGCACGATCAAGAAGCTGGCGATTTAGAGATATAACGAGATGCTGATCAACAAACAAATCAATTTCATGGGTATCCGCAAACAGGCGATGATCCTATCGCTGGTGCTGATCGTGATCTCCGTGGGCAGCCTGTTTACCAACAAGCTCAATGTCGGTATCGATTTCACCGGCGGCAGCGTGATCGAGGTGGGTTATCCGACCTCGGTAGACCTGGGTCCGATCCGCCAGGCCCTCCAAGCCGGCGGCTTCGATGATGCCATCGTCCAGCATTTTGGCAGCGCCAGGGATGTGTTGATCCGCCTGGTGCCGCGGGCGGAACAGGAGAAGGCCGAACTCAGCAGCCAGGTCATCGGTATCCTGTCGGAACAGAGCAGCGATAGCATCGATGTGCGCCGGGTCGACTTTGTCGGACCGCAGGTGGGCGAGGAATTACGCGAAGATGGCGGGCTGGCGGTGTTGTATGCATTGATCGCGATCCTGATTTATGTCTCGCTGCGGTTCGAGTATCGCTTCTCGCTGGGCGCGGTTGCGGCCCTGATCCACGACGTGTTGATCACGCTGGGCGTGTTCTCGATCCTGCAACTGGATTTTGATCTGTCGGTGCTGGCCGCGATCCTGGCGGTGATCGGTTACTCGTTGAACGATACCATCGTCGTGTTCGACCGCATTCGGGAAAATTTCCGCAAGATCCGCAAGAAGACCGCGTTGGAAATCACCAATATCTCGATCAACCAGACCATATCACGGACCTTGATGACCTCTTTCACCACCTTGCTGGTGTTGATTTCGCTGTATATTTTTGGCGGTGAGGTGATCGAATCCTTCGCCCTGGCCCTGATCATCGGGGTGCTGGTAGGTACTTATTCTTCTATCTACGTCGCCAGTGCCAGTGCGCTTGCCCTGGGCATCTCGCGGTCCGACTTGTTGTTGCCTGAAAAGGAAGAAGGGGAAGAGGCCAGGCCCTAGCCGGCGATTTGCTTTGCCCGGACGCGGAACCGGGATCAAGCTCGATAGTGATCAGCTGCGAGCTGCCTTGAAGTAGTTTTTGGCCCCACCTTCCATGAAGTAATACTTGGTAATGCCTTTGGCTTCGAGGTAATACTGCAGCCAGCGCACCTGCTTGCCGGCCTCATCATAGACCATCAGCGTCTGTCCGGTTTTAAAGATCCGGTCCAGATACTTGACCAGGCGATCTTTCTGATCCAGCGAGATGTTATCCTGTCGATAGGGGAATAGCTCCAGCAAGCCGCGTTGTGCCGGCTCGCGGATATCCAAAATTGCTACATTCTGTTTGACCTGGGACACGAACTGGTTGGGCTCGAGCAGGTGCTGTTTGAGCTTGTCCTTGCCGATCAGTTTGTTCTTGTTGATCGGGGTTACCCCGACCAGGGTGGCTTTATCCGGCTGTGAGCTGGCCCAATCGAAGATGCCAGAGTCATAGGCAAAGATGTTTTCCACCCCAGCTCGCTGCGCCTTTATCACTGCCTTGTAGGATTTATAACAGGTATGACCATTGCAATAGAATACGATGGGTTTGGTTTCTGTGCGCGCAGCTGCCACCTGCTGGGCGAAGGACTTGCTGTTTAACGGGATGTTGATCGCGTTATTGATATGCAGGGTCTGATATTCATAAGGCGAGCGCACATCGATGATGATCACGTCGTTATAGGATTTATTCAGTTGCTCGGTTTCGTACACCGGGACGGTGGGATAAATCTTGCGTCCCGGGTAATCCTCTGCCAATGCAGTAACCGAAAATAGCAAGGTGAACACTAATAGAAAGAATTTCGGCTGCATTACTAACTCCATGTAGATAAAAGGTGATGTTAACTGAGTCTAGTGCAACATTTCACTGATTCAATGGCGGATCATTTTTTTCAGACATCCGGCATATCTGCTTAAAAATTAATGTCTTAGCCCTTTTTATGTCGGGGTTGGTAATTGTGGCACGGTCTCTGCATATATCTCCGTGAATGCCCCAAAACACAGGAGAAAAACTATGAACCAGGCACTCTGGGTAGCGAAAACCGGTCTGGACGCCCAACAGACCCGCTTATCCGTCATTTCCAATAACCTGGCCAATGTCAGTACCACCGGCTTCAAGCAATCGCGCGCGGTGTTTGAAGACCTTTTATATCAGAACGTACGCCAGGTCGGTGGCCAGACTTCGCAGGATACCCGCCTGCCGTCAGGTCTTTACCTGGGTACCGGTACCCGCGTGGTGGCGACGGAAAAACTGCATACGCAGGGCGCCATCGAAAACACCGGCAATGGCCTCGATGTCGCGATAGACGGCAAGGGTTATTTCCCGATTCTGTTACCGGATGGCAGCGAGGCCTATACCCGCGACGGCAGCTTCAAGATCTCCGACCAGGGGCAATTGGTTACCGCCAGCGGCTATACCTTGCAGCCCGGGATCACCCTGCCAGCCGACGTCCAGTCGGTCACCATCGGTAGCGATGGGGTGGTTTCAGTAGCTGTGCCCGGTCAGGCAACGCCGGTAGCGATCGGCAATATCCAGCTGGTTAATTTCATCAACCCGACCGGTTTGCAGCCGATTGGCGAAAACTTGTTCCAGGAATCCGCTGCCAGTGGTGCGGCGCAGGCCGGTACCCCGGGTCTGACCGGCCTCGGTCGGTTGAAGCAGGGCTCGCTGGAAGCATCCAACGTGAATATCGTCGAGGAGATGGTCGGCATGATCGAAACCCAGCGCGCGTATGAGATGAATTCACGCCTGATCTCGACCGCTGACGGCATGATGCAGTATCTGAATAACAATATTTAGGTGAAGTTATGAAGCTTATCGCTAACAAAACATCGGTTATCGCACTGGCACTGCTGTTGATGCAGGGCTGTGCGCAGACCCGAATCGAGGTGCGGCCCGACCCCTTGTATGCACCGGTCGATATGAAGGCGGCACGTTTCCAACCGGTCAATAACGGTTCGATCTACCAGCAGGGACGCTCGGTACGATTGTTCGAGGATACCAAGGCGTTTCGCATCGGCGACCTGCTCAGTGTGACCCTGTCCGAGTCGACCAATGCCTCCAAGTCAGCGGCCACCACCACGGCCAAGGATGACGAGATTACGATTGGTGCGGGCACTATCCTTGGGGTGACCCCGACTTATCAGGGCGACCAGGTGCTGAACAATGCATTGAACTCCGAGCGTGCCTTCACCGGCAGCGGCGACAGTTCGCAAAGCAACAGCCTGAGTGGCCAGATCACGGTCATGGTGGTGGATGTGATGCCGAGTGGTAACCTGTTGGTACGGGGAGAAAAGCTGATCGGCCTTAACCAGGGTTCCGAGTATCTGCGGATATCCGGGATCGTCAGGCCGCAGGATGTGAGTTCTGACAATGTCGTGCAATCGACCAAGCTCGCCAATGCACGGATTTATTACGGTGGCGGCGGTGCAATCGCCGAGGCCAATACCAAGGGCTGGCTCAGCCGCTTTTTCGACAGCCCGGTATTCCCGTTTTAGGAGTTGATCATGAAATCTTATCAAGTTATCACCAGTATCGTATTACTGATGTTGAGTGGCGCCGCGGCTGCGGAACGCATCAAGGATCTGACCGAGATCCAGGGTGTCCGCAGCAACCAGCTGGTCGGTTATGGCCTGGTCGTGGGCCTCGATGGCACCGGTGACCAGACCGCGCAGACCCCGTTTACCGTGCAGAGCCTGAAAAGCATGCTGTCCCAGTATGGCATCAGCCTGCCGCCGAATGTTAATCCCCAGGTCAAGAATATCGCCGCGGTCAGTATTCATGCCGACCTGCCGGCATTCGCCAAGATCGGGCAGAGTATCGATGTGACCGTCTCCTCGCTGGGTAATGCCAAGAGCCTGCGCGGCGGCAGCCTGTTGATGACCCCGCTCAAGGGTGCTGACGGCCAGGTTTATGCCCTGGCCCAGGGTAACCTGATCGTTGGCGGTCTGGGTGTGGAAGGCCAGGATGGCTCACGGATTACGATCAATGTACCCAGCGTCGGCCGCATTCCGAATGGCGCCACCATCGAGAAGGAGATCACCAATCCCTTCGCCCTGGGTCAGCACATCACGCTGAACCTGAAGCGTCCGGATTTCACCACCGCCAAGCGTCTGGCCGACACCATCAACCGGGTGCTGGGGCCGGAGAATGCCTTTGCCCAGGACAGTGTGACGATCAAGATCAACGCGCCCAAGGATATCTCGCAGCGGGTCGGTTTCATGTCGTTTGTCGAAAACCTGGAATTCGAACCCGGTGAGGCAGCGGCCAAGGTAATCGTCAACTCGCGTACCGGCACCGTGGTCATCGGCAACCATGTCAAGGTTTACTCGGCAGCCGTCTCGCACGGTAACATGACCGTCACCATCACCAATACCGGTCTGGTCAGTCAGCCACCCGCGTTGTCCGGTGGTGAGACCGTGGAAACCGTGCAAAGCGATATCGAAGTCACCCAGGACGATAACCGGATGTTCCTGTTCAACAACGGGGTCACCCTCGATGAGATCGTGCGCGCGGTCAACCAGGTGGGCGCCTCGCCCGGTGACCTGGTCGCTATTCTGGAGTCATTAAAGCAAGTTGGCGCGCTTTCTGCAGAGCTAATTGTGATTTAGTGAAAAACAGTGAGTCATGATGCAGTCGACACCGCCAGATTTATACCTGAATATGCAGCAGTTCTCGGAACTGAGGCTGTCTGCACGCGAGGATTCCAGGGCAGCCAGCAAGGCCGTGGCGCAACAGTTCGAGGGCCTGTTCGTGCAGATGATGCTAAAGAACATGCGGGCTGCAGCGGTTATCGACCCGTCCCAGCACAGCAGCAATATGGACTTTTACCTGGACATGCATGACAAGCAGATGGCGTTGATGCTGTCACAGCAGGGCGGTATCGGCATTGCCGATCTGGTCGAGCGGCAGTTGACCCGGTTCTTACCCGAGGGGCAGGAATCTGCCGCCGATACAGGCAATGATTTGCCGGTTTATCGCTTGCCGAGCATGCCAACGCGCAGCATGCCGGTGGCGGAGATGGATTATGTTGCAGTCAATCCGGCGGTCACTGCGCATGAACTGGATAATGCAGAGACGGTTGCCGTCTCCAGCCTGCAAACTTCCAGTTTGCAGGGCGAGATGCTTGAGCCCTTCGCCGGCTGGACCGATGCCGAGTCATTTGTCGCCGACCTCTGGCCCCATGCTCAGCTGGCTGCCCAGCAGCTCGGCATCTCGCCGTCGGTGCTGGTGGCTCAATCGGCTCTGGAGACCGGCTGGGGCCAGCATGCGATGAAACGGCCGGATGGCAGTATTGCCTTCAACCTGTTCGGCATCAAGGCCAGTCACGGTTGGCAGGGACAAAGCGTGGTCCAGCAGACCCTCGAATTTCGCAATGGTGCGATGCAACGCGAAAGCGCCCAGTTCCGTGCCTATGATTCGGTGGCCGAGGCGATGGATGATTATGTCGATTTTGTGCAGTCCAATCCACGTTATGCCGCGGCCTTGCAACATGCCGGCAGTGATCGGCATTACATCGAACAGTTGCATCGTGGAGGTTATGCCACCGATCCGGACTATGCGGACAAGATCATCAATATCATGCAGCAGCCGACCCTGAACAATGCGCTGGCTGCGCTCGATGTCAATCAACCGAAGTTAAGTTGAGGGTAGAATTATGCCTGATATTTTAAACACTGCGGTCAGCGGCTTATTATCGTTTCAGCGGGCGCTGAGCACCACCAGTCACAATATCTCCAATGTGAATACTGAGGGTTACAGCCGCCAGCGGGTGGAACTGGAAACCCGCAACCCTTCGTTTCTGGGCGGCAACTATGTCGGCAACGGGGTCGAGCTGACCGGAGTTCGCCGTTCCTACGACCAGTTCATCACCGCCTCGGTCCGGGAGACCAATTCCAGTTATTATCGCCAGGAAAAATTCACCGAGCTGTCATCGCAGGTGGATAATATCCTGGCCGATCCGCAGGGTGGGGTTTCCCCGGTGCTGCAGGATTTCTTTGCCTCGGTACAGGATGTCGCCGATGACCCGACCTCCGGTCCCGCCCGTTATCAATTATTAAGCACCGCCGAGGCGCTGGTGAATCGATTCAGTTCGGTGGATAACCGACTCGACCAGTTGACCGCCAATACCGAGGCCGATATCCAGAATGCGATCGACGAGATCAATCAACTGGCGATTTCAATCGCCGACGTCAACCGTACGCTGGCCGAGGCCAACGCATCCGGTGAACTAAACCAGCAGTCATCCGATTTGCTGGACAAGCGCGATGCCTTACTCAGCGAGCTGTCGAAAAAGGTATCGATCCAGGTGCTCAACGAACCGGAAAACAATATCACGGTGTTGATCGGCAATGGTCAGACCATGGTTGCAGGTACCGATTCATTCAGCCTGGACCTCGATCCGGACCCGGCCGATCCCAGTCGCAGCATCATCGTCTACCAGGGATTTGCCACCGTCAATGATATGACCGACCAGATCAACGGTGGCGAATTGGGCGGCTTGCTGGATTATCGCAGCACTGTGCTCGAACCGGCGATCAACTCGCTGGGACGCATCGCGATCGGCCTGGCGGATAGTTTTAACGATCAGCACCGGGCCGGGATGGATCTAAATTCAGACCTGGGTGGCGATTTTTTCAGTTTCACCCAACCGGCGACGATTCCCAACACCGGCAATACCGGTACCTCGGTGATCAGCACCACGATTACCGATA